>Ga0256831_1000869_pt1 | contig 16006 bp, 11 predicted proteins | sample 132544metaG_FD_189087 | JGI IMG/M metagenome (GOLD analysis project Ga0256831, IMG submission 189087) | Hydrothermal vent microbial communities from Lau Basin, Pacific Ocean - 132-544 | ecosystem: Environmental > Aquatic > Marine > Hydrothermal vents | place: Pacific Ocean: Lau Basin | collected...
GCGGTGTGGGCTGGGTCGCGCTGGTGATGGCGGCGCTCAGCGGCTTCGAGGCGGTGCAGCCACTGCCGACGGCGGCGGCCTACCTGGAGGAAAATGTCGCTGCCGCGCGGCGGCTCTTCGCCATCGCCGATCAACCCCCTGCGGTGCGGGAGCCGTCCCGTCCGCTGCCCCTGCCGCGGTCTCCGCACATCCGCTTCCAGCGGGTGCGCTTCCGCTACGCCGAATCCGCCCCCTGGGTGCTCGACGGCTTCTCGCTCGACCTGCCCTTCGGCAAGCATATCGCCATCGTCGGGCCGAGCGGGGCGGGGAAGACGACGGTGGTCCGCCTCCTGCTGCGCTTCTGGGAGTGGCAGGCGGGGGAGATCACCTTGAACGGGCGTTCGCTGCGCGACTACCGCTCCGATGATCTGCGCACCCTCTTTGCCGTCGTCGAGCAGCGGCCTTTCCTCTTCGCCGGAACGGTGCGCGAAAATCTCCTCCTGGCCGCGCCCGGAGCCGGGGAGGCGGCGATGGTGGCGGCCTCGCGTCTGGCCCATCTGCACGATTTCGTGATGCAGCTTCCCCAGGGCTACGACACCTGGATCGGCGAAGACGGGGCGCACCTGAGCGGGGGCGAACGTCAGCGGCTGGCGTTAGCGCGGGCGCTGCTGCGCGATGCGCCGATCCTCATCTTAGACGAGCCGACGGCGAACCTCGATGCGCTGACGGAGCAGGCGCTGGTGCGCGACGTGCTCAGGGCGGCGGAGGGCAAGAGTCTCATCTGGATCAGCCATCGTCCGCTCCCCCTTGCGGCGATGGATGAAGTGGTACGGCTCGGTGGGGCGGCCCCTTAGCCGTCGGCGAACCTCGAAACTCAGTTGACCGTCCCCTCCAGCAGGATGGGGGCGTCGTCCGGCGTGCGCTCGTCGCCGAGGGTGGCGCGGAGGCGTCGGTCGCCCGTGTAGAGGCCGATGCGGACGATGAAGTCGCCGTGGTAGGTGTCGGGCAGGCGGACGGTGCGCAGATCGATGATGCGGTCGCCGCGCCGCAGGCTCTGCAGCGGCAGCAAGCCGCCGAGCGGGTCGCCGTCGGCCTGGGCGAGCATCGTTGCGCCGTCGGGCGTCATCACGTGGACGAAGACGGTCGCTTTGCTTGGGCCGTCGGTTTCCCAGCAGAGCCGGAGCCGGTACGTGCCTTCCGCGAGCGGCTGCAGGCGGTAGTCCACCAGCCGCGTGCCGTCGGCGAAGTGTACCGTGCCGCGCGGCCCCTCCGATCCGCAGTGCCCGGCGGCGACGCTCCCCACGGGGCGCACGTGGAAGTGCCCGTCGCGTTCCTCGTAGTAGCCGAGGAAGGTTTCGCGTCCGAAGAGCCGTTCGCGCATTGCCATACGGTCGATCTGCGCCCCCTGCGTGAGCCAGAAAGGCTCCGTCTCGCGGCAGAGGTCGGGGCAGGTGAGCGTATCCACGTCGCGCAGGCCGACGTTGACGAGGAGGAAGAGCCGCAGGTCGGTGTAGTCGGGGGGGACGAAGACGGCGTTATCCGTGACCAGCGGGAAGGTGCGCTGCGTCCACGTGAGTGCGGCGGGGAGGTTGACGAAGGTCGCCGGGCGGTTGGGAGCGGCTTGCTCGATCGCGATGACCTCGTCGTAGAGCCTGTCCAGCAGGCGGTAGAGCCTGGCGACGTGGACGTGGTAGGCGATGGCGGGCAGGAGGACGAGCGCCGTCAGCCCGACGCGAAGCGTGGTGGCGGCCTGCCGCGGCAGCGCGGTTGCCGTCGCCTCGATCAGCGCGGCCCAGAAGAGGGCGGCACCCACGGCGGCGAAGGTGGAGAGCCGAGCGCCGACGAAGAGCGCCCGGTAGTCCAGCGCGAGGATGAAGGGCGTCGCCGCCACGCCCCACCACCAGAGGGCGGCGAGGAGCGCCCGCTCCTTGCCGCGGCGGACGGCCACGGCCCACAGCCCGACGAGGAGGGCGGCGATGCCGAGCGCGGTGAAGTCGTGCCATCCCCACTGCTGCACGCCGTGGCCGAGCAGCGGCCCCAGCGGATAGAGGAGCACCTGGAGGAAGTAGAAGCCGTTCTCCTCGAGCTGGGAAAGGCCGTGCAGGGCGGTTGCCGTTTGCGCGCCGTTGATCAGGCCGCGCCCCAGGACGATGAGCAGGTCGAACAGGAAGGCGAGGAGGAGCCAGCGCCGCGTCGCCGTGCTGCCGCGGTTGCGGATGAGCACGAAGCCCGCGACGATGAAGACGCTGACGGCTCCCGACTCGTGGGCGAGCGGGGCCAGGCCCAGTGCCAGCAGGCCGAGCCTGCCACTTTTGCCCCCCTGCTCCCGGCGCAGGAAGGTATCGAGCGCGAGCAGCGTCAGGAAGATGACCAGCGGATGGGGAAGCGCGGTAACCCAGACCACCGCCTCGTTGAGGAGGGGGTAGGTTACGAGGAAGATCGCGGCGAGTGTTCCCTGCCGACCGCCTGCGATCCGCCGCAGCAGGAGGGCGGAGAGCCAGAGGAGGAGGGGGGCGACCAGGTGGAGCGCTGCGGCACGGAGGGAGGGCGGCGGAACGAGCCATCCCGTCTTGTAGATCGCGAAGGGGAGCGGGCGGTAGTAGCCGTTCTCCGTGGAAAACAGGATCGCCCGCCATCCGTGCGTCATAATCCAGGTCAGGATAGGGGAATCGTCCCAGAAGAAGGGGAGTTCGAGGGCGTAGGCGTAGAGGAAGGCGACGAGGCCGAGAAGGCCCGCCGCCGCCCACGGGATGCGCGGGCGGCCTTTCGGCCCGTGCCGTCGTGCCCGAGCGCCGTCGGGCACCTGCCCCCTGACGGCGGGCATCAGCTCTCCAGGTGGGCCTTGATCTTCTGGAGGGTTTTTTCGGCGATGTCGTCGAAGTTCTTGGTAATCATCCCGCCGGCCAATTTGGCCGCGCCCTTCAAGTCGGCGTCGATTTTGAAGGTGATCTCGGTACGCTCGCCCATCGGCCGGTAGAGCCAGGACATCGTGCCCTGCGCTCCGGGGCTGCTGAACGCTGCCTTCCAATGGCTGCCAGGGACGGCTTCGACGACCTGGAGCTTGGTGGGCAGCGGGATGTTAGCGAGGCTGATGTTGGCCTCGACGGTGGTGCCAGCGCCGCCGTCCCCGGAGGTTACCCGGATGCCGCCCAGGCCGCTGAACCAGCTTTCCCAATGCGAGGTGTCGCTGAGGAAAGCCCAGACCTCTTCCGCCGGTTTGTTGATGATGATGCTCTTTTCGACCGATGCCATGTCGTGCCTCCTTGCATGCAGCATATGTTGGGTTGGTTTCCGGTTAGGGCGGGGGCAGTATAGTCCGATTTGGCGTTCCGCCAAGTGATGGGGGGATTTCTCGAGGCGGAAAAGGTTGCGATTCGCCTGTTTCGTGGTAGGATATCGGCACGCCCTACTGTGTGCGTGATGCCGGTATCGGGTTTCGAGCCAACACCCAGTCAAATGGGGTCCGCAGTCCGTGTAACGATGCGGTAGCCTTCGGGCAAGGCTGAGTTACAGGCACGACCCCACCTGCGAAAGCAGGGTCGAAACCATCGGCACACGGCACGGTGGGGCCTTGTCTTCTGGGCTTGTCCCTCTCCCCCTCCTCTTCGTTGGCCCGTCTCGCTTGTCGCCGGTGGTGTTCTGCCCTCCCCCGAGCCGGGGGCTTGGGGTTGCCACTCTCCGGTCGTGTTGTACCATTGTCGTGAAGCAAAGCGCATCGAGCAGAAAGGATGACAATGGACGGCAAAGTGCGGCGTGCCAGCCCCTGGGCGGCATTTTGGGTCATGGTCGTGAGCGTCGTGGTCACGGTGTGGCTGGTCGGCTCTCTGACCAACGAGGACCTGCTCTGGTTCGAACGCTCCTTCGATGAAGTGCCGACGATGATCGTTATCTACGACAAGGGTGTGCGCTACTGCATCGAGGCGGGGGATGCGACCTTCGCGCGCATTGTGGAGGCTTTCAATCAGGGCGTGGCGCACTGGGGGGCCTACGAGGGAAGCGCGGGTCTTTCGCAAGCCTCTTTGGATCGGCTGCGGGCGGAGGGCCGATTGCTCGAATTGCATTACGACCACCCCGTTCAGGTACACACCCAGCATCCTTTCCCCGCCTCCACGACTTTCTACGTGCCTCTCACCGGCACGCACGCCAAATGGCGGCGGGTCTTCGGGGGGATCACCGAGCCGCCGCACATCGGCGTCCTGGAGATGCGGGAGGGCAACTTCGAACGCCTGCAGGCCGTGGTGGATGAGGTGCTGCAAGAGGCGCGGAGGTGCGATGAACGATAGTCGTGCGCGGGTGCTGATCATCGACGACGATCTGGAGATGATCGATCTGGTGCGGGAGGTGCTCTCCTTCATCCCCTGCGAGACGCTGGTCACGCACAGCGGCAATGAGGGGCTGGAGGTCATTCGGCGGGAGATTGCCGAGGGACGGGACGTGGATGCGGTGCTGCTGGACGTCGTGATGCCCGATATGGACGGCTTCCGCGTCCTCGAACAGCTCAAGGCCGACGAGAAGCTGAGCCAGATACCGGTGATCCTCGTAACCGGGGTGGGCGAGGCCCGCCAGAAGGCCCGCGGGCTGCGTATGGGGGCGGATGACTACGTTACGAAGCCTTTCGATCCTCAGGAGTTGGTGGCACGGCTCAATGTCGTGCTGCGCATCCGCAAGTCGGAACAGATGCTCCGACGGCGCAATCAGGAGCTGGCGGCGCTGAACGAGATCAATCGGATGATCTCCTCCACGCTCGATCTGGACGAGGTGCTGACCTTGGCGCTTCGTGGCCTCGAGCGGCTCGTCCATGCCCGGGCGACGGCCATCGTCCTGAACGATGAGGAGAGCAGCACGTGGAGCATCCGCACGGCGCGCTCGCCTGTCGAGACCTGGCTGGAGGGACGGCAGCTTCCCCTGGACGAGCAGACGATCGCGGAGGTCATCGAGGGACGGCGACCGCTCTTCCTCACGGCGGTGACGGACCCTTTCTGGGGAGCGATTCTCCGTCTGCCCGCCATCGACAGGCTGTACGTGCCGCTGGTCATGCACGACCAGACCATCGGCCTGTTGGTCGTCGTCGGCGAGGCGGGTGAGTTGGGGCGCGAGCACATCCCTCTGTTGCAGCATATGGCTTCGACGCTTTCGGTGGCGGTGGAGAATGCCCGGCTTTACGGTGAGCTGGAAGCCTTTGCCGACGAGCTGGAGCGTTCGCAGAGCCAGCTCGTCCAGGCGGAGAAGATGGCCGCCGTCGGGCGTCTGGCGGCCTCGATCGCACACGAGTTGAATAACCCGCTGCAGGCTGTCCAGAACAGCCTGCATCTGGCCCGGCATCCGAATATGGATGCCGGGGGACGCGACCGCTACCTGCAACTGGTGGAGCAAGAGGTCCAGCGGCTGGTGCTCATCGTCCGCCGCATGCTCGACTTCTACCGCCCCGCTTCCAGCCTGACCGGGCGTGTCGATGTCAACGAAGCGGTCGCCAATGCTCTCGCCATTGCCAACAAGCGGCTGCAACAGGCGAATATCCACGTCATCGTGCGCCTGGCAGAGAACCTGCCGGCGGTCAAGGGATCGACGAATCAGTTGACACAAGTCTTCCTCAACATTATCATTAATGCCATCGAAGCGATCGACGGGACAGAAGAGAAGGTGGGGCGGACGCGCGGTGCGGAGCGCGGGGGCACACTCTGGGTTGCGACAGCCTACCACCATCTTCACCGGGAGGTCATCGTCGCTTTCCGCGACAGCGGGCCGGGAATTCCGGCGGAGATTCGCGGCCAGCTTTTCGAGCCGTTCTTCACCACCAAGCCGACGGGGACCGGCCTGGGACTGGCCATCAGCTACGGCATCGTCAAGCGGCATGGTGGCGTTATCGAGGTGGAAAGTCCGGAGGACGGGGGGGCGACCTTCATCGTCCATCTGCCCGCAATGACTACGGGCGGGGAGAGCGCGGAGGGCGAGGAAAACGAGGAGGGTGTATGAAAGGGGCGCGAGTTTTGGTCGTCGATGACGAAGCAGCCGAACGGATCACCTTGGGGGACCTGCTGCGCCTGGAGGGGTTCGAGGTTACCCTGGCGGCCTCGGGAGAGGAGGCACTCTCGCTGGCGATGAAGGGGCCGCCTTTCGATGTGGCCATTCTCGACCTGCGCCTTCCCGGCATCGACGGCATCGAGGTGCTGGAAAATCTCCACCGGCATTCGCCGACGACGGTAGTTATCCTCATCACCGGCTATGCCACACTGGAAACGGCGATCTCCGCCCTGCGCAAGGGGGCTTACGATTATCTGCTGAAGCCTTGTCCTGTCGAGCAGATCCTGGAGGCGGTGCGGCGCGGCCTTTCGGAGTTGGAAAAGGAGCGTCATCGGCAGACGCTGATGCACCAGTTGCAACAGACGGTTCGGGAGTTGGTGGATGGCGAGACCCCTCCTCCGCCGCCGGCCCAGCCCTCCAGCACCGACCGGGTGATCCGTGTACGCGATGTGATCATCGACCGGGCGCGCCATTTGGCGATGCGTGCGGGGAAGCCGCTCAACCTCACACCGACGGAATTCCACCTGCTCCGCTGTCTGATGCAGCGCGTGGATGAGGTCTGTACTCCTCAGGAACTGGTGCGCTGTGCACAGGGCTACGAAGCGGATGCGTGGGGCGCGCGTTCCATCATTCGGGTCCATATCCGCCGACTGCGCAGCAAGCTGGAGCCGAATCCGGAAAGCCCTTCCTACATCGTCAACGTGCGGGGCGTGGGGTATATGTTCGTCTCCGGTGAGGATGGGCTATCCCTCTCCTCGTGATCAACGGCGAAATTGTTGGCCGGGCAGGCTCTCGACGATGATGAGATCGTCTCGTTGACGTACCTGCTCCGGATCGAGGGAGTGCATAAAGTCGAGCAGACGGTCGAGGTCGAAGGGTTTGGGCATGAAAACGTCGCCTCCAGCCTGCCGGGCGCGTTCGATGGTCTCGTCGTCATCGTCCACGGTCACGATGATGAGGATGAGCGCCTCGTTGAGCTGGCGGAGCCGACGGGCGATCTCTATCCCGTCGGCCTTGGGGAGGTTGACGTCGATGAGCGCGGCTGTGAAGGGAACCTTTTGCGCCAGGGCCAAGGCTTCTTCGCCGCTGCGGGCCGCGTGAACGGTAAATCCTGCCGTCGTCAGCGCTACGTCCAAGAGCAGACGGTTGCCTTCGTTATCATCCAGGACGAGAATCGGGCCTTCGAGTTTTCCCATCGTGCGCTCCTATCGTGGCTCCCACACACGCTCCCCCTGGAGAATGCGGATGATCTGGGAGCGGAAGCGGTCGAAGTCGAACGGTTTGCCCATAAAACCGTCGAATCCGGCCTCTTCAGCGTGGAGGATGTCGTCGGGCATCACATTGGCCGTTGCTGCGACGATCTTCGTCTCCGCTCTCTCCGGCATCGCCCGCAGGGTGCGCAAAACGGTGTAGCCGTCCTCGTCCGGCATGCGCAGGTCCAGGAGGATGAGATCGACACGCGGAAGTGCTGTCAGTGCCTCGCGCAGTTCCTCGCCGGATTCGCAGATGAGTGATTGGCCTACTCCGGCGATCTGCAGGAGCTTGCGGATGAGAATGGCGTTGAGTGGATCGTCCTCGACGACGACGACAACGGCTTCTTCTATCGGCGTGCTCACGATGTTATGCCTCCTTCGTTATGGACGCCCCCATCCGCATCGTGATAGATCGGCAGCGTGAAGTAGAAGGTGGAGCCGCTACCGAGTTCACTTTCGAACCACATCTCCCCGCCCTGCATCTCGACGAGTTTCTTGCTGATCGGCATGCCCAGCCCCGTTCCCCCGATACGACGGGCGACGCGCTCATCGACCTGTCGGAATTCCTCGAAGACGCGGTCGAAGTGTTCGGGTGCGATGCCGATGCCCGTATCGGCTACCGAGAGACGGACGAAATCGCCGTCCACTTCGGCGCGGAGGGTGATGCTGCCCGCGTCGGTGAACTTTGCGGCATTGCTCAGCAGGTTGAGGAGGACTTGCCGCACGCGCTTCTCGTCGGCGAGGACGAGGGGGAGGTCGTGCGGGACGAGCTTTCTCAGTTCGAGGGCTTTGTCCCGCGTCAGCCCCACCGTGGTGGACATCACCCCGTCAAGGAGAGGGTGAAGGTCGAGCGGAGCGACGTGAACCTCCAGTTTGCCGGCCTCGATCTTGGCCAGGTCGAGGATGTCGTTGATCAGGCCGAGGAGGTGTTCGCCCGCGTAGCGCACATAGTCGAGATAGGTGATCTGCTCCTCCGTGATCGGCCCCGCATAGCCGCCCATCACGATGCGTGTGAAGTTGATGATGGAATTCAGCGGCGTGCGCAGTTCGTGGCTCATATTGGCGACGAACTGGGTCTTGAGACGGTTGGCCTCCTCCGCGGCCTCGCGTGCCTGCTCCAGCGAGAGGTTGCTGATGCGGAGTTGCTCGTTGAGCCAGTCCTGCTTGGCCAGTGCCTTGCGCAGGGATTCCTGGCTCTGCCACAGCTCATCGGCTCTTTCTTCGGAACGGCGATAGCTTTGCATCGCCCAGTCCGCCATCTGATAGAGGTTGCCCGCCGAGAAGATCGCGACGGCCGTCGAGGCCATCGTGAGGAGGGCTGCCGCGAAGTCGTACATATTGCCTCCCCACTTGAAGGCGAAGAGGAACACCCACAAAAGCCCGGCGGCAACATAGATGTAGGTCTCCTCCGATGAGAGGAAGAGGGCTGTAACCGGCGCGATGAGCACCAGGCTGAAGGGTGCGATGTTGCGCAGCGCCGGTTCCTGCAATCGGGCGACGAGCATCATCAAGGCCATGGTAACGAGGGCGGTGAGGATGTAGAGGCGAGAGGCCAGGAGGTAGTTCCCGCGCTCTCGGAGCAGGTAGTGGGAGGCGAGCGAGCCGCCGATGAGCAGGAGGAGCGGCGAGAGCAGCTTGATCATCACCTGTGGCGCGGTGCGGTATGCGATGCCGAGGATGAGCAGGATCGCCGCTGCACCGATAGCCGTCCCCTTTTGCAGGGCAAGCAGGTGTTCGCGTCGTTGGCGGGAGATGAAATCCATCTCCCCTTTTGCTTCGAGCGAATGAGCGTTGGCCACTGTGCCGCCCCTTTCTTCCGTTGCCGACGAGACCCTTTGTGTAAAAAGGGCCGGAAGGCGGCTCCCCCCTCCGGCCCCTTGTGTCGCGATCGTGCGCTCAGCGGCGCAGGTTGAGCAATCGGTCGATTTTGGCGCGGTTGAAACCGACGACGATACGCCCGTCGATGTCCAGCACGGGAACGCCCTGCTGGCCGCTGCGCCTGACCATATCCATCGCTGCCCGTCGGTCGCGGGAAACATCCACCTCGGTAAAGGGAATGCCCCGTTGCTGGAGGTAACGCTTGGCCGCCCGACAGTGCGGGCAGGTCGGCGTTGTGAAGATCAGCACACGGGGGCGACGACGGCTCTTGTGCCTCTTCTGATCGGTACGATTCCTGACCGCCATCTTGACCTCCGTCTCAACAGTATTGCAACGGCTCTATCTTACCGGCTCTCCCCCATCTGTCAAACTGCCTCCCTCGTCTCTTCCCGGCTGAGAGGGGGTAGCCATCAGGGGAACTTCGAACTCGACGACCAGGCCGGGGGCGGGCGAGCGGTTGTAGGCGTCAACGCTTCCTCCCACGCCCCATAGCAATGAAGCGATCGTCGGGAGTCCCAGCCCCATCCCCGGCACCTGGCCTGTGAAGTAACGCTCGGCCTGGTAATAGGGCAGCCAAATGCGGCGCAGTTGGTCCGGTGCCAGCGTCAGGCCGTCATCGCTGACTTTGACGCGGACGCTCTGCTTGGGCAGGACGGTTACCTCGATGGTGATCGCGGGCTGGTGGCGTGGGTGGAACTTCTTCGCGTTCTCCATCAACTCCCAGAGGATGAGCTCCATAGCCTCCGGCGAGAGGAGTAACGGCGGTGTCTGCTCGACGATCTCTTGCGGGGGGAAGTGGAGGGTAACGGGCCGGAGTTCCAGTTCCTTCTCGATGCGGCGGATCAGCTCCGGCATCGTGTGCAGGTGGCAGTGGAGGGTGGCATTCAGCCCCATCTGGGAGGCGTTTTCGAAAGCGAAGATGGCCTCGATGGCGTCGCGCAGGCGCTTCGCCCCGCTGTAGATCATGTCCACGAGCATCTCCACGTCCTCGCAGGCGAGAATCTCCTGGTCGCGGCGGAAGACCTCTAAGGAGCCGATGAGAATGCCCAAGGGCGTGCGCAGCTTATGCCGGACCAGCGCATCGAAGCGCCACACCTCCTTGCGCAGACGGATGGTTTCGGTGATGTCCCGGAGACGGACGAGGATCGTTTCGTCACCCACCTCCTCCATCGTTGCCACATCTACCTGGAGCCAGAATTCCGGGGCCGTCTGTGTCGCTGCCCGCACCAGGTAGCGGGCACGGCTCGTATCCGCCGCCGTCGGGAGGAGGAAGCATTCGTCCCATCCCATCAACGGCTCGCAGCGGTACTGTTCGCGCACGAGGGGAAAGAGGGGCTTGCCCTTCATCGGGATGTCGGGCGCACCGGTGATGTAGCGCCTGGCCTGTTCGTTGGCATAGAGGATGTTCCCCTGGCGATCCAGCATCAGGTAGGCCGACTCGGCATTTTCCACCACCCACTCGAAACGGGAGCGGATGGCCAGCAGGCGGCGGTAGCGGTTCAACCGCAGGATGGTACGGATGCGGGCGCGTAACTCCGTGCGATCGAAGGGCTTGGTGACGAAGTCATCTGCGCCAACGCTCAGTCCCCTGATGCGTGAGGCGCGGTCGCCGAGTGCCGTGATCATCACGATGGGGGCCTCGGCCAGTTCCGGCGTCCTCCGAATGCGTCGGCAGACCTCGAAGCCGTCCATTTCGGGCATCATCACGTCGAGCAGGATGAGATCGGGCCGCCAGGTTTGGGCCAACTCCAGCGCTTCATAACCGTTGCCGGCAAAGATGAGGCGATGGCCCTCGTGTTGCAGCAAGGCGCGCAGGGTCTCCCGCCCCAGCGGTTCATCGTCCACGATGAGGATCGTATGCTCTTCACCCATCGCCCAACTCCTCGTTGTTCTTCTGCAGAAGGTGCATCATCATCTCTTCCAGGTGTCGGAAGCCTACGGGACGCAGCAGGTAAGCCGTAACACCCGCCTCCAGAGCGCGTTCGCGGTCTCCCTGGATGGAAAGCGAGGTCAGAGCGATGACAGGGATTGCCCGTAGCGGTGGATGCGAGCGGATGCGGCGGACGATCTCCAGGCTGCTCATCCCCTGCAATTGCAGGTTGATGATGATGACATCGGGAAGGATCTCCCGCGCCAGATGCAAGGCCGCCTCTCCCTCCGAGGCGCTGTAGACCAGATAGCCGCGAAAGTGGAAGTAGTCCTGCAGCATCGTCAGCAGCGTTTCGCCGCTTTCGACAACCAGTACCTTGATGCCCTGCGGGGGGCGCTCGTAAGCGCCGGCCTCCTGGAAAACGGTGCGGGAAAGCAGGATGCGGAGGAAGGTTTGCAGTACCTGTGAGCCGGAGACCGGTTTGACCAGCCAGCCGTCTGTCGGCAGAGGGAAGGTCGTCATAGCTTCATCCGCCGCCGAGATGACGACGAGAGGCGGGAGATGGCCGTCGAGCTTGGGCAGCAGGACTTCGTTCAGAAAGCGCCACATCTCCTCGACGGGGCTGGTCTCCAGATCGATGAAGAGGAGATCGGGAGGGGGGTTGAGGCGTTTGTCCAGCGCCGCAGCATCATCCAGCAGCGAGTGGACGATGAGGGCCATCCCCCAGCCCTCCACCGCGTTGCGCAGATTGGCGGTCGTTTTGTTCTCGTGGCCGCGCCCCGTCAGGTAGAGCAAGCGCCGGAAGGGGAGTTGAAGGGGTGGCGTGGTCTCCAGATTGTATTCCATCCCCGTCGGCCCCAGCTCCTCCTGCCACGCCAGTGTGACGGTGAAGCGGCTGCCTTTGCCGATGCGGCTTTCCACCTCGATGCTGCCACCGTGCAGTTCGACCATCCGATGGACCAGGGCCAGCCCCAAGCCCGTGCCGCCGTACTCCCGCATCAGACCCTTTTCGCCCTGCTCGAAAGGATGGAACAGGCGCTGCATCGTCGTTCGCTCGATGCCGATGCCTGTATCCCAGATGGTGAAATGGACGATCTGCGCTTCCGGTTCGCCGCGTACCTCCAGCCCCACCGATCCACCCGGCGTGGTGAATTTGACCGCATTGTCCAGCAGGTTGACGAGAACCTGCCGCATCCGCCGCCCGTCGGCCTGGATCAGGCGCACGCGGGCATCGTAGTCGAAATGGAGCGAGACGTTCTTCGCTTGGGCGATCTGTCGCACCATCTGCAGGCTCGACTCGCAGAGAGCCTTGACCTCCACCGGCCCGATGTCCAGCGAGAATTTGCCCGCGCCCATCTTGGAAAGATCGAGGATATCGTTGATGAGCGAAAGCAGATGGTTGGCACTGTCGATGATGCTTTGCAGGGCCTGCCGTTGTTCGGTCGTCAGCGGGCCGTAAGCCTCCTCCTCCAGGGCCCCGCTGATGCCGAGAATGGCATTGAGCGGTGTGCGGAATTCGTGGCTCATATTGGCCAAGAATTCGTCTTTGGCCTTGATTGCCTGGGCCAGTTCGAGATTGGCCGCCCGCAGGTCCGACGTGCGCTCCACGACGCGGCGGGCCAGCAGCGCCCGCTCCTCGACCAACGCCGCCTCCGCCTGGCGGCGGACGGCAACCTCGGCTTCGATGCGTTCTACGTAACGTGCGTTGGCCATCGCCAAGGCGATAGTGTGTCCGACGGCCAAGAGGGTGCTCCGCTCCTCTTGGGTGAGATGATGGGGTTCCTTGGCGAAGAGGCTGAGTACCCCCAGGACGTCCTTTCGGTAGACGAGCGGGACGATGATGCAGGCACGAAGCCCGTCCTCGAGCAGCGCGTTGCGGAGCTGGGGGGGGATGAGATCGGTCTGGCTCAGATCGGGGGTGATGATCGTCTCCTGATCCAAGGAGCCGTCTTCGAGCTGTTCCGCCAACGGTACCTCGCGCCCAATCCGGATGACCACCGGTGAGAAGCCGACGTAGGAGACGAGGGTAAAGTTGCGTGACTCCTGCCGCAGCGCGAGGATAGCTCCGGCGGAAAAGTCCGTCTGGTTGACGATGAGGAGCACCGCCCGCTCCGTAACCTCGCGGAAGTCCAGTGAACTGTGGAGCGCATCGGCCAATTCGCTGAGCAGCGTCAGCCCCTTGGCCCGCCGTTGGAGGGCCAGGCGGGATTGGCGCAGTGCCCGCTCCGTCTCCCGATGACGGGCAATCTCCTTTTCCAGCGCCGCCGTGCGCTGCCGCACCTGAGCACGCAGCAGCAGGAGGAAGAGCAGGGCAACGATGGCAATGACGGCCAGCGCGATGAAGAGCAGGTACCAGGCATCGGGGGACATGGCTCCGTTCGGTGGAATCTCCAGCCATTGGAGCCGGGAAGCGTAGTAGGCGGAATGCTCATCTTCCTTGGCCAGCCGCAGGTAGGCATCGAGGGAGGCGAGCAGATCGGCGTTCCGTGCGACATCGGCCATAAAGTAGAAGCGGTGAGGGCAGCAGCGTATGTCCGTAGCCTGCACTTGGGGGTAGCGCGCGAGATTGCGTGCGCCATAGAGCCGCGAGGAAAGGCCGATATCTGCGATACCGCTGTCGATGGCCCCGAGAAGCGCGTCGTCGGTGAAGACGTCGAGGCGGGTAACCTCAACGCCGCTCAGTTCGAGGGTGGTCAAGAAGGTAGCCGTTGCTTCGTCTCCCCGTTTCACGGCGATGATCCGTCCTTCCAAGTCGAGGATGGAATCGAGGCGCAGGGCCTCGGCAGCGTAGAGCTGCGCCCAATCGTCGAAGAGGAACTCGTCGCTGTGGCGCAAGCTGCCGCTCGCCGCTGCGTCGCCGACGAGGAGATCGATCGCGCCACTGCGCAACATACCCACACACGCCGTCGGGTCGCAGGAGCAGAAGATCAGCTCCCAGCCGGCCTCATCGGCAGCCCGGTGGAGGATGTCGGCAAAGAGACCGATGACCTCTCCTTCGTCGTTGTGGAAGAGGTAGGGGGGCGCTTCCCATATGCCTACCCGTACTTTCCGACCGGCGACAACGGGCCGGACAACTGCGCTCGACAGGCCGAGCAGCACGATGATGAGCAGGATGACGGCAGTTACCCTCCGTTGCGCCATGCTTTGCTTCCCCCCTTTGTCGGAAGTCAGCCCTTCCGTTTCGGCATCTTCAGTATAGCAGGAAAAGGTGCCTACGTGAAGTGTCGAGGGGTGTCGCAGGGGCGCGGCCTCTTCCCTGTCGGCAGCGGGAGGGTCTACGGCCCCGGGCGGATTGCCAGCGGGAGGAAAACTCGGCCCGCGACGGCGGGCATCACCGCCTCGAAGGTGTAGGTGATCGGCTCGGCGGTGGCTTCCGGCGCGAAATCGAAGCGGCGTGTTACGTACCCCTCGGCACGGACGATGAGGCTGAAATCTTGGGGCACGGCGACGGTCTGCGAAACTTCCCACGAACTTCCCGTCGTCTCGGTCAGCACCACCCCCGCGCTGTCGAGCCAGCGAAGCGAGGCCGTCAGCGGATCGCCCGCTTGCGTTGTTACCGTTACGGCGAGCGCAACGTGCCGCCGAGGGATGATGAGCAGGCTGGCCGTCGCCGAATCCGGCCACGGTTCGTAGTTGCCCGTGCGATCCCGTGCCCGGGCGCGGAAGTACCACTGCTCCGCCGAAGAGGGTGGCGCAATGATGATCTCGTCCTTGCCCGCCGTCTGGCTCCAGCTTGCCACCGTGTGCCACGGCCCGTCCGGCGCGGAGGCTTGCTCGATATCCTCGTACCAGTAGCCAGAGGCATCGTCTGCGACGGCCCACCGGAGCCGCACGCCGTCCACCGTCAGAGTTGCCTCGAAAGCGGTCGTCTGTGGGGGGACGGTATCCTTCTGGATGAGCAAGAGCGGCGGTCCGCCGATGAGATCGTTCGTCCGCGGGAGCAGGTCGAGGTGGAAGTAGCCGTTTTCGGCCTCGACCGTCTGGGTGAGACCGTGCCGATCGACGAGCGTAGCCTGGGGGAGCACGGCGGGCATCGAGTACGTCATCGGCGTGTCGGTGCGATTCCAGAGCAGATCGACGCGCCCGTTGGGTGTCCCCCAGAAGGTGATGCGGTGCAGCGAGGTGCCGAAGGGCCCGGTGATCTGGTTCTCGCCGCGCAGATAGCGGGCGGCCACCTGATAGGCGACGTAGGAGGGACGGATGGAGTAGTCGTCGCGCGTCAGGCCGTAGTGTTCGCTCCAGCCATCGTCGTGCAGGCGGAAGAAGAAGAACTTGTCCACACCGGCAGCGCGGGCACCGGCGTAGGCTTCGATGGTGTAGGATGCGGCTTCCTCCATCGTCGCCGAGTAGTTCGGCACACTACCGCCATCGTCCCAGACGGGGACGCCTGCCTCCGTCAGCCACAGCGGATGCGGGCCGACCCGCGCGGCGACCTCGGCCATCACTGCGCGCGAGACATCGTAAGGCGTTTCGGCGTTGGAGTAGAGATGGAGCGACATAACATCGAAGTAGCCGTTGTAAGCCTCGCTTTCCGGATCGGCGGCGATGATGTCGAGCACATCCTTGTAGAACTGCGGATTGTACCAATAGGCCAGGCCGCCGAAGAGCACCGTCGCCTGGGGATCGGCGGCCTTGATGGCCTGGTAGGCCACCTTCAGCAGGCGGGCATACTGCGCCGCCGTGCCTTGCCAGAAGAGCGGCAGATCGGGCTCGTTCCACACCTCCCAGACCCTGACCCGTCCCTTGAAGTGAAGCACCGTTTGGTAGACGAACTGTCCCCAGCCGTTGTTCGCGTCATACCACGGCAGGTCGAGGTTGACCGGCGGACAGGCGTTCCACCAGGCCGCGGTGATGCGCACGGGATAGTCGTCGAGCCTTCGCAACAGTGCGGCCTCGGACATCGGCGCATTCGAGCAGCTTGCGCGATCGTCGGGCGCTGCGCCGAGGATGCCGACGACATCCAGCGGCCAGTTCATCGAGGCGTAACGATCGAGGAGCTGATCGT
>Ga0256831_1000870_pt1 | contig 16006 bp, 17 predicted proteins | sample 132544metaG_FD_189087 | JGI IMG/M metagenome (GOLD analysis project Ga0256831, IMG submission 189087) | Hydrothermal vent microbial communities from Lau Basin, Pacific Ocean - 132-544 | ecosystem: Environmental > Aquatic > Marine > Hydrothermal vents | place: Pacific Ocean: Lau Basin | collected...
TTATTATTCTTCTCTTCATATTAGGTATTTTATAATAACATCCTTTGCCTGTTGCATAATGATTGTTTACATTGTTTACCATGTCCTATATAACGCTCCGTTTTTTTGGAAAATTTTGATAATGTTGTTTCCCTAAAAACCGGCGTTTACTTACTAATTTCTCAGAAGCTATAAGATGTTTTATTGGAGAGAGGTTGCAAAATTTAATATGTTTCTCAAAAAAATACAAATATTGGTGTAATTATGGCTTGAAATCTATATAGTATGTGTTTTGACACTTTGTTTGAAAAATATTGTTATTTGGAGTGCGAGGATTCATTCTGATGTTTACACTGAATATGTAGGAAATAAATAAGCAGTAGGGGGGATAGATATGAACTACGCTGTAAATTTTAAGAAACTCATAGAGGACTATGTTTATCAGAGTGACTGGCGCGTAAGGGAGAATGCCAACACCACATATTCTCTTCAAGGACTAAACCATCACCTGTCTTCTTCACTTATTGCCAGATACTGGCTTAGTGTCATTTACCCAAAGGAGATAGCAGAGGCTCATATAAGGGGACTTTTCCATATACATGATCTTGGTATGCTCTCTGCTTACTGTGCCGGCTGGGATCTTGAAGATCTACTGAGGGTGGGTTTTACCGGTGTAGAGGCAAAGACCCAGAGCAGACCACCCAGACACTTTTCCTCTGCACTGGGACAGATGGTTAATTTCCTGTATACACTTCAGGGTGAGGTTGCCGGTGCCGTGGCATTTTCCAATGTGGATACATATCTGGCACCGTTTATTGCATACGATGGGCTGACCTATAAGGAGGTCAAGCAGGCTCTTCAAGAGCATATATATAACCTTAATATACCTACAAGAGTGGGCTTTCAGACACCCTTTGTGAATTACTCCATGGATCTTACACCACCACCGTCTCTGAGGGATAAGCATGTCATTATTGGTGGTAAGGAGATGCCAGAGATATATGGTCACTTCCAAAGGGAGATGGATATGTTTAACCGGGCCTTTGCCGAGGTTATGATGGAGGGAGATGGTGCCGGCAGACCCTTTACATTTCCCATACCCACTTATTCCATAACAAAAGACTTTGATTGGGAGAATCCTGATTATGAGCCTATATGGAAGATGACAGGAAAATACGGTATTCCGTACTTTGCCCTGTATATAAACTCCGATATGGATCCCGATGATGTGAGAAGTATGTGTTGCCGTTTGCGTCTTGATAATGATGTTATTAGGAAGAGAGCAGAAGAGGCACTTATGTTTGCAGTGGAGACAGGTAAGAAAAGTGAGAAGGAACTTGATGAATTGAAAAGGCGTGGAGGTGGGCTATTTGGTGCTAATCCACTGACAGGGTCTATTGGTGTGGTAACTATTAATCTGCCAAGGATAGGCTATGAGGCAAAAGGAGATACGGAGAAGTTCTTTGATATTCTGAGTGAGCGTATGGAGCTTGCCAAGGATTCTCTGGAAATAAAAAGGCAGATTATTGAGGAGTTTACGCAGATGGGGATGTATCCCTATGCTAAGTTCTATTTGAGAAGTGTGTATGATCTCTACGGTCAGTACTGGGCTAACCACTTTAATACTATTGGTATTATAGGCATGCACGAGGCTATTCTCAACATGACAGGTGGTAGATATGGTATAGAACATCCCGATGGCAGGGAGTTTGCCGTAAAGGTTCTCAAGTGGATGAGGGATAGGCTGGTGGAGTTTCAAAAACAGACAGGCAATATATACAACCTTGAGGCATCGCCGGCGGAGGGTGCATCATACAGACTTGCCCGCATTGATAAAAGGGAATTTGGAGATAGCATTATAACCAGTGGCGAAGATGAACCCTACTATACAAACTCCACATTCCTGCCTGTAGACTATACAGATGATATGTTTGAAGCCCTTGATCATCAGGATGAACTCCAGTCTCTCTATACCGGTGGCACGGTGTTTCACGGCTTTCTGGGGGAAAATATCACCGATCCCGGTGTTGTGAAAGAACTTATAAGGATAATTGCAGAAAATTACACACTGCCGTATATCACACTGACTCCCACATATTCCATCTGTCCTAACCATGGATACATTGCCGGAGAGCATCACAAATGTCCTATATGTGGTGCAGAGACAGAGGTGTATTCCCGTGTTGTGGGGTATCTCAGGCCCGTGAGGTCGTGGAATGATGGCAAGAAAGAGGAGTTTAAAAAGAGACTGGAGTTTAGTGTTAAGGTGCCTTCTGTGAGGGAGGCACGTAAGATGAAGGAAAACTGATACCCAACCCGCTCACCGCTTATTAAATAGGGGGGCTAAGCCCCCCACTTTTTACTATGTTTGGGAAGAAGTCTTTATGAGATTTCTCTTTTTGGCTATGTAGGCACCAAGGTATACAAATGGTGTGTCAAAGACAGCCACAACGAATTTAAATATGTATGTTGTCCAGAAGATCTCCCACCATATATTCATGGGAAACTCTCCTAGAAATGCTATGGTGCAGAATATAGTGGTGTCAATAAGTTGGGATACCATAGTTGAGAGGTTGTTGCGAAGCCACAGGTGTTTTCCGCCGGTGACCTTTCTCCAAAATCCAAATGCCCATACATCGTGGTGCTGTGCTACCAGATAGGCGGTAAGACTACCCAGTGCTATGCGGGGCATAATGGAGAATATGGCTTCAAGGTGGACCTGTGCAAAGTCGTCTGGTGCTGGCTTAAACTGCAGTGCTATTTGCATAAGGAGTGTCATGGTAATGAGTGATGCAAACCCAAGCCATACGGCTTTTCTTGCCTCCTCTTTGCCATATATCTCCTCAAGGAGATCTGTGGATAGAAATATAGAACCATACACCACATTCCCCAATGTAGCTGTAAATCCAAATAGGACGATGGTTTTGACAACCTGCAAGTTGGCAATGATGGTGCCGGCTATAACATTGAGAAAGAGACCCTCTTTTTCCCAGAGATAGAAGAAGAGTATTTGAAGAGATAGACCTGTAAATAGAAGTATGAGCCACCAGATTTCATTAGACAGAGAATATGCCACTGCCGCACTTGTTGCTGTGTCCATATCTTCACTACCTCCTTTAATTAAAGTATGTCCATAAAAACACTGCTTATTTTATCAGAGAGGATATGCCCTTTCAAGTAAAATAAAAGAGAGATGTAAGGGGGTGATGATATGGAGAAGATGATTGCCCAGATACTTGAGGGCATGGCACTCCGTATAGAGGAGAGGCCATATATGGCACTGATTATTGACAGCATGGAAAAGGGCGATGATATGCTCCTTTCCACATTTGTGGATACGCTTGTTCAGAGGTTTGGTGTATCTATTGATGGTATGAAAATTCTTAGCGGTGGAATGATATCTGTGGATATGGATGGTGGAGAGGTTATAGCCGATGTTAGAAGCATGCCTGTTCAGAAGGGTAAGGAAAATATTGTGGTAAGAACTTTGCAGGGTATTATGACAAAACATATGAAAGATGGCTACTTCTTGATCGCTTTCCTATATCCCCTGCCATATGGTGAGTCAGGTGAGGTAGAGAGCACCATTACGGAGAAACTTACAAAGAAGGGTACCTTGTATCGCAGACCGGTATTTGTGATGGGTAGAAGAGGTATTCTCTATGCCGTTGTGCCTGGGGAAGCCGGTGAGGTTATGACGGTGTCTGAGGAGCAGATGATACCGGCGAATGAGGAGAAAAGAGAAGAAGAGCCCCAGGACCCAGAAGGGGTTTCTGAAAAGAAAGAAGAGGGGAAAGGTGAAGGGGTAGAAGACCTTGTCCACAAACCTGGTCTTCTCTACTTTAAGAGTGGTGATGTGTCTCCCGAGAATATTATGGATGCTTTGCAACATGAGGGGGCTATCCTTTCGGATATTATAAGGAAGAGGACAGAGGCTGTTCGTATTCTGGGACAGAAGGGCCTTTCTGTGGTGCCACCTTCTGATATAGCCACTCACCGCCTGTATATAGCAGATCTCAGCGGTGGCTTTGGTGATTTCATGGCCGAGGTATCCCGTTTGAAAGCAGAGGGGCTATGGGATGAATCTGTCAAAGAAGTTGTAAAGGCGTTTTTGAAGGAGTATGAAAGGCTGGGCATTTCCCGTGATACCATAAACGAGTTTGCAAATAAACACGGCATAGATGTGTTTGCATAATGGATGGTGATTGCATGGTTGTTTTGGGTATAGAGACATCGTGCGATGAAACGGCTATGGCGCTTCTGGAAGGAAGGAATGTCATTGATAGCCGTGTGGCGTCGCAGATAGACCTTCACAAGATATTTGGCGGTGTCCTTCCAGAGGCGTCATCCCGCCGTCATCTTGAGGTTTTATATGAGATGTATGAGTCCCTTATGAAGGATTTTTCTGGCAAGGTGGACCTTGTTGCCATTACCTTCTCACCGGGACTTCAACCTGCCCTTCTTATGGGGGCATCATTTGGTAGGGCACTGGCACTGTCTTTGGGTGTGCCTGCAGTGGCAGTGGACCACGTGATTGCCCACGGCTTTGTGGCACATCTTGCCTATGATGATCTGACATTTCCATACCGTGCCCTTGTGGTGTCAGGTGGGCATACGGTTGTCATAGAGTACTACGATGTTGACGATGTAAGACTCCTTGCTGACACCAGAGACGATGCCATGGGTGAGGTCCTTGACAAGGTGGGGAGGCTTATGGGTATAGACTACCCCGCAGGTCCGACCATTGACAAGATGGCACTGGGATATGAAGGGGATTATCCCAAATTCACCATTCCCAAGTTTAAAGATAAGACATATGATTTTTCGTTTAGTGGAATGAAGACTGCCGCCCGCCTTGCCTATGAGAGTGGGATGTGGAGCAGAGAGGCTGTGGCAAGGGGGCTTATGCAGGCGGCAACCACTCAGATTGTTATGAGACTGAAAGACATTGAAAAGGAGCGGGGACATATGCCACTGGTTGTAGGTGGCGGTGTGGCTGCCAGCAAGTTTCTCAGAAAGAAACTAACAGAGGCTTTTCCCCATGTCCGGTTTGTGCCACCACAGTGGTGCACCGACAACGCCGTAATGATAGCCTACACAGGTGCCCGTCTGTGGGAGAAGGGACATGCCCTTTCCGTAGATACAGAGGTCGATCCAGTAGGGGTGTTGTGGCATGAATAGACTACTGGTATTTACATCTGCCAATCCATCACTGGTTGTGGTGTGGCAGGGAAAGAGTGTATATGAGATGAAGGTTCACAGGGGACGCGGTTCACAGTTTCTTTCCCGTGTACTAGCATCGTTTCCACCACCCTATGATGAGTTGTGGGTATCGGTGGGTCCCGGCTCTTTTACGGGCACCCGTGTTGGGGTGGCTTATGTCCTTGGTATTGCCGCCGGCACCGGTCTGGATACCATTTACACCTTTGACACATTTGACTTTCTATATGCCCCTTACTTTGGAAAGGATGTATCTATTGTGCTTCCTGCCAGACGCGGGGAAGTGTATGCTGCCACCTACAAGGGTGGAAAGCGTATAGATGAAGGTGTATATAAAGTTTCTGAGTTTTCTCCGCAGGGTGTGAAGGTTTTCTCCCTTGCCCGGGGGGTGGAAGGGGAGATGCCGGAAATATCCCTGCTCAGTTTTGAGAAGATGAAAAAGCATGGACTTTACAGGAGCAGCCATCCGCGGGATGTCAAGGTGAGATATCTAAAAAGTTTGACAGAGGAGTTTAAGGTCTATGACAGTGATAAAAAAAGCGTCTGAAGAAGATATACCTGTTCTTGTCCAGATGGACAAGATTCTTGGCGGTGCCATCTGGGATGATGGGCAGTGGAGGGATATTCTCCAGTCTCGCTTTTACAGAGTGTTTATAGCAGAAGAGGACTCTGAAGTTGCAGGTTTTATGGTGGTATATGTGGGTGTTGCAGAGGTTCATCTGATGAAACTCTTTGTAAGGCAGATGATGAGGGGAAAGGGAATAGGACATCTTTTTATGGAGAAACTCATAGAGGTGGCGAAGGAAAGTGGCAAGGTACTGGTGTTTTTAGAGGTCAGTGTATCCAACAGTGGTGCTATTTCCCTATATGAGGAGTTTGGGTTTAAAATACTTAAAGTGCTTCCAGACTTCTATGGAGAAGGAAAAGATGCCTATCTTATGCTGAAGGAGATAGGGAGGGAAGGTGCTATGGATAAGATCATTGTTGCCCTGGGTAGTGAAGATGGGAAGGTAATGGTCAATGATCACCTGGGAGAGGCTCCTATGTTCTATATATATGAGGTGACACCTAAGGAGTATAAACTCATAGACAAAAGAACAAATGATGCACCGGAGGAAAAGGAACATGGAGATCCCAGAAAGAGACAGAGAGTGACTCAGATCCTTGAGGATGCCGATGTACTTCTGGCACCGCAGGTGAGTACATCATTTGTGAAGATGAAGGACTGGGGGAAGTGGCAACCTGTGGTTACCAAGGATCTTGTTGATATAGACACTGCCATACGGCTTATACAGAAGAATTTCTCCACCATAGCAGAACTTGTAAAGAGTAGGAGAGAGGGGAAACCCACAGGTAAGATCGTCTTTTTCAAAGACGGTGAACTTTCATTTATATGATATAAGGGGGGATGCAATATGCCATTTGTAGCCATTGTCATTGATGATAAGGTTACAAGCCACAAGGCCAATGAACTAAGGGACAAATTGGTGGGGCTTCTGGCAGAACTGACAGGAAAGTCTCCTAAGTGGTTTATGACATCTACCATTCTAGCCGATGTGAAACTGGATGGAAAGCCTGCTGCGTTTGTGGATTTCCGCTATCTTGGAGAGATAAACAAGGAAACACGTGAGAAGATCGCCGAGATGGTGGCAACGCTATTTGAGGATGTGGTGGATATCCCCGCAGGTTCTGTGTATATGACATTCTGCGAAGTAGACAGGGGCAAGTGGGCTTGGAATGGCTCCCTGTTTGGATGATCACATATGTTTTTAGATGTCAATAAAGGTGACATTCACCCTGTAAAAAGGGACTATGTGTTTCTGGGTGCGTGGAGCGTGCCAGAGGTATATGTGGTATCATCGTTTCTTACGGCAAATGGTATAGACCATTTCATAGAGGGAGAAGCGGTGGGAGATGCACTGGGACTTACCATAGGGCCCATGGGGGAGAAAATGATCTATGTGAAGGATGATGACTATGAACTTGCCTTGAATCTGCTAAAGGAGGTAGAAAGCAGTGATAACAGTGATAGTTGGAAACGAGAAGAAAGAGATGCCCGCTAGGGGCACCATTCGTACCCTTGCCGCTTCCTTGGGACTAAACCCGGAGACGGTTCTTTTTGTGGTTAATGGAAATCTTGCCACAGAAGATTACCATCTTCAAGATGGGGACACTGTGGAAGTGGTATCGGTGGTGTCTGGTGGATGAAGTGTCGTATATGTGGAAAGCCTGCGGTTATTAAACTCAGGGCACATAACATTGCTCTATGTAAGGACCACTTTATAGAGTTTGTGCAAAAGCAGACTGCCAAAGCCATTAAGCACTACAAGATGTTTACAAAAAATGACCATATTGCTGTTGCCGTCTCAGGTGGTAAGGATTCCCTTGCCCTTGTGGATATTCTCACGGAACTGGGATACCACATCTCCGCCTTTTACATAGACCTTGGTATTAAGCATATGGACTACTCCGCCACATCAAAGGCAAAGGCACAGGCGTTTTGTGAGAAAAAGAATGTGCCCTGTCTTGTGTATTCTCTGCCCGAGATGTTTGGTATGGGTATAGACGAGGCGGCAAGAAAGAGTAAGAGAACACCTTGTTCCCTGTGTGGTATGACAAAGAGATATCTTATGAACGTGGCGGCAAAGGACTTATCTGCCGATGTTATTGCCACGGGGCACAATCTTGACGATCAGGCAGCGGCACTATTTGCCAATGTTATGAGATGGGATATATCCTATCTTGCCAAGGGATATCCTGTGCTTCCTGCGGAGCATGGTTTCCCAAAGAAGGTTAAGCCGCTGGTGTTTCTTACAGAGAGGGAGATTGCCGCCTATGCCATTGTCAGGGGCATAGACTATGTAAGATATGAATGTCCCCACTCTGAAGGGGCAAGGTTCCTTGTCTATAAAGAGCATCTCAATGCCATTGAGAATATGTCGCCGGGCACCAAGAGGCGCTTTTATCAGGGTTATACGGAAAATATATGGCGTTTCCAGATAGATAGGGAAGATGTAAAGGAGCATGAAGGGGAAGAAGAGAGTGTTATGAAACCATGCCGCGTATGTGGTATGCCCACGGCGGCAGAAGATGGTATATGTTCGTTCTGCCGATTCTGGCGACCAGAGGAGGTAAAGAAACTGAAAGAGTCTGATGAGTAAGGGGGGATGTTTCCCCCTTTTTTACTTTCCACCTTTCTTTGCCATATCTATGATACTCTCTATGAAATCCTGTGATGAGTAGCCTAGAGCCCATAGGGCTATGCCACGAATACCGTATTTTCTTGCCAAATCCATCTTCATCTTTATGGTGTGCTTATCGTTCCAAATGACAGTGCCAACTTTATAATGGCTTATAGCTTCTCCTTCGTCGGTATGACTGCGTGTGCCACTTTCCAAGGTATTTATCTGTATGGCACTTATGGAGCCATTTCCCCTTAGGTATCCATACAGGGGAATACCAAGAAGGGTTTTAGATGCAATGGGCTTGTAAAAACGAATGGTATTTTCCACAGCAGGTAGAGGTGCCAGTACGCCGCCTTTGTAGTTGTAGTCGTATGCCATTACAATAAACCTGTCAACCATACTTCCCAAATTTCCAGAAACGGGTAGTCCCCACGATGGTAGGGTGACCATAAGGAGTTTATGGGGGTATCTTTCCTTTATTGCTGATACCAGTTTTTCCAGTTTCAAGTATTTGGTCCAGTCCTCCATGTTTATGACAACACCATCGGAGTTTTTCATATATGGCTCTAAACCTTCTACCATATCTACCATAGTCTGGTCAGATTCCAGCCACTCCTTTTCATCTTCTGAATGGATTTTTAGGGTCCATAGGAGTTTCGTGTTTCTACCTACTTTGCGAGGGGCTTTTATCAGTGGTCTCCAACCGCCTTTTTCCGGTATCAGGGCAAAGAGGGCTATGTAGTCAACACGACTTGGAACCTTGACGGACTTTATCCAGTAGGGGATGAAAGCTAATACTTCGAGGCTTTTATCTGCTTTTTCGGTAGAGTTAGATGGGATTTCCCTATGTATAATGGGAGGTTTACATACAAGTAAACCTACGAATATAGCAAGTATTATTACTCCGGTCAGTATTTCCCACCATTTGCCTGTCTCTTTTCTCTTCATACCTACATTTTAACTGTGTCCTTCTTTGTGGTATGTGGTTTTTACCCTTTCTTCTAAACGCTTCCCGAGGTGCTCTGTGTATATTGTAAGAGAAAGGGGTTTTTTCTCTTTCCTAAACAGGTTTTTATATGTTTTGAGCATACCGGGCATATAGGCTTTTATGGTGGCAAAGAGGTGGCGGCGGGTGTCCCTGTCCAGTTTCAGGGCATCCATGAAAAAGTAGGAGGCACCGTGATACTCTGCCACTTCCCATATTCTCTTTACCACCTTAAAGTTGTCGTTAATGCCGGGCATTATGGGGGCTATGGAGACACCTACCTGTATACCGGCATCGCTAATCATTTTCATGGCTTTAAGGCGGAGCCATGGGTTTGGTGCATTTCTCTCTATGTGTTTAAAGTGAAAGGGATTTAGGGTGGTGATGGTAAAGGACACCTTCACATCTGCCACATGGCTAAGTTCTTGCAGTATGTCAATGTCCCTGACGATGAGTGTTCCCTTTGTCAGTATGTGTATGTGCTTTGGGGGGAGATACAGGAGGCTTTTAAGGACATCTCTTGTTATTCTCTTTATACCCTCGCATGGCTGATAGGGGTCTGTGATGGTGCCAATGTATATGGTGTGGGGTCTCTTTGCCATCAGTTCTCCACGAAGGGTGCGGGCAAGATTCCTTTTAACAAGAATAGTTGTGTAATGAGATGAGACTGTTGGAAAGTAGGTTTTCATAGATTCTCTCCAGAAGGATCCTGCGGCGTAGCAGTAGGCACAGGAGTGGCTACACCCCCTATATGGATTGAGACTATAGCCATCATCTCTGAACACATTAAGGGCCGATTTCACCTGTATGTCTATGCATCGTATCTTCATGGTGTTTGTATTATATCATACAAATATATACTAAATGAAGTCTATTGAGTTTGAAGAGGGGATATGATATAACAATGAAAAATGCTGTGGCGGAGAGGTGAGGCTGGTGAAGATCATTGGTCATAGAGGGAGTATGCTATACGGCTATGAAAACACTCTCAAGGCATTTAAGCAGGCAAAGGAACTGGGCGCCGAGTGGGTTGAAATAGATATAGAGATTACCAAAGATGGTGTTCCTATACTTATGCACGACGAGACCATAGACAGGACCACCACCGGCAGTGGAAAGGTTGTTGACATGACATTTAAACAACTGAGGAAATATACCGTAGATGGTGAGGAGAAGATACCATCTCTTGAAGAGGTGCTTCTCTTTTTATATGACGAGGGAATGGGGGTTGACATAGAGGTCAAGTCACAGATGGCGTTTAAGCCTGTCTTTGAGACATTAGCACGAATGGGTAAGAAACTTCCTGAGGTTATCATATCTTCTTTCTGGAACAACTACATTAAGGAGGCAAAGAAGGAGTATCCCCAGTATCTCATGGGATATTTATACAGTTCAAGACCTGCTGATATAGAAAGCCTTCTTAAGGATGTGGACTTTCTCATGCCATTTTACAGTTATGTAGATGAGGAGTATCAGAAATATGCAGATCGTATTATCCCTTGGCCCGTTGATGATCCCCACTCCATCGCCAGATTTGTGAAGATGGGGGTATATGCCATTATCACCGATATACCCGATGTAGCCGCCGATATACGGGCTGGCAATATACCCGATATGTCTAAAGCCATTATGAGGGCGGTGCACCTTATTGTGGATCTCAGAAGTGTAAAGCAGAAGGAGAAGGATGGTAAGAAAACTATATCCTTTTATCTGCATAACAGACTTATTTCATTCTTCATTCGTTCGGCATGTGGACAGGATGTTGTTGTGAAAACCAAACCAAAACTGCCTACAAAACTGCGCTATGGGGATAGGATAAAGGTATCTTTGGAGATCACCGGGCCCACGCCTACATTGTATGTAGATACAACATCACTGGGGCTTATAAAACTGGATATAAATGAGATTGTCAGAAAGGCGGAGGAGCATAAGAAAAAGAGGAGAAAAGTGTAAAGAAAAGGGCGGGATATCCCGCCCTTCTTTTATAAATAGTGAGTATTATTTCCAGTCCAGTAGTCTCTTCTCACCTTCCAATTTCTTTATGTCGGTGACATCCTGAACTACCTCAACGGTGCCCAGATACTCCCCGTTTTCGTCTCTGACAGGAAAGTATCTAATGTGGATGAAACGCCCCTGGAATGGTATCCAGAATTCTGCCACATCTCTTTCCCCTGATTTAAAGGCTTTCAGTATGCGTTTTACAATATGCACACTCTTAGGTGGATGGCACAGTTCCACCTTTCTACCCAGTATGGTCTTGTTGCGGGCAAATATACGATGACCTCCTGAGAAAAACCTCACCCTATCATCTTTATCTATAAATGTGATGTCAAAGGGTAGGGTGCGGAAAAGGGCGTCTATCTCCTTGGGTAGCATATAGCCTTCATGTAGTTCTATATCTCCATCTCTCTTTATCTCCGATGTGTCAGGTGTAAGATCCCCTGTGGCAAGTCCCTTAACTGTTTGAAGTATGTGCTGTGGCAGGTTCATAATATCGTCAAGGGATATCCCCTTCTTTACCTCGTGGGGATATATGGGCTTTACCCCCTCTGGTTTCCAATCTGCCGCTGGTTTTACCTTATAGTGCCCTATGGAGTCTTCTTCCAGTCTAATGGCATACCACTCACCTACATCAAGGAGAACCTTTACCGTAGGGTAGAGTATGTTTTCTTCCCTGAATACTATGTCCATAACATCAGATGCGGTCTTTGCGGCGTGGGTAATCACCTTTTCAATGTTTTCTTCTGTGAATTCTTTTTCTGCATCTGCCACAAATCCTACCAGTGCCCTCAGTTCAAATCTCACATCGTCGTGCTTGGTCCACAGCACGGTTGGTACTGCTGTTAGGCCTCTTCTCTCAAGATATGGGAATAGTAGCATTTCCTCCTTATTGTAGTGGGTATAGCCAATAAGTCTCATTGTATTTACAAGGTTTTTTATAACTTCGAGGACTCTCTTTTTGCCCTCTTCTGACTCTGTATCCTTCAGACTGCGGGCATATAGGTTTAGCATTTCGCTGTCTTTCATGATCTCCTTATTTTCCAGATAGTATGTGTGAAGGGGATGGCCCGGTGGTATATCATCTATTTCCAGACTACCTGCCACTGACTCCCTAAACAGGTCTACGTGTATATCGCACATTCTGGCAATATCGTGGGGGGATATTCCCTCTTTTACCAGTTCCTGTTCAATGACAGGGATCTCCAGAGGTGAGGTGCTTCTTAGCACGTCAAGAAATTCCTCTTTCAGTTTTTCCATATCCTCCCCGGCGTGTATTCTCTTTAATAGTTCTTTCAGTATCCTCTTTTTCTCTTCACGGCTTTCCTTGCTTCCAATAAGCTCACTCATGGAGCAGGCCTCCTTTCATGCTTATGTTCAGTAATATTAACATCTATTTGTAGTATACCATAGTTAGTGAATATATATAAACACTCTGGTGGCTACAAATCTGCTATCTGGTAGCATTTAAGTAGGGGGTGAAGAGGTTGAAAAATAAGGAAGTGGTAGAACTTCTGCGGGAGATAGCAGAATACCTGACAATAAAGGGAGAAAGCAGGTTTAAGATATCTGCCTATGAAAGGGCTGCACACACCATAGAAAATCTGTCAGAGCCTATTGAGGAGATAGATGCTGCGGGCAAGCTAACATCATTGCCCGGTGTGGGTAAATCTATTGCCGAGAAGATACACGAGTATCTGACAACAGGGCGTATTACATATCTGGAAGAACTGAAAAGGGAGATACCCAGAGAGGTTTTCGAACTTATGGAAGTGCCCGGTATTGGGCCTAAACTGGCTATGAGGCTTTACACAGAACTGGGTGTACGCTCTATTGATGAACTGGAAGAGGCGGCACGTCAGGGGCGTATCAGAAAGATGAAGCGTATGGGTGTAAAGGCAGAGCAGAAGATACTGAGGGGTATAGAGATATACAAGATGGATGCAGGAAGAGTGCCCCTATTTACCATAAGACCCCTTGTTCTTGAAATGGTTTCATATCTCAAAGAGAAGACCGGTATAGAAAAGATATCGCCGGCTGGAAGTTTCCGCCGGTGGCGTGAAGATGTGGGAGATGTAGATATACTAGTTGCCACAGATACAGAAGGAGATCGTGTAATAGAGCTCTTTTCCACAGCAGACTGGGTCCATGAGGTGCTGTGGAAAGGGGATACCAAGTGTAGCATAGTGACGCCCAGCGGTGTGCAGGTAGACCTTAGGGTTGTAAAAACAGAAAGTTGGGGAGCGGCACTACAGTATTTTACAGGTTCTAAAGCTCACAATATAAGGCTCAGAGAAATAGCCATATCAAAGGGGTTAAAACTCAATGAATATGGGCTTTTTAGAGAAGATACGGGGAAGAAAATAGCAGGAGAGCGGGAAGAGGATATATACGAGGCTTTAGGGCTTCAGTATGTACCACCGGAACTGAGAGAAGATATGGGAGAGATAGATGCTGCCCTTCGCTGGGATCTTCCCGATCTCATAACACAGCAGGATATAAAGGGCGATATACACATGCATACCACGTATAGCGATGGAGCAGGTAGTATTAGAGACATGGCAATGAAGGCAAAGGGGATGGGATATGAGTGGATTGTTATTACAGATCATGCCATTGGTCTTGGAGTTGTAGGTGGTATTGATCTTGGTGAGTGGCGTAGACAGCTAGAAGAGGCAAAGAGAGTGGAAAAGGAAGTGGGTATCCGCATATTTGTGGGTATAGAGGCCAATATTATGTCCGATGGTTCTGTGATGATATCACATCCTGATATGGACTTTGTGGTTGGTAGTATTCACTCTGGCCTTGATGGTAGCCGCCAGAAGATTATGGAACGTTATAGGAAGGCAATTTTCTCAGGCCTTATTGATAGTATAGGGCATCCTACCGGTAGGCTCCTTGGTGGTGTTAGGCCACCTATGGACATGGATATGGATGAACTTCTATCTATGGCAAAGGAGAAGGATATTTTTATGGAGATAAACTCCTATCCCAATAGACTGGATCTTAATGGTCCTAATGTGTTTAAGGCAAAGAACATGGGTATAAAACTATATATAGGCACCGATAGCCATGCACCTATGCAGATGGAGAATATGGTCTATGGCGTTCACACCGCTCGCAGGGGCTGGGCAGAAAAGGGTGATATTCTGAACACCTTATCTGCTGATGAGATAGAAGCACTGGTTGGAGAGTTGAAAAGGAAGAGGGCGTCGGTGTCAGTCAGTTATTAAGATAAATACCTTACTTTTCTTCCTTAGGTGGCTCTACTGGCCCTGGCACAGGATACACGCGGCCTGGCGGAAGTTTGGGATTTGGTTTAATATCCTTTGGCAGTTTTTCTTTAATGAAAGGTGGCACTGTTGTTGGTGTGGTGGCTGTATAGTCTTTCCCGTCCTCTATGGGGGCTGCAAATGTCCTTGCCGTATTTGCCTTTTCTGTTTTCATACTCTTTACACCTCCCCCCATTGTTAGCCCCAGTCCCATAATGGGGCTAATCATAAGAATCATGGCAATAATGGCTACCATGGCTGTGGTGTATACCGCAGCAGCCCAAGCCCCCTGTTTCTGTGGGACACTATCGGGACTGTCTCCTTTTAGCATTCTCACCACGGGATCTGCTTCTTCTATAATATGTGGGAAAAACCACTTTATCCACAGTGGAATATCCTTTCCCTGTAGTCTTCTTTCTATTATGATATTGATTATATGTTCCTTAATCCTTTTCACCGCTCATCATCTCCCTAAGTCTTCTAATGGCACGGTATTGAAGACTCTTAATGCCAGCCACAGACCTCCCCATAGCCTCTGCCGTCTCCTTTATAGATAGCCTTTCTTTGAATCTAAGTTCTATGACCTTTCTCTCTTCATCGGGTAATTTCTCCACATAGTCCCACACATTAAAAGTGTTGTTGTCTGTCTCATACTTGTCCGTTGTGCTAATTATAAGCGAGTCTATGGGCACAGTAGGGTATTTCTTTTTTCTCATAAAGTCCACGATCTTGTTTCTTAGCGTCTTATATATAAGAGCCCTCACCGTTTTCAGTGTGCGAATGTTGTCTGTGTATTCCCAGATCTTTAGGAGTGTATCCTGAACAAGATCTTCTGCATCTGCCCTCACACCAACATATTTCAGGGCAAATCCCAACAGTTCTCCATATAGATCGCCTATTAGGTGTTCAAGTTTTTTTCTGTCTACCATGCCTTTACCCTGTATACGAAAATGATGTAAGAAAGTTTCACCTCTTCATGCAAGCAAGCCGAAGATATGGCACACCCCCGGGATACCATTCCCTATATTTCCTAAACCCCACTTTCCTTGCCATATCTTTTAGATCTAGTTTTATGAAGTTATAGGCGTGGGGACACTCTACAGCCTTAAAGACTTTCTGAACAAGTGGGTGGGCATATTCAAGGTCAAACTGCCCGTAGTCAAATATGCAAAACCGCCCATCTGAAAGAAGATGGCGATAGGCATTTTCCATAATAATTTTCTCTTCTTCCTGTGGGAAGCCGTGAAATGCAAAGGAGATAAAGACTATATCAAAACGCCTTTTCAGGTCAAATGGTTCTGTTATGGACTGTTTTATGACTGTGGCTCCAACTCTGTGGCGGCATCTTCTTCTAAACCTCTTTATCA
>Ga0256831_1000871_pt1 | contig 16005 bp, 19 predicted proteins | sample 132544metaG_FD_189087 | JGI IMG/M metagenome (GOLD analysis project Ga0256831, IMG submission 189087) | Hydrothermal vent microbial communities from Lau Basin, Pacific Ocean - 132-544 | ecosystem: Environmental > Aquatic > Marine > Hydrothermal vents | place: Pacific Ocean: Lau Basin | collected...
ATAAATACTATTTTCATCAAAAGTGATTTGATGTTTTTTTATTTTTAAAACTACATCTTTTTTATAATTTAGCAATAACTTTTTATATAAATTTTCATCTTTTTTATATTTTTTTACCATATTAGCGATTGCTCTTATTAATAATTTATGATTTTTTACATTTTCCTTATCAAAAAATATTTTATACACATTATCTTTAATTTCTAACTTATTAAATGAAAGTCTTACAAATTGCAAGAAGCTTTTTATTTTATATCTAGAATCAATAATTACATTAATATCTTTATCAATATTAATTTCAAATATTTTCTCTTTCATTTTTCCTCATTATTATCATTGAAGCAATTGGAAATAAAAGCTTTTTTTTAACTATTACATCATAATTATTAAAATTTTTTATAATATCTTCTTGTGTTAAAGAATCTATACTCTTGCCAAGCATTTTATACTCTTCTTTCATACCTACTAAAAGCCCTGCTATCAAAGGTACAATTTTATTCATATACCAAAGAATTAATTTTGCAAATAAAGAGTTATTTTTTACCATCTCAACAATAGCTAAATATCCACCGTTTTTTAAATGCTTATTAATATTTTCACTAGCTTTTTTTATATCATCAAAATTTCTAAAAGCCATAAATGCAGTTATTAAATCAGCTCTCTCATCTATTTTAAAATTCTCGGCAGTATCTTGAATAATAATTATCTCTTTATTTTCTTTTTTTAATTTTATATATGCTCTCTCTTGAAAATGAACTTCAAATTTCTCTTGCTTAAAACCTTGTTTTTTAAATTTTTCTACCATAACTTTTATCATTTCACTACTTGGCTCTACAAAATACATTTTATCAAAATTAAGCCTACTCATACCTCCAGTAGCAGATGCTAAATCAATTAAAACTCCATTTTGTATATACTTTTTGATTTCTTTTATAAACATCCATCTCCAAATCTCTTCAATCCCAAAACTAACTATTTTAGTGGCTAAATCATATTTTTTAGCAAGTTTGTCGTATATTTTAATGTCCACTATCTCCCCCAAATAATTAAATCATCTCTTTTTTCAATATGTAATACTTCTATTTTATCTAAAACTTTATAATTTTCTAAATTATTCATTTTAGCACTTACAATAAAAACTTTCCAATCAACTAAATCCTTTAGCTCATTGTAAAGCTTTTCTCCTCCCTCAACCATAATAAAATTATAATTTTTTAACTTTTCTAAATTATCTTCAATAAAAACTTTTCTATTTTTTACATTAAAAAGAGGAATTGTTTTATCAAAATCTTTATTTTTAGAGTATATCAAAATATCCGGAGCTTTTCCTTTTATGCGTCTTGAATCAAGCGTTGGTCTATCTATCCTTACCGTATTTCCTCCAATTACTAATAAATCAATTTTATCTCTTATTTGATGAACCCAATCTAATGAGCTTTCACTGCTAATATATCCACCTTTAATAACTCCATTTAAACTCTGAGCTAATTTAAAAAAAATAAATTTCTCTTTGCTCCACTTTATAAAAGGCTCAATTAAATCATAACACCTTTTATCATTTCTAATTTCTACTTCAATTCCTGCATTTTTAAGTATTTCAACTCCCCCACTATGCTCAGCAATTGGGTCAAGCCAGCCAATAGTTACTTTTTTAGGTTTAAGGATTGATAATAAATTTGCACATGATGGAGTTTTTCCTATATGAGAGCAAGGCTCAAGGGTTACAAAAATTTCAGCTTCTCTAAAAAAATTATTGTGGTTTTTAATTAAAAATTCATGAATCTCTTTTGAAGTTTTTAATTTTGGAGTATTATGAAAAAAAGAAAAGGCTTTAAAAAGGGCATTAACCTCAGCGTGAGGAAAACCTGCTTTTTTGTGTGCATCTACAAAAACTTTGTTTTTGACTACTACTGCTGCCCCAACTGCAGGATTTGGATATGTTAAAAGCTGATATTTCCAAGCTTCATTTATTGCTAAATCTAAAAGCATTAATTATCTTCAAAATTATATGTATTCCAATCTACATAAGTTTTAGCTTTTTTTATATCATCAAATTTAACTTTTTCTTTTCCAATTTCAGCTACTTCGCCATCAAAGCTTTTAAGCTGACCTTTTATTTTTTTACCATCAGTTGTAGTAACTTTTACATTCTCACCTATACTTTTTTCAAAATGCTCTTTTTTAGTAAGTTTTCTCTCAACTCCAGGAGAACTTACTTCTAGAAAATATTTACCATCAACTGGGTCTTCAATATCAAAAATTGGTGAGAGTAAGTTATTTATAGCAGCACAATCATTTAATGTAACTCCTCCTGGTTTTGTAATATAAACTCTATAGAATTTATTATCACCTTCTTCAGTTTGCTCTATATCATAAAGCTCACATCCATTATCTTCTACTATATTTTTAATTACTTCTTTAAGCTTCATTGTTATCCTTTTTTATTTTTTCAAATAATTCTTCCATTTTATTTTCATGCTCTAATAATTCATCAAAAGTAAAAGTTAAATTTGGCACTTTATACCATCCTGTAGCTTTTAGAGTTTGATTTTGTATAAAACCTCTTGCTGCTTTTAATTGTCTTAAAGCCTCGCGCTGCTCTTTTTCATTTAAATAACTTTTTTCAAGATATACTTTTGCATCACTACCATCACGCGAGCATACCACATCAATTACACCTAATGAATTTATTCTACTATCATTTAATTGAGCAAGAGCTTCTGGAATTACTTCTTTTAAAATAGACTCTTTTCTTTGCACCTTTATACTTTTGCCCATTAATATCCTTTTTATTTAATTATAACAAATTTTTAAGGAAAATTTAAGGAAAGAAGAAGAGATTATTCGAATTTAGCTTTTTCTTCTATTTTTTGATAAGTCTCTAAGATATCTCCAACTTTAACATCATTATATCCTTCTACCATAATACCACACTCAAAGCCTTTTCCAACTTCTTTTACATCATCTTTAAATCTTTTTAATGAAGCTAATTTAGAATCATAAATAACAACCCCATCTCTAATAACTCTTACAAAATCACCTCTATGAACCACCCCATCTTGTACATAACATCCAGCAACAGTACCAACTTTTGGCACATTAAATACTTCTCTAACCTCAACTGTTGCTGTTACTTCTTCTTTAATTTTTGGAGTCATAAGACCTGAGAGAAGCTCTTTTACATCATCAATTAAATCATAAATAATTGAATATGTTCTAATTTCAATTCCTTCTTGTTTTGCTTTATTTTTAGCTTGAGTTGTAGGACGTACATTAAATCCTAAAATAATTGCATGAGGCTCAGTAGCTTTTGCCAAAATCACATCATTTTCTGTAATCGCTCCAACATCTGAGTGAATAACATCAACTTTCACTTCTTCATTTTTAAGTTTTGCAAGACTTCCTTTAATTGCTTCAACACTTCCTTGAGTATCAGCTTTAATAATAACAGGCAGTTTTTTAAGCTCACCCTCAAGTATCATTTTTTGTAAATCTTCTAAAGTTGCTTTTGTTGTTTTTGATTTCTCTTTTGCTTCTAGATACTCTTTCCATTTCTCAGCTGTCTCTTTTGCAATTCTATCACTCTCAACACTTACTAAAGTATCCCCTGCACTTGGTACTTCATCAAATCCTGTAATCTCTGCTGGCTCTCCTGGAAGCACTTCTTTTTTTTGTCTACCTAAATCATCAATAATAAGCCTTACTCTTCCATAAGTTTTACCACAAACAAAACTATCTTGTTTTTTTAGTGTTCCATTTTTAACAATTATAGTAGCAACCGGTCCTTTTCCTTTTTCTACTCTACTCTCAATTACATATGCTTTTGCTGGGCATTTTGGATTAGCTTTAAGCTCCATCATTTCTGCTTGAAGTAAAATAGTCTCAAGTAAATCATCTATCCCTTCACCAGTTATGGCTGAGACGTGTACAAATTCATACTCTCCTCCCCATTCAACTGGAGTAATACCCATCTCAGCAAGTTGAGATTTTACTAAATCTGGATTTGCATTTGGTTTATCAATTTTGTTTACCGCTATAATAAACGGAACTCCAGCAGCTTGCGCATGAGCTATAGCTTCACGGGTTTGAGGCATAACACCATCATCAGCTGCTACTACAATAATAGCAATATCAGTAACTTGTGCTCCTCTTGCTCTCATTTCTGTAAAAGCTTCGTGTCCTGGAGTATCAATAAAAGTAATTTTTTTACCATCTTTTTCTACCATATATGCACCAATATGTTGAGTAATACCTCCTGCTTCTTTTGCTGTAATTCTAGAATTTCTAATTTTATCAAGCAAACTTGTTTTACCATGGTCTACATGCCCCATAATAGTTACAATTGGAGGTCTTGGAGTAGTATATTCGCTCTCAGGGCACATTTCATCATATTTTTTAACATAATCAAACTCTGCTAATGGGTCATAAATTTCAACTGGTACTTCAAATTCTTCTGCTAACGTTTCAATATACTCTTCCCCTAAAAAGTCATTTTTATCTCTCTCTTCCCCAAGCTCTCTAAGAGCTTCTATAACTTCTTCTAAAGGTTTGTTAATAGCTTCTGCAAATTCATAAACTCTAACTTCTTTTGGAATTTTAACAACTTGAACTTCTTTTTCTTTTTTCTTTTTCTTTTTTTTCTTCTTAGTAGCAGTTTTTTTAATACCACCATCTTTAATAGCTGCTTTTTTCTTTTTAAGCTGACTTTGTTTTTTTGCTTCTTTTTTATTTTCTATCTGAGTTTTTGTTTGTACTTTTTCTTCTTCTTCCTCTTGAAGTGAAATATCATTAAAATACAAATCTAAAAGCTCAACTTGATTTTCTTCAATTACATCCATATCTGCTAAATCAACACTTATTTGAAGCTCTTTTTCTTCTCTTTTTACTTTAGGTGTCACTTTTTTTGGTTTTTCTACCTTTTTAACTTCAACTTTTTTCTTTTCTTCTTTTATCTCTTCTGGCTTTGCTTTTTGAACAATAGTAATGCCTTTTTGAGTTTTTTTAACTAAATCATTAAAAGAAGAGCGTCTTTTTCTTTTTGGTTTTTCTACCTTTTTAACTTCAACCTTTTTCTTCTCTTCTTTTTCCTCTGAAGGACCACTTTTTAAATATTCATCTATCTTAGCAGCATCCATAGCATCAATTCCGCCTCTAATACTTGCTTTTATTCCAAGTTTTTTTGCTATTTCAACTACTTCTTTTGACTTTAATCCTAACTCTTTTGCTACTTCTGAAATTTTTAGCTTCAAGCATACTCCTTATATTAATATGAAATGGAAAATGGAAAATGGATAATTAAATTTTTAATATCTTCTTTTGATTTTTTGCATTTTTTTGATAAAAAATTTATAAGTTTTTTGCTTTTTATGCAATCATTACATACATAAAAACTTCTACCCTTTCCTGTAAAGTAAGTTAATTCATTATCAATACATTGAAGTCTATTTAAATAGTATTGTTTATCTCTTTTTTTACAAACTATACACATTCTAATTAATTTTCCATTATCCATTTTCAATTTTCCATTTAATTATATACTTTTACTCCTACATTGTCAAAATATAATATCTTAACATTAAAGTTTTTAAAGTTACTTTTTAATGCAGAATAGATATTATAAGCATCATCTTTATATGCTAAATTAAAAAATGTAGAGCCACTTCCACTAAGAGTTGACATCAATGCCCCTTCTCTTAGTGCAATTTCTCTAATTTTAAATAACTCTGGCAAAATTTTCATTCTACTTTCTTGATGAATTTTATCTTCTACTACATATTTTAGCATATCAAATTTTTCACTAAAAAATGCAGCTGTAATCATTGCAGTAGATGAGATATTAGTTACTACATCTTTTAGAGGATAATGCATTTTTAAAGCCGTTCTGCTTTTTGCAGTTGAGACTGGTTTATTTGGTATAACAATTACTGCTCTAAGATTTGTAGGAATAAACTTTTTTAAAAAATATACTTTATTTTTTCTAAGTTTGCTTACACAAAATCCACCTATTGTAGCAGGGGTAATATTATCAGGATGAGGCTCATAAGCAAGTGCAGTATTTATAATTTTATCTTTTTTATACGGCACTTGAGCCATTTCATATGCTGCTGTTATAGCAGCAACTATTACTGCTGAAGAGCTACCAAGACCACGACTCAATGGAATTTTATTATTAAACTTAAAAGAGAAATTATCAATTTTTCCAGTTAAATTTTTATAAATATCATTAAAAATTTCTACAAAATAATTTCTTTTTAATTTTTTTAAATACTCTGCATTTTCTCCATAAATTTCAATTGAATTAAATTTAGCAGGTTTTATCTCAATCTCGTTTCTAAGATTTAGAGCTAATCCTAAAGTATCAAATCCTGGACCTAAATTTGCACTTGTAGCTGGAACTGTTATTAGCATTCATTTCCTTCACACTGGACTTAACACATAAAGAGGAGATGTATCATCAGTAAAATTTATTTCTTCTAAGTTATATGGCAATGAAAATTCTCCTGGTTTTAAATTTTTTTTGAGCGTTATTATACCATTGTTTTTAACAAAAAAACTTTTTCCTACCGCCTTTATAGGAGTATTTTTATTAAATTCAAAGCCATCTGCTGCAAATAACTTAATTCCTTTTGAAATTTCAAGAGTCTTAAAAAAAATAAAAGATAGCTTTATAGCCATATAACTCCCAGGACCTTTTGTATAAATAATTCTGTTTATATTATATCTTTTTAAAATATCATCTAAAACTTCAGGCAAAATTTCGCTTGTTTTGCCATCTTTTTTTATAGTTTCAATAAGTTTATTGTTTTTATAAATACCAAACAATGAAGGATTAGAAATAGTAACAGCAACTAAATCAACTAAAGGCTTTTGCAATAGCCTGCTCCTTAGCAGTATCAAATGTTACTATTTCATATGCTCTCTCTTCAAATATCTTTAATGTCAATAAATGATTTAAATGATGCCCACTTGCAAATGCTTCATAACTTCCTATAAAATTATGCCCTAACAAACTCATATCACCAATTGCATCCAAAATTTTATGTCTTACAAACTCATCAGGATATCTTAAATTATCATTAAGAATTCCTTTATCATCTAATACTATTGCATTTTCTAAACTTCCTCCAAGCGCTAGACCAATACTTCTTAGATACTGCACTTCTTTTAAAAATCCAAAAGTTCTAGCTTTTGCAATTTCTTCAATATAATTTTTAGTAGAGAAATTAAAGCTATATTTTTGTCTTCCAATTAAAGGATGCTCAAAATTTATCTCAAAATCAAATTTAATGTTATTTGAAGGAGTAATCCTAACAAATTTATTATTATCTTTTATCTCTACATTTTTAGTAATTTTTATAAACTTTTTAGGAGCGCTAAGCTCTTTTACTCCCGCCTCTTTTATCATCATAACAAAACTTATAGCACTTCCATCAAGAATTGGAATCTCATCATTATCAACTACAATTCTTAAATTATCAATGCCAAATGCATAAACAGCACTCATTAAATGCTCTATAGTAGATACAAAAACTCCATCTTTTCCAATAACAGTTGCCATCTTAGTATCTACTACATTTTCTGGTTTTAAAGGGATGCTAACCCCTTTATCGCTTCTATAAAAAACTATACCACTATTATCTTCTAATGGCTCAAGTCTAAGTTTAACCGGTACACCTTTGTGAAGTCCTATTCCTACTACTTCTACCGGTTTTGAAATTGTACGCTCTTTCATATCTCTAACCTTTTATTATCATAAAAAACACACTCTTTATCAATCTTGCCTATATCTTCAGAATTATACACTATATTTCCGCTATTTTTCCTAACATATAAAAAATTTCCATCAATAAAAATATCACCTCTATTTTCTCCAAAAATAAAAGCATCTCCTTTTATAAAAATTTTTGCTCCTGGATTTATCTTTTGTAAAAATACAGCAGAAGTAGTATGTATCTCTTCTCCACTTCTTATAATTCTATCAAATACCTTTAAACTTTCGTTTTTAATTTTTTCTTTAATTATCTCTTTTTCAACTACTACTACTTCTTTTTTGGGCTTTATTTCTGCTACAGAATTAGTTATAAAAAAATTAAGAGCTTTATTTTTTAAATACTCTTCTATTTCTTTGTTTGGCTCTTTTAACATAAAAAAATAATTTTTGATTAACTCGTATTTACTCTCAACAATATTTTTTAATTTCTCAAAATCATCTACTTCAAATACCCTTATAGTTTTTTGTTTCATTGCAAAATTGTCCTTTTTGCATCTTTAATTACATTTGTTATATTTAATTTAATCCACCTACTATCCATCCATTCTCTTGGTTGTACTGGATAGCCTTGCACATAAACTCCAAAATGCAAATGGTCTCCAAATACCCCTCCAGTTGAGCCAGTTCTAGCTATAATTTGAGCTTTTCTTACTTTATCTCCTTTTTTAGCTAAAAACTCGCTTAAATGAGAATAAGTAGTATAAAGCCCTAATTTATGATAAATAACTAATGTATTTCCATAAATTCCTATATATTTATTTGCTACTACTTCTCCTAAATTATTTGCATAAACTTTTGCATGTTTTATTTTTGCTAAATCAAGCCCTTTATGAATGGACTCAGAAATTTTATCACCTTTATAATAATAATGCCTACGCTCCATAAACCCAGCTTTTTGAGCACTACCTGGCAGAGGATTAAATCTATTTATATAAAAATAATCTACTTTGTTTTCATGAATATTTCTTGTTAAATTAAAAAGCTCTTTTTCATTTATTTTTCTCAATGTCTCATTTTCTAATTTAAAAATCTCTACAGGCTCATTTGGTACTTGCATTCCACTTTTTACCAAAACTCTTTTTGCAACATTTTGAATAAAACTATCGCTTATTTTTAACTTTTTATTTTTTAATCTATAAATTCCTTTTGTTCTCCAATAAAATGGGATATGAGTTTGAATTTTATTTCCAGCTTTATCAATTGCAACAACTTCTGCATTAAAACTATTTTCCATATAAGGCCATGCAATTAAAGCTACATAATAACCATCTTTTACAAAAGGCACTAAATTAAATCTATATTTTCCATTGACTAAAATGTATTTATCTTTTAAATTATTATCTTTTACTTTCACAATAGCAACTGCACTTCCACCTCTTCCTATAGCATATGAATTATTTATAACCTCTGCATCTGGAAATGTTTTATCTACTACTAAAATTACACTTTTTTGTGCTTCATTGCCTCTAAAAAAGTGCCATTTTGAAGTATCTCTTGCTATGACAATTAATTGAATTTGTTTTGCATCTATATTTGGAAGCTTTAAATTTAATACTACTTTTTTACCAAGATTATCGCTAGATGATTTTGCAATAACTTCTTCAAAATTATTAGCTCTTAAAATAACTTCATACGATTTTATTCCTCTGTTATCACTAATAATTATTTTAATAGGTTTTTGCAAATTGGTATATCCATTTGTAACAATCTCTATTTTAGGAGGCACTCTCTCAAACATCGGTGAAAAATAAATAAATCCAATCGCCCCTAAAAAAAGTATTAAAATAATTATCCAACTCTTTTTCATTCACCTTCCTTTACTATTTTACACAAATCTTCTTTTAACATCTCTTTAACTTTTTTGAAATCAAATTCATCTTTTATAGTTGCACCAGCAGCTCTTACATGCCCCCCTCCTCCATATTTAATAGCAACTTTACTTACATCTGCATAATTTTTGCTTCTAAGAGAAATTTTAATCCCATCATCATCTTCTCTTAACATACAAGCAACCTCAACACTTGCAATTGCTCTAACTGAATTTACAATAGTATCAGTATCATCTTTAATAGCACCTGTAATTTCCATCATCTCTTTAGTAACTTCTACAAATGCTACTTTTCCATCACATGTAAGCTCAATAGTCTCATAAGCTTTAGCCAGCAATCTAAGACGTGAGAGCCTATCTCTTTGAAAAAGCATTTTAGCTACAAAATCTGGCTTTACCCCACACCTAACTAAATCAGCCGCCATTTCAAATACTTTATCATTTACACTCTCATATTGAAAACTTCCTGTATCAGTCACAAGTGCAGTATATATACAAATAGCACTGCTAGCAGGTATTTGCACATTATTAGCTTTTAACATATTATAAACTACCTGCGAAGTAGAAGCAGCTTTTGAATCAATTATATTTATATCTCCATACTTTGTATTTGAAATATGATGGTCTATATTTATTAAAAAAGGAGGTTTCTCTTCAATCCCAAGTCTATCAAAACTTCCTGAGTCAAAACTTACTAACAAATCATAATTTTTAGGTAATTTATCTGTAACTTTATCAAAATTTGGTAAAAAATCTAAATACATAGGAAGAGGTTTTGTTGCATTAAAAATTGTCACTTTTTTCCCCATTTCTTTTAAAATAGGATAAAGACTAAGTGAGCTACCAAGAGCATCTCCATCTGGATTTATGTGAGATGCTAAAACAATATGGTTTGAATCTTTAATCCTCTCCCAAGCCTTTTTAAATAAATCTTGCATTATAAGCCTTTTTATAAAATTTTATCATAATTATGAATTAATTATCCCTTTTGTTTTATAAACATATGCTAAAACCTCTGCTACAGCTTTATAAAGTTTTGGAGGTATAACCTCTCCAATATCAACACTTTTATAAAGCTCTCTTGCAAGTGGAGGATTTTCTACTATTAAAACTCCTGCTTTTTTAGCTATTTCTATAATCTTAAGCGCCAAATTATCAACTCCTTTTGCAACAACTCTTGGTGCATTATCTTTTTGCTTATCATACTTAATAGCAACTGCATAATGTGTTGGGTTAGTAATTACTACATCAGCTTTTGGCACTTCTGCCATCATTCTTTTTTTAGCCATTTCTCTTTGAAGTTGTCTAATTTTAGCTTTGATTTCAGGATTTCCTTCAGTTTGTTTAAATTCATCTTTAATTTCTTGTTTACTCATTCTAAGAGACTTTTTATATGTATATTTTTGATAAATAAAATCAATTATTGCAAATACAAAAAACACTCCTAGCATTGAAAATATTAAAATTAAAGCTTTTCTCTCAAACCATTTCAACTGCTCAAAAATTACCATTAATTCTAATTTTGGAATTTCATTTAAAAACGATAAAAACAGCCAAAATCCAACTAAAAATGCAATAAAAACTTTTAGAGTAGTTTTAATCCCTTCTACAATAGTTTTTATTGAAAAAAGCCTTTTTAATCCTTTTATAGGATTTATTTTATCTAGTTTTGGAAGGATAGGTTTAATAGTAAATAAAAATCCAATTTGTGCAATATTCCCAATAATTGCACCAATTAAGATTATAATCATAATAGGAAGCATAATAATTAAGAAATATTCTAAGCTTTCAATCAAAATATTATAAAAATTTGCTTTGTCAATTTCTATACCAATTAACCCATAAATATAATAAAAGTATCTCTCAAGCCAATTAGTAACTACTCTTAAATAAAAAACTAAAATAATACTTGAGAGAAATAAAACAACAAACCCTGTAAATTCAACTGATTTAGCAACATTACCCTCTTTTCTAGCATCTTCAAGCTTTTTGGGGGTGGGCTCTTCTGTTTTTTCTAAATCATCAGCCATTTATTTCCTCTTTTATTTTTTTAAAAAACTCTTCTAATGATTTTCTAATATTTTTTCTATTAAATGCAAGAGGTGATGGATGATAACACACTCCAACTTTTAACCCACAAACTTCATAAAATCCGCATTTTTTAAGATTTTTAACCTCAGGACATACATAAGAAAAAGCTTTTATTGCAGAATTGCCAAGAAGCAATACAAGTTTTGGCTTTAAAATTTCTATCTCTTTTTTTAAAAGCTCAGCTCCAATTTTTAACTCTTTAGCACTTGGCGCTCTATTTTTTAAATCTTTATAAGTTCTAAATGGAAAAGCATTTGTTATTAAAATATCTTTTTTTCTATCAAGTCCGCTTAAACTTATAAGATAATTTAAATTCTCTCCTGCTTTTCCCACAAAAGGCTCGCCTTGCTTTACTTCATTAAGACCTGGAGCTTCTCCTATTATCATAATAGGGTTATCAATTTTTTCATCTATAAATTTATCAAAAACTTCAGTAAAATCAATATTTTCATTAACATATTGCTTTATAAAATCTCTTTTTTTATAAAACTCTTTTAATTTATTTTTCCACATTATGAGATTTCCTACTAAATAATATCTTTAATCTTTTTTATAGTCTCTTTTATATCTTTATTTTCAATAATATAATCCGCAAGTTTTTCATACACTTCATTACGTTTATTAAAAAGCTCTTTTGCTTTTTTTATATCTTTAAAAAGAGGTCTTTTTTTAATTTCTTCTTCATTCATTCTTTTTAAAATATCTTCAAAATCAACTTTTAAATATATAACAGTTCCAGCCTCTTTAATCTCAGGTATAAAAATAGGAAATCCTCCACCAACTGAGATTATAGTATTTCTTACGTTATTTTTAATCCAATTAAAACAATATCTCTCTTTTTCCCTAAAAGCTTCTTCACCATCCCTTTCAAAAATTTCACTAATAGTTTTATTTTCAAAATTTTCTATTAAATTATCTGTATCTAAAAAATAAGTATTTAACTCTTTTGCTAAAACTCTACCTATAGTGCTTTTACCACTTCCCATAAATCCTGTTAAAATAATATTACCTAAGCTCAACTAAAACTCCATTTATATCTTTTTTTATTTTATAAGAGTATTTAGCATCAAAATAAACTACCACTCTATAAAAGCCAGAATGTGCACCTACCACTACTTTTTTAACAAACGAATTTTTAAGAATTTTTTGAATAGTTAGAAAATCTACATTTCTTTTAAAATCTAAAACTAATCTAAAAGGTTTAACTAAAAAAAATACTCTTAAAAGTTTGTCTTTAGTAGCAAAAAACAGCTTTTTATTTTTAATATAAAGTTTAAATGTCGCAAAAGAGAGTACTTTTATAGGATATTTAACATTTTTGTGAGTAATAATTATTGGATAATGAAAATCTATAGCTTTATCTATGCTAACTTCTTTAGTTTTAACATCGCTATCTAATGTCTGATATACAAATACTATTTTTTTAAGCACTCTTGCATCGCTTGGAAGATAGATTTTTATTTTATTAAAATAAGTTGGGTTTTTTACTTTAATATTTTCTGGCGTAATAACCGGCTCAAATGGATTAATCCTAGCAAACAACAACAAAGGAATAAAAAATATAACAAATCTTTTTATATCAATCCCCTTCAAGTTCTTTTAATTCAAAATACTCTTTTTGAAGTTTAGTATTCTCTTGCTTTAGTGCATCAACTCTTTTATTTAATACTTCTAAATTATTATTTAAATATATCATCCTAGAAAAAGAGCGCTTACCAAACATCAAATCTATAATATAAAAAGCTAAAATAACTGCAACTACGATTATTAAAATAATTTTTAAATCTATTTTAGGTTTTTTTACTAAATTTTCGTAATTTATCATTTTAATTTTCCCAAAAGCAAGAAGCTTTTGGATTAAAATAATTCTTTGCCAATATACTCAGCACCCGTAATGCTTCTATTAATTTGAAGAAGTCTATTATATTTAGCAGTTCTCTCACCTCTTGCAGGAGCTCCTGTTTTGATTTGTCCAGTATTAAGTGCTACTGCAAAATCTGCAATAAATGCATCTTCACTCTCACCACTTCTATGACTCATGATACATTTATAATTATTTCTTTGGGCAAGTCTTACTGTCTCCATTGTCTCAGTTACAGTTCCTATTTGATTTGGTTTAATTAAAATAGCGTTTGCTAATCCTTCTTCAATTCCTTTTTTAAGAAGTTTTTTATTTGTTACAAATAAATCATCCCCTACAAGTTGGATTTTATCTCCAAGCTTTTCAGTAAGTAACTTCCATCCTTCATAATCTTCTTCTGCCATTCCATCTTCAATTGATACAATTGGATATTTTTCTACTAACTTCGCATAATACTCTACCATCTCTTCTTTGCTTAATTCTTTTCCTTCTCCTGCAAGTACATATTTTCCATCTTTATAAAATTCGCTACTTGCAGCATCAAGAGCTATTTTTACTTCTTTTGCGGGTCTATAACCCGCTTCTTCAATGGCTCTAATTATATATTCAATTGGCTCTTCATTATTTTTAAAATTAGGAGCAAATCCACCCTCATCTCCAAGCGCTGTAGAATATCCATCTTTTTCAAGAAGTTTTTTTAATGTATGATAAATCTCTACACTAGCTCTAAGCGCTACTTCAAAATCATCAAAACCTGTTGGCATAATCATATACTCTTGTAAATCTACATCATTATCAGCGTGCGCTCCACCATTAATGATATTTAACATTGGAGTTGGGATTACAAGTGCATTGCTTCCTCCAAGATATCTAAAAAGTGGAAGATTAAGTGAATTTGCTGCTGCTCTTGCTACTGCCATAGATACGCCAAGAATAGCATTTGCTCCAAGTTTTGATTTATTTTCTGTCCCATCAAGCTCAAGCATAATTTTATCAATCTCTGCTTGGTCATAAGGTGAGAGACCAATTAACTCATTTGCAATAATTGTATTTACATTCTCACACGCTTTTCTAACCCCTTTTCCGTTAAATCTTTTATCACCATCTCTTAGCTCAATTGCCTCATTCACTCCTGTGCTTGCCCCACTTGGAACAATTGCAACTCCCGTGCTTCCATCACTAAGATATACAGTTGCTCTAACTGTTGGATTTCCTCTAGAATCAAGTACTTCATCTGCAAAAATATTATCAATTACTACCATCTATTCTCCTTTTGAATCATCTTCTTTTTTCTCAATCGTATCTATCATATGTGAAAGCTCTACCCCTAAAGCCTCTTTTATTTTTTGCTCTATCTCTTTTGCAATTTCAGGATGCTCTTTTAAGTAAGCTTTTGCATTCTCTTTACCTTGACCAAGCTTAATAGCTCCGTAACTAAACCAAGCACCTGATTTGTCAATTATATCAAGTTTTACCCCATAATCTAAAATTTCACCTTCTCTGCTTATACCTTTTCCAAACATAATATCAAATTCAGCTATTCTAAATGGAGGTGCAACTTTATTTTTTACTACTTTTACTTTTACCCTATTTCCTACCTCTTTATCCCCTTGTTTTAAAGTTGCTATTCTTCTTACATCAAGTCTAACTGAGCTATAAAATTTAAGCGCATTACCACCTGTAGTAGTCTCAGGGCTTCCATATCCCATCATTCCTATTTTCATTCTGATTTGATTAATAAATACAACTGTTGTATTCATTTTATGAATAGCAGCTGTAAGTTTTCTAAGTGCTTGGCTCATAAGTCTTGCTTGAACCCCAACTTGAGCATCTCCCATATTTCCTTCAATCTCAGCTTTTGGAGTAAGAGCTGCTACTGAGTCTATTACAATCACATCAACAGCCCCACTTCTAGCAAGAGTTTCTACAATCTCAAGTGCCTGCTCTCCATAATCTGGCTGAGAAACTAATAAATTATCAATATCAACTCCTATATTTTTCGCATATATAGGGTCAAACGCATGCTCTGCATCAATAAAAGCAGCAACTCCTCCTTGTTTTTGAGCTTCGGCAATGATTGAGAGTGCTAAAGTAGTTTTACCACTACTCTCAGGTCCAAAAATTTCTGTAATTCTTCCTTTTGGAATACCTCCAATTCCTAGCGCTAAATCTAACCCAAAACTTCCTGTTGGAATTGCTTCAATTGGCTCAATCTCTTTTTCTGAAAGTTTAACTAAAGAGCCTTTTCCAAATTGTTTTTCTACTTGCTTTAAGGCAAGCTCAAGAGCTTTTTGTTTTTTATCATCCATAAAAGTCCTTTAAAATATATTTGCTATAATTATATCAAAAAAGAGGGTCACTTACCATGCCAGCTTATGTACTTGAGAAATACACTTATGAAGATTATAAACACTGGGAAGGTGATTGGGAATTAATTGATGGCATACCTCAAGC
>Ga0256831_1000872_pt1 | contig 16002 bp, 11 predicted proteins | sample 132544metaG_FD_189087 | JGI IMG/M metagenome (GOLD analysis project Ga0256831, IMG submission 189087) | Hydrothermal vent microbial communities from Lau Basin, Pacific Ocean - 132-544 | ecosystem: Environmental > Aquatic > Marine > Hydrothermal vents | place: Pacific Ocean: Lau Basin | collected...
GCAACATACATTTTGTATTGTCTTCTGTATATCTACCTAATCGCGTACCTTTACCTGCTGCGAGAATTATTGCTTGCATAACACTATTTTTAGCACTTAATTATTTTATTTTTTTTAACATAATATATCCTCAACAGTAAACCTATCAACTCATAAACGACTACTGACATTGAAACAATATAAATATTCTTAGCTAGAATACCACCAACAGCAACTATTACAAAAAATACAGAAGCATATATCAAACTAAAATTAGCTTCTCTAATAAAACCAAAAGCAGCTAATAAAGGATATCCTATCAAAATACTTGCAATTCCAAAAACTCCTCCACTAAACATTATAAGAAAAATATCGGATACTATTTTATCGGAATTATTAAAAACAAGCTCTAATATCTCATTTCTATATATTATTAAAGGAACTAAACCAATTATTGTCAAACCTATTATTACAACAAAGATTCTTTTAAACAATCTAATATTTCGTTCTCTGCTCATATATGGATATATTGTTTGAGACACAATACCTCCACCACTCATAAAAACAGTAAACAACTTATCGACCATGGTATAATAGCCAACGTAAAGATCCCCAAACTTAAAACCTATTAATACCGATGCAAAATACCTTGCTCCTTCATTAGCTACTCTTGATAAAAAAAAATGTGCACTATTTCTCAGTTGATAAATAGCACTCTCTATTTTAGGTATAACAAACCCTATGTTAAAAACCGAACGAATAAATATTATTGCATAGACTCCTCCAACAATTGTCCCTATCGAATTTAATAATGGAACATATATATAATCAGACTTATCTTTTACTAAAACAAAAATCATTATAGCAAAAAAAAGTCGAGAAGCCACATTAATATAAGTTATATGCTTCATCTTTTCTATACCCTGAAAAAACCACAATGGTAAAAGAGCATTTCCTACTACTACTCCAAAAGTTATAAAATATAACTGTGCATTATCTCCAATAGTATCATTTAATGCTATTAATCCACACAGTACTACAAAAGATAGAATTACAAATACCATTTTTATCAACAATACAGAAGAGAATATCTCTGCTATTTTTCTTTTATCATCTCTATTTATAGAGATTTCGCGAGTTACCGACAAGTCAAAGCCAAAACTAACAAACAAATTAAAGAACATTATTATTGCCAAAGCAAAATTAACTAAACCAAACTTCTCTACACCTAATACTCGAACAAGATATGGCATTGTTATTAGAGGTAAAAGCATATTCATAAGCCTTAACGACATTAACGATGTAAAATTAGACAATAATATCTTTATATCTTCTGCTTTCGCAATAGCCATATAAGTTAGAACCTTTATATTATGTCAATACCCCACAAAAATCCAAATTGACCTTACTCTCGTCAATATCAAGTGTTTTAAACTCATCGTGAGCGACAAGAAATGCGATTATATCAGCCTTATCATAAGCATCTTTATAGTCGGTAAGTTTAAAAATATTATGCTCACGAATATTGGGTTCTACAAAATATATCTCCTCATCATTTGCATCTTGCAAAACTTTCTGAGCAATATATTTTGCAGGAGATTCACGCAGATCATCAATATTTGGCTTAAATGCTAAACCCATTACTGCAATTGCAGGTTTTCTTCCATGCTGCAATTCAAACTGTAACTTTGAGTTTTGTATTTTCTCTGCAACCCAAAATGATTTATAATTATTTGTTTCACGCGCTTTTCCTATCATCTGTGCTTCGCGAGGATAATCTGAAACAATAAAGTAAGGATCAACAGCAATACAGTGACCTCCAACTCCACAGCCCGGTTGCAAAATATTTACACGAGGATGCTTATTTGCTAACGTTATCAATTCCCAAACATTAATTCCTGCTTTATCACAAATTAATGACAGTTCATTTGCAAATGCAATCTGCACATCACGACTGGCATTCTCAGTAAGCTTACACATTTCCGCTGTACGGGCATTTGTGCGATGTAGCTCTCCTTGGACGAACATTGAATAAAACGCTATTGCCTTATCTGTACTTTTATCATCAATACCTCCAATTACCCTGTCGTTATGTACCAGTTCATACATTACATTACCGGGCAGAACACGCTCAGGGCAATATGCCATGTAAACTTTATCTTTCAGTTCCGGTCGTTGATTAAGAATTAAATCTTGCATCTTTTCAGTAGTCCCAACCGGTGAAGTCGATTCTATAATAAACAGGTCTCCCTCTTTAAGCAATGGGAGAATATTTTTTGTTGCAGCCTCCACAAACGAGATGTCAGGCTCATGATTCCCCTTAAACGGTGTAGGTACAACAACAAGATAAACATCTGCAAGCTGAACTTCGATGTAAGCAGAAAGGTAATTTTCATTTACTGCTTTTGCAACATATTTGCCCAGATCAGGTTCTACAATATGAATCTCTCCTCTATTAATAGTTTCAACTACCTTTGGGTTCACGTCCATTCCCTTTACAGAAATGTTATTTGATGCTACTAATGCGCTTGTAGGCAAGCCTATATAGCCAAGGCCTACCGTTGATACTGTAATGTTTTTCATTCCTATAACTTATTAACCCCCTCCTAATCCCCCAAATGGAGAGAATGGAATATTAATTGTTTTTAAAAAATTCTACTATTCGTCTTGCGGCTTTTCCATCACCATAAGGATTATGAAGTCCACTCATTTCATTATAATGATTCTCATCGTTAAGAAGGTGTTCTGCTTCACTTACAATTTTTTCTTTATCTGTCCCCACAAGAACTACGGTACCCGCTTCAACTGCTTCCGGCCTTTCGGTTGTTTCACGCATAACAAGAACAGGTTTGCCGAGGCTAGGAGCTTCTTCCTGTACTCCTCCACTATCTGTAATGATTAGGTAAGACTTATCCATTAACCACACAAAAGCTTCATAAGGTAATGGGGCAATAAGGTAAATGTTTGAATTGTCTCCTAGAATTGAATAGACTGGCTTTTGTACATTTGGATTCAAATGAACCGGATAAATAATCTGAACATTATCTTTCTGAGCTATTTCATTCAATGCTTCACAAATATTTAAAAATCCCTGACCATGATTTTCTCTCCGATGTCCGGTAACAAGTATTAATCTTTTATCAGTATCGATTTTTTGCTTTAACTCTTCAATACTATTGTCCTTTAAGCTATTCACAACTTCAACACTCTCCAACAAAGCATCAATCACTGTATTACCTGTAATAACAATTGATTCTTCAGGGACGTTCTCTAATAACAAATTTTCTTTTGATTTAACAGTAGGCGCAAAATGAAAATCGGCAATACGACCTGTCAATTGCCGATTTAATTCTTCGGGAAATGGGGAGAGCTTGTTATAAGTTCTCAAACCTGCTTCCACATGCCCCACCTTTGCACCACTATAAAAAGCAGCTAATGCTGCTACTGTTGAAGTAGTTGTATCTCCATGGACCAAAACATAATCGGGATTATACTCTTCTAGTATAGGCTTCATGCCCATTACAATATCCCCTGTTAAAGAATACAGGTTTTGATTAGGCTTCATTAAATCAAGATCATAATCCGGTGTGATATTAAAGAAATTCAAAACCTGATCCAACATTTCACGATGCTGAGCTGTCACACATACTTTAGCATCAAAATCACCATCATTCTGAAATGCTTTTACCACAGACGCCATTTTTATGGCTTCAGGTCTGGTGCCGAATACGATTAATACTTTTTTCATATACTTTTTTTACCTGCGAATTATTTCAAATGTTGAGAGGTGAATATTAAGTGTTAAAAAAACAACCTCATCATTAAAACTCTCTCTCCAAAATCAATTTATTAGTCACTTATCATCTGCCAGTGACCATCTTTGTTGGGATCTATGCGTTTAATTTTGTCCTTTGAGCATAATAATATACCTCGCAATAGAAATTCTAGTAATCCCAAGTTTCACGGATAGCTATCCAGTTGTACCAATGGGTGCTTTTTAATTCATTTTTCCGATGTCAATATTCACACCCTAGCATAACAAAAAAGATTTAAATAGTTTGACTCCCATAGCATCCTGTAACTTCGAAAACCTGTAAATCACTTGATAAGAAAGAGCTAATTTATTTATCCGAAATAATACTATTTAAAATCAGCTGTATCAATTGGAGAATTAAGATTACTGTTCAACCCGGCACTATTTTATCTCTTTTCTCACAGGAACGAACGCCCATTCGTTTATATTACCACTCCTGCTTCATCTTACTCAACAGCATCTTTCCAAAAATCAAACCTATCCCCAAAAAGCCTCCGAGAAAAACTGACATGACTAATATTAAACCTCGCCGGGGTGACGTCTTTTTATCGGGTACCCTTGCCGGTTCAAGTACCGTAAACACAGGAGTTTGTTCTTTTACCGATATCTTAGCCTGTTCCAACTGCTGTGACAATCCTTTATAAACAGATGTAATAATATCATATTCATCACTCAACTGCTGAAATCTCACATCCGCACGGTTAGGATCGATATTCCGATGGCGATCTTTATATTCAAAAAACTCTTTTTGTATACGCTCATACTTTTTTTTCTTCTCTTCGTACCTTTCTTTAAAAAACTCCAAATTTTCTCTCACCTGACTAGTTTTGTAATCAATCACATACACTTGCAAAAGCTCAACCGCTTTTTGAATAAACTGAGCCGTTGCCACTGGCTCTTTACCCTCAGCACTAACTGTTATTAGCCCTGTTTCATCATCAACCTCTACCTGAATTAAATCTTTTGTAAATCCAAGAGCACTCAATTCATCTCCTGAAAGGTAAACTACACCATAATCAATACTGACAGTATCCCCTTCATCTTTTGAAAAGATGGCACTCTTTAATGTCCATGGAAGTCTCAGAGTATATTTTAAAATAATACTCCCAACAGAAGCAACAGAGTCAGCAACAACAAAGTCATAAATTGAAACGGGGTGTTCATACTCCTCAAAATTAAACTTTTGATGTATTAATTCTATCTGAAAAGGATAACTATTCACTACCTGAGGATAAATATCAGCAGGGATACCGGAAGTTTCACCTAACATAGAGCCAAGATTAATACCAGCCATACCTGCAAGAGCTCCCAAATTCCCTAAATTTCCTCCTTTTTTTTCTGCCGAAGGTAGCAGTGTTGCTGATGCAGTATACTTCTTTGTACTTGTAAAAGCAATAAGCAACCCTATTACAATAGCAATTACAATAGAATAATATATTATTTTTCGCCCATTCCAAACAGTTTTTACAAGAGCAATAAGATCTATTTCATCATCTTTAATAATAGGAGCAGTTGCAGCCCCCTCCTGGTCTCCCAATCCAGATATGGAAGAAACCGATATATTAGTTACATTTTCATCAGAACTCATATTTTTCTTTGCTGTTTTTAGTATAACTTTAAAGTATATTTCACACGATCACCCAAGAATAGGAGAAGGCCTATCCTAGTATTTTGCCGCATTTACTATTGTAACTACTGTTAATGATATTGATGCCAAAGCACTTGCCATTGCAATCCAACCTGTAGGAGTCAAAGTTTCACGAGTTGGTTTTTGTGGGACAACAACTTCTGATCCGGGAAGAACTTTTGGATGTTTCCGGATAAATAAAATATTTTTTGTTGTAGCAGCAGCACCATTAGAATAAATAACATAGGTCTTACGTTTTTTTGCATGAAAACCAAAACCACCTCCCTGATTAATATAAAATTTTATTTTACGGCCTGGAATATATGTTGCAGAGATAGGATTCAGAACCTCACCTGATATTTTAACTGTTTGCTGCTCTTGAGGTATCACCAGTTCATCCCCCTCTTTCATAAAAAGATCATTTTTACTTCCCTGATTAGCCAAAATATCAGAAACATTTATGGCTACAACATCAAACCCAATATCTGAGAAATGAATATAATTATCCTTTTTCACCAACTCTTCTCGCAATCGTAAAACCTTTTGAGACTTCTGAGATTTCCGTGTAAGCATTGCACCAAGAGGGTAAGCGTTCGGAGTTAACCCTCCTGCCCGCTTAATAACATCAGAGATACGCTCTCTTCTGGAAGTTAAGCTATATGAACCTGAAAATTTCACTTCACCTAATATTTTCACAACAGCTTTGTCCCTGTATCCCGGCGCTCTTCTCACAAATACATCGTCAAAAGGTTGAAGTTTAAATGAAGCATCTTCTCCCTTAAGCTTTAAATTGCGTGAAACCGAAAACTGAAACACATGTGCTATTTTGTCTCCAATACTCTCAATCTCATCATAACTCATCCGTCTAGCAATCTCAATATGGGCTTCTGAAGCAGACTCTTTGAATCCGCCGGCCTTAAAGATTAAATCCGACAGTGTCATATCCTCCTGATAATCCATCTCCTGTGCATATTGAACTTCTCCATATATCTTAACAGTCTGTATCTCTTGCATATCATTTATTGAAGATATTGTAATAATATCCTCCCGCTGTAAATCAATATCTTTTTCACCCCTTAGCACTTCTCCTACATCAAATGAGATATTTTGTAGTGTAAGATCTTTATTCAAACGTGTTATCAATCCTCTATTAAGAAATACATCTTCGCGTACTCCATCAGCATTGTCAATTAACTGCTTTAAGGTAAGACCTTCGGTTAACTCATAGTTACCCGGTCGATAAACTGCTCCTTCTATTAAAACTTTATTTTCAAATCGTTCAAGTATTCTACCTGCAAAAAGGCTGTCTCCATTCTGCACTATAAATGAGTTGTATAAACCTGCCGTTACATCTCTAAATTGTCTTTCGCGCGATGTTATTCTATAAAGCTCCAATCTTTCTGTATAGGCATTCTCGTTAAACCCTCCTGCATACTTAATAAACGCGGAGACACTCTCCTCACCTTTTGCCTCAAACAATCCTACTCGTTTAAACTCTCCACCAATCTTAACTCTTTTTTCATAAGTAGGAATCATTATTACATCATTATCGCGTAGAGGAATATTTACTGCACTGTTCCCATTAATCAAGAAATCGTAAACATCGAGTGTGCTAACAACTTTTCCGTTTCGAATAACCTTAATATTTCTAAAAGACCCATTCTTGTCAGGTCCGCCTGAAAGATATAGCGCATTAAATGCCGAAGCCGTACCCGGCAGTGTATAAGTTCCGGGAGCAAACACCTCTCCAATAACATTAACTTTAATTGCTTTAACTGTTCCAATATTAACCGAAGCGAAAGTACGTGGTCGTTCACTGGTTAAGTCGCTATATATATGAGTAAGTTTATTAATAATTATACCAGAGGCAACCTCTTTTGTTAGCCCACCAACACAAATAGGACCTATTTCCGGTATTAAGATATTTCCATTCCTATCTATCAACAACTGATAGCTTTGTTGCGAGGCTCCCCACACATCTATTAAGACCTCATCGCCTCCACCTAATACATAAGATGGAGATACCGGAATATTAATATTAGGCTCAAATGAAAGATATTTGTTATTAAAAAAAGAGAATCCAAATATTCGTTGATCCACTTTTGACGAGTCAATCTCTGCTTTTATCGACATCTGAATACTGTCTTCCAAAGCAACAACTCCATTTTGCATTATTAAAGACTCTCTTGTGCCCAATTTAACTTCATTCATTCTTCGTCGTAAAACATTGATTTGAGCCTGAGAAAGCCCACGAGCCTGAGCAAGGGCTATAGCCTCATTTTCTGACAGCCCCCTCTTCTCTATCTCAATAATAATTTTCATTATTTGCTGATCGGACAGGCTATTAATATCAACTGAACCCGGGTTAACATTAGTTAGTTGGGCATTCAACTGAAAAACAACACCAAATAACAAAAGCAAAGTTCCAATATACACTATTCTCATTTCCTATTTTTTTAATAAATTCCTTACCTTTTAACACGCTTCCGCTTCCTGACTCCCATATTAAAAAGATCAGAAAGCATGAAATCTCAACAGACTAAATACAAGAAACCTGTCTTTATTACTAATCCCACTCCAGTAAAATAGCTATTTCTTTCACTACAATGGTGTATTTAATTATAAATTTACTAATTCTCTAATCATTTAAAAACTGATTAACAATTAAACATAAGTTAACCATTTTCATAAATCTTCTGCTTCAGTCTCTTTAAAAAAACGTTTTTGAAAGATAAGGATTATTGATATTCCTATGGTAATAGCCGAATCTGCAATATTAAAAACCGGTCGGAAAAAGATAAACGACTCACCTCCTCTAAAGGGTAACCACTCCGGGTATGTACCTTTAACAATTGGGAAATAAAGCATGTCAACAACCTTCCCATGTAAAAAAGATGAGTAACCACCTTCTGCTGGGAATAGTGTTGCCACCTGACTGTAGCTATCGCTAAATATTACACCGTAAAACACGCTGTCGATAATGTTTCCCACTGCACCAACAAACACTAATGCAACACTGTACAACAACCATTGATGAGCTTCATTTTTGGAGAGCTTGACCAGATACCAACCAATTAACACTACAGCTATAATCCGGAATATACTGAGAAATATCTTCCCAAACTTCCATGAGAGTTCCATTCCAAATGCCATTCCGTTATTTTCAACAAAGTGAATTATAAACCAATTTCCAAACACAGGCATCTCGCCCCCCAACATCAGATTGGTTTTAATCCAGAACTTTACTGCCTGATCAAGCAGAAGAACTATGAAAATAAGTAAAAAAGATTTTTTTAAAGGAGTCATTATTTCTGTTTTAATAAACATACAACAGGTGACTTCCTATGAATTACCACAGAGAAGCCACCTTAGTGTAATGGATAACACATTTAACTGTTATTTCTGTTTTTGTTTTGCCTCAACGCTTAATGTTGCATGTGGCACAACTCTAAGTCTCTCTTTAGGTATCAGATTACCGGTTTCACGGCAAATACCATAGGTTTTATTTTCAATACGAATAAGAGCTGCCTGCAAATGTTGAATAAATTTCTGTTGCCTTTGAGCCAGTTTGCCGGCCTCTTCCTTCGAAAGCACTGCGGCTCCCTCTTCAAGCACCTTAAATGTGGGAGATGTATCCTGCGTATCGTTGCCATCTTCATGTGTAATAACCTGACGCAGCAATTCATAATCCTCCTTAGCTGTGTCTAACTTTTTTAAAATTATATCTCTAAACTCTTGAAGCTCCTCGTCAGAATATCTTTTTTTATTTTCCATGCCCTGCTTTTTTAAATAATAAAATCTATTTTCGACTACTTAACTTTCTCGATATTCATGTAGGTTAAGATGCCGTCTTCAATCTCTACGGATTTTGGATTAGGTTCGTTACATTTTTCAACCAATAATACCTTCTCCGCTAAAGTTTGTGTTGCAATATAATCATTAAACTTATTAATTGCTGAATTTATTGCATCATGTTTTTGAATTGTCAAAATTATTTTATCGGTAACATCCAGACCCGATTCTTTCCTGAAATTCTGAATTCGATTAATAAACTCACGGGCAATACCCTCTTCCCTCAATTCGGCAGTAACATTTACATCCAAGGCAACTGTCAAGTGTCCTTCGCTTGCAACTAGCCATCCAGGTATATCCTCTGACAATATCTCTACATCATCCAACAATAACAAGATTTCCTCTCCATTAACGTTTATCGGATATTCCTGTTCCTTTTCAAATATTGCAATATCATCCTGCCCAATTTTGGCAATCTCACCTGAAATCATCTTCATCATCTTTCCATACTTTGGCCCTAGTGCTTTAAAGTTTGGCTTGATTTTTTTAACCAAAACACCACTAGTATCTTTAAGAAATTCCAGCTCTTTAACATTTACCTCAGAGAGAAAAAGAGTTTTAACAGCTTCAATCTGCTCCTCAAACCCGTCGTTAAGAATAGGAATCATTATTTTATTAAGCGGCTGACGTACTTTAAGATTTACTTTACGACGCAACGCAAGAACCAACGATGAGATAGTTTGAGCATACTCCATTCGTTGTTCCAGTTTTTTATCAATCAACATTTCGTCAAAGGCCGGGAAATGTGACAAGTGAACTGACTCGTCGCTATTCTGCCCTGAAACCGAGTTCAAATCCTTAAACAGCTGATCGGTGTAAAATGGTGCGATAGGAGCAGCCAACATTGTAACAGTCTGCAAACAACTATATAGCGTTTGGTAGGCAGCAAGTTTGTCTCTGTCGAACTCTCCACCCCAAAAGCGTTTTCTATTCAGCCTGACATACCAGTTACTCAGATTCTCCATAACAAAATCCTGAATAGCACGACCGGCTTTCGTTGGCTCATAGTTATCGTAGCTATCTTTCACATCCTTAGTCAAGCTGTTTAGCAGTGACATTATCCACTTGTCAATCTCGGCTCTCTCTGCAACAGGAACAATATCCTCCTTACCGGTAAAACCATCAACATTAGCATAAAGAGCGAAGAATGAGTATGTGTTATAGAGAGTTCCAAAGAACTTACGTTTTACTTCATCAATACCTGCAATATCAAATTTTATGTTATCCCAGGGTTGAGCATTTGTTATCATGTACCATCGCAGAGGGTCGGAGCCATACTTATCGATTACCTCAAAAGGGTCGACACCATTACCAAGGCGCTTCGACATTTTGTTTCCTTTCTTATCCAAAACCAATCCGTTGGAGATAATGTTTTTGAATGCTACAGAATCGAAAAGCATGGTAGCAATTGCGTGAAGTGTAAAGAACCAACCTCGGGTCTGGTCAACACCTTCAGCGATGAAGTCGGCGGGAAAGGATGGAACATGCCCCCCTCCCGTCCCCCCTGAGGGGGGAAGATTCTTGAGATACTCTACTATTTCATTCAAAACACCGTCTATATCTCCAATTACTCTTTCGTTATTAAATCTGATTACTTTGTAATTCAAACTTTCCAACATTTCTGTTCTAAGATTGTCTGCCTTTACTATTTCAGATTGTTTATGATAACCTCCGTCAACTTCAACAATAAGCTTTCTTGACAAGCAGACAAAATCTACCATAAACTCATCAATTACATGCTGACGCCGAAACTTAAACCCTTCCAGCTGCTTTCCTCTTAACGCCTCCCAAAGAATAGCTTCTGCCTCTGTCTGATTCTTCCTCTTCTCCTCTGCTAACTCTTTCAACGCCGCACACATCGAATTTCTCGCTGTGTGATACTTTGGAGATAACTCTCCCTTCCCTTGGGGGAGGGTTGGGGTGGGGCTCTCAAACGGATAGTGATTTTGTGCATAAGGCATAGCACCCGAATCGAACCAGACATCAATCAGGTCTGGCTCACGATACATTGGCTTTCCATTATCAGCAATCAAGATAACATCATCAACATAGGGGCGATGCAAGTCAACTTTATCATAATTCTCCTTAGAGTTGTTACCCGGTTCAAATCCTTCAAAAGGATTTTTCTCCATCACTCCTGCCTTAACAGACTTATCTATCTCAGTTACCAACTCTTCAACAGAGCCTATACAAATCTCTTGTTCACCATCTTCAGTTCTCCAAATTGGTAGCGGAGTACCCCAATAGCGCGACCTACTCAAATTCCAGTCAACAAGATTCTCAAGCCATTTACCAAAACGACCTGTTCCGGTAGATGCCGGCTTCCACCTTATTGTATCATTCAACTCCATCATCCGTTCCCGAAATGCTGTTGTTTTAACAAACCAACTGTCAAGAGGATAGTACAGCACCGGTTTATCTGTTCTCCAGCAGTGTGGGTAACTGTGTACATGCTTTTCTACTCTGAATGCTCTATTCTCCTTCTTCAGCATAACAACAATATCAACATCAATAGTAGCAGCCTTGTCCGGAATACTCTCATCATACGAATTCTTCACATACCTGCCTGCAAACTCTCTGTATGCATCAACAGAGACATATTTCTCAACAAACCCGGCATCCAAATCTTCAACTGTAAACAACTTACCCGTCCTATCAACCATAGGTTGACGATTACCCTCCTTGTCAATCAAAATCAATGGTGCAATACCCGAAATTTTAGCAACCCTATCATCATCAACACCAAAAGTAGGTGCAATATGAACTATTCCTGTTCCATCTTCAGTAGTAACATAATCAGCAGGTATTGTTCTAAATGCATTTCCCATTGGCTTAATCCAGGGGATTAACTGTTCATATCCCACTCCTTCGAGCTCTTTGCCACTGTATTCACCAATTATACTAAGTGGAACGTTCTTATCACCTTGTTTGTACTCATCAAAAGACAAACCAGCATTTTCAGGCTTAAAATAGTGGTTCACCAGATTCTTAGCAAGAATAAGCGTAACAGGAATTCCAGTGTAGGGATTAAATGTTTTAACCTTAACATACTCTATTTTTGGACCAACAGCCAAAGCAGTGTTTGATGGAAGAGTCCAGGGGGTTGTTGTCCATGCCAGAAAGAACAGATCGGTATCAATGTCTTCAAATAGTTTTTCGGAAACAGCATCCCGAACAACTTTAAATTGAGCTGTACATGTAGTATCCTTAACATCGCGATAGCACCCGGGCTGGTTAAGCTCGTGTGTACTCAGCCCGGTACCTGCAGCAGGAGAGAATGGCTGAATTGTATAGCCTTTATATATTAATCCTTTTTGATAAAGCTGCTTCAGTAACCACCACAAAGTTTCAATGTAGCGATTGTCATACGTAATATAAGGATTGTCCATATCAACCCAATACCCCATTTTATGAGTAAGGTCTTCCCACAGATCGGTATATTTCATCACATCCTTCCGGCAGGCTTCGTTATATTCAGCAACAGATATTTTTTTACCTATATCCTCTTTTGTTATGCCAAGTGACTTTTCGACACCGAGCTCAACAGGAAGGCCATGTGTATCCCACCCAGCTTTCCTTTCAACCTTAAATCCATCCTGTGTCTTAAATCTGCAAAAAACATCCTTGATAGTACGAGCCATAACATGGTGTATTCCGGGTTTACCATTTGCCGAGGGAGGCCCCTCATAAAACACAAAAGTAGGCTTACCCTCTCTTGTCGAAACACTTTTTTCAAACACCTGATTTTTATCCCAGTTTTTTAATACATCTTTATTAACCTGAGCTAAATCCAATCCTTTATATACAGTAAATTTCGCACTCATCAAATACAGTTTTTATCCTTGATTTTATAAGTCTACAAAGATAGATTTTGACAGAAACAAAAACAAATTGAAGAATTATTAATTATTTTTAATAATTTTGGTTTTTAATCTAAATCAAATGAATTATTACATCATGAAAAAAATCGCATTTACATTAATTGCATTCTTTGTTTCAAGCTTTGGGCTTTCTACATATGCCCAGAATGTTCAATTACATTATGATTATGGTAAAGACCGTAAAATGTTTACAACTACTGTAGAGATGTTTAAGCCTGACAAAATGGGTAGCACATTCTTCTTTATCGACATGGATTATGGCAGTGATGCCAGTCAGATAGATGGAATTACTCTTGCTTATTGGGAGATTGCACGTAGTTTTAAAATTTTTAAAAAAAGCAATTTTGAGCCAAGGGTTGAATATAACGGTGGTTTCGGTCGTGGACAATTTCATGATGGAGATGACAATACTGTTCAAGATAACTACTCCATAAATAGTGCATGGCTAATAGGAGGTCAGTACACATGGGCTTCGGAAGACTTTTCGAAAGTACTTACTCTACAAGCAAACTATAAATACATAAAGGACAAGAACGATGCAGCGTTCCAGTTAACTGCTATTTGGGGACTCCATTTCTTTGACCGGAAACTTTCACTTATGGGTTTTGCTGATTTCTGGCGTGAAGATTTTGTTTTTGGAGAAAACACCACAGATTTTGTATTTCTAGCTGAACCTCAAATTTGGTGGAATGCAATGGAGCACTTCTCGTTTGGAGGAGAAATTGAGATAAGCAATAACTTTGGTGAAAATGAAGGTTTCATGGTAAATCCAACAGTTGCTGTTAAGTGGACATTTTAATGTTATTTAACCTAAAATCTTTTAGTTATGTTAGAAAAGTTCTTCAGTTTATCAGAGAATAAAACTACCGTAAAAACTGAAATAATTGCCGGTATAACAACCTTTATGACAATGGCATATATTCTTGCGGTAAACCCTGATATCTTATCACAAACAGGGATGGACAAACACGCTGTATTTTCTGCCACTGTTATTTCGTCTATTATAGCTACTCTTGTTATGGCCTTATGGGCTAAACTCCCTTTTGCATTAGCTCCGGGTATGGGGTTAAATGCATTTTTTGCCTTTACCGTTGTTCTTGGAATGGGACACACCTGGCAGTTTGCATTAACAGCTGTTTTTATCGAGGGTATAATATTTTTACTCCTCACAACATTTAACATCCGTGAGTTGATAGTAAATTCCATACCTATGAATATGAAGCATGCAATCTCAGCAGGTATTGGTCTGTTTATTGCTTTTATCGGATTGCATAATTCAGGTTTAATTGTTAACAATCCGGCTACTCTTATAGGATTAGGAAAAACTAGTAATCCCGCTGTTATCATCACTCTATTCGGATTAATTCTAACAGGAGTACTAATGGCTCTGAAGGTCAAGGGTGCTTTGCTAATAGGAATTTTTGCAGCCACCATTCTTGGTATTCCAATGGGAGTAACTCATCTGCCAGAAGGAAATCTGATATCCACACCTCCAAGTATTGCACCTATTGCTTTTCAATTTGATTTTAGCGAAATTTTCTCAATGAAAATGTTGGTAGTTCTCTTCACATTTCTTTTTGTTGATATGTTTGACACTGTTGGAACTCTGGTTGGAGTTGCATCTAAAGCAAACATGCTTGACAAAGAGGGTAAATTACCAAGAGTAAAGCAGGCTCTGTTTGCTGATGCAATTGGCACAACTATTGGTGCTGCTTTGGGTACTTCTACTGTTACAACCTATATTGAGAGTGCTTCAGGAGTCGTGGAAGGTGGCCGAACAGGGTTAACATCATTAACTGTTGCAGGCATGTTTCTTTTAGCTCTTTTTCTATCGCCTCTATTTTTAATGGTTCCGGCCGCAGCAACTGCTCCAATACTAATATTAATTGGTTCGTTCATGCTAAGCCCTATCACTAAAGTAGACTTCAGTGACACAACTGAATCTATTCCGGTATTCTTAACAGTAATAATGATACCTCTAACCTATAGTATTGCTGAAGGTATTGTTTTTGGAATGCTAAGTTTTGTAATTTTAAAATTACTGTCAGGAAGATATAAAGAGGTATCAATTGTAAGCTACATCATAGCACTATTCTTTATTTTGAAATTCTTCATGGAATAACCAATGTAATAATGGAAGCACAAATTACAGTGATAGCTCAGCTAAAGGCTATAGAAGGAAAGGAGAGCAAATTAAAAGAGATACTTCTTAGTTTGATTGAACCTTCAAGAGATGACGAGGGATGCATCAATTATGATCTGCATCAATCGGAAGATGACCCAACAACATTTATGTTTCATGAAAATTGGGCAAGTAAACAGCTCCTTGAGAAACATCTTGCGACACCGCATCTACAGAGCTTTATAAAAAACTCCGAAGGACTCTTGGCAAAACCGTTAGACGTCTCCTTATGGAAGAAGGTATAGAGTAACTAAATTCTCATACAGCTCTGCCGAGAATATTCCAATGAGGGTTTCGTTTTATATGAAACCCTCATTTTATTTGTCACAAAACTTTTCCCAAATGAAAAAATGAGAACCGAGAAGACTCTCATAACAAAAACTTAACACCACATCAAAAAAAAGAACAATGGTTCTCCTATCCACATAAGGCACACCTGCCTGCAGCAGGCAGGTAAGGACACATAAAAATGAACCTTCGCGATACCCTTGCGTCACTTGCGGTAAAACACACGTCGTGTTAATTCGTGTAATTCGTGGACAATCGAGTAGGTAGGGGGATTACTCCCCCGCCCTCTCACACCACCACGCATGCTCTCGCACGTGGCGGTTTCAATTAATAGTTTAACTTTTCATAATTTAGTGACAAATTAAACAAGTTTTGTTCC
>Ga0256831_1000873_pt1 | contig 15981 bp, 14 predicted proteins | sample 132544metaG_FD_189087 | JGI IMG/M metagenome (GOLD analysis project Ga0256831, IMG submission 189087) | Hydrothermal vent microbial communities from Lau Basin, Pacific Ocean - 132-544 | ecosystem: Environmental > Aquatic > Marine > Hydrothermal vents | place: Pacific Ocean: Lau Basin | collected...
GTACTGATTAATTGTTTTTGTTTTTGTGGAATTACCGATATAGATATTTGTTAAACTAAACAGTATCTATATCGGTGCTACTTTAAAGCCGTTTTTCGAAACCATCACAGGTATATATTACCTATAAGCATAACTAAAACTAGGAGAATTACAATGCAATTTGAATATAGTAATGATTTAAAAGATATCACCATTGATAATAAACAACACATATACGTTGTTAATGATGAAGGTATTCGTATGGTCAGCGGGGAAAACTCTATTCCGTATGGCGTGGGTCTAACTAAGGACCCAGTAGAACGTATAGACTGTCCTGGCGATGCCTTAGCTATTATGACAAAGAAACATGTCACTATTGTACATCGTATTACCTGCTCTAAGTACGACATTGACGTTAAAATGGAATCGGATACAGAAACATTAATGGATGCGTCTGTGGATACCATGGGACTTAATGTAGCCGTTGTTCGTCAAATTAAAGATGATTACTGTAAGGTGCATCTATTTCAATGGGACGGGGAATGTTACATACCCTTTCATAACTTAAGTTTTCGTAATATGAAGGGACTGATACGGATAGCACTGTCTGAAAGCGGTGACTTCCTATACGTACTGGATGTAGCTGGAAATCGAATCCTTCAATATACCGTTAAACAGGATGAAATCTTTATGAGTGGAGAGGATCTGCTCCCTGGTACCGTACGTGACGTTAGCGCTATGGCCGGTAGAGGCAGCTATGTTTCTTTGTGGAATGGTAAAGAACATATTAGAAAGAATTTAGACTAGGAGATACGTTTATGCACATGCAGGAATTATTAGCCCTTTTAAAAAGGTTCCCTGCCTTTCCTTTATGGTTGTTTGAATACTGGGCATTAGACAATAAAGTAAGTTTATCTAGTTACTCGAAAAAGATCAGTATCTGTAAGCTGGTATCAGGTCAGTTATCGTTACTAATTGTAATAATAGCCCTACGTTTCATGTTACCTGTGGCTATCCTAGTTATAATTTTAGGACTGGCTACCTACGGTGCCTATGTTGGATGGAGAGAGCTGAATAAGTAGTATATTTCCCACAGGAGGTAGTTAGCCTCCTGTGGGAAATATACAGTTTTTTTTTTATTTCTTCACACTAGATTTGTCAGCAATCTTCTTACTAACAAAATCCATAACCTTTAGATAGTAATTGCAATCGGTATTGACAGCTGTGCTTACCTTAACAAGTTCATCCATTATTTTAACAGATTCCCTAGCCACTTTATCAACTTCGCTTTTAAAATTATTAATAAATCTGATGGTCTGAAAGTCTATTTTGGCGGTTTTAATGTTTTTGCCGATGGCAATCAACTCTTCAGATACAGTTTCTATTTTTGCCCTAGCATCATCTACATTCTTTGATAGATTAGAAATATCCTTACCTGTGGCCTTAATAATTGAACTGTTAAAATCCTTAATGCTATTAGATTTTACCAGCTTAACCGGTCCTTTCTTTTTATCATCGCCTATAGGCCTGACGGTGAGTCCATGGGCCTCTATGGATTCAGGGTCGCTAGGACTTACCATCACTATCCGCTTACCCGATAGCAGCAGTATCAAGTCAACGCTTTTAAAATTCTTAAATTTTTCCTTAATAACACCGGCATTTGGTAAATCGTAACCGTCTATATCCTTTTCTTGTAAACGTATAAATGATTTAATTCCAGATAAATCATTTTTAACCTTAGCTGTGACTCCAGGTAATGCATCAACGACAGTTTTATAAGCTTTACTCCTTTTAGCCTCAGATAGCATTTTTCCAGCATCCTTAATAATGGTAACTGTTCCTGCTAAGACATCAGTAGTATGGTTCATTATGCTATCTATTAAGGCCAGTGCGACGATATAGCGTCCAGAATAATCAATAAGGTCATTTACAGATACAACGTCCTTGCCATCTTTACGCATGTAATGTAAAAAACCAAAACTGTCTTTTACTTCCAGGACGTCACTGTCAGGGCCCTTTATATCACTTACCCTTTCTTCTATAACCTTTGCAAGCTTATCATTGCTTTTAGATAGTCCAAAAAGCTTCTTAAAGATACCATTGATAAAATCAAATACCTTATTAATTAGATAACCGATAGCTTTGCCAATGGAAATATATATATCCCCAATGCCCTCTAGACCTACGTCGCCTGGGTACACGTCACCTGCAATAGCCATGGCAACTTCTGTTTGTATTTTGCTCTGTCCCTGTATCCCGTTGAAGGTAGCTATGGCTTCCTGCTTACCCATCAATACATCCAAGGCCTGTAAATGACTTTCTAACCCTATAATTTGCTGGTTAATTTCATCAATTATTAACAAATCTTCTTGTTCTGTAAACATTTCATTTTCCTTATTCTAATACATCTTTAAAAACTTTACTGCTATTAGAACTAACAGAGCTGCCAGACCCAATAAGTAATGGGTAGTTCTTTCACCTTTAATACCCCTGCCTGATCACTATTGTTCGCTAGACAGGTATTACTGCCACAGTAGAAAACCAACCACAGTAAAAATAAAGCAACTAATAAAAACCTCATATCTTACCCCGCCTTATACTACTCGAAAGATAAATACAGCCCCTGCATACAGTTTATCGTTATCGGCATTTAGTAATAATTCACTTAATTTTGGAGTGTAAGTAGTTTGATTAGCATTATTTGCATGTTTTAACAATATCTTCATCGGTGATTCTCTACTTCTGTTGTTTACTGCCGACTTTTATAGTAAGAAGGTCTACGAGATCTATCCAATATTTAGAATCTGTAGCAGCAGCGGCCATTATCTTAGCAAGATTGCCGGTTAATCTAACAGAATCTTTAGATATGGTATTGACATTACTTTTAAAAGAATTTAGTAACGTAGTATCCATAATGTCTAATTTCATAGATTTTACAGACTTACCAATGTCGGTTATTTCTTTTGACAAATTAGTCGCCTGTCTTTCAATTTTTGTAATCTTTTTATAAATATCGTCAAACCCTTCATTCATCTCTGTGAAGTAGTCTAAATCCAAATTATTAAAATTATTTAACTTCGTTATCTTTACTGTACCCCTTTTTTTATCACCCTCTATTTCTTTAACAATAAAATCATAGACCCTATTTGATGGACCATCTGCTTCCGATACTGCCACAATACGTTTGCCTGTCATTAATAGCAACCTATCGGTGTGTATGTATTTGCCCACTTCCTCAGTAGTAAAACTAACACCAGATAGGGATGTAAACTTACCTTCTGTTAACCTGATATGCAGAGCTTCACGCATATCTACCAATGCATATTCAAGCTCATCTACTAAATAACCTAAAGATGTTTTAAACTTATCAAAATCACCGTTTTCCGTAAATTTATTTAGAATTTTATTAAAGCTGCGTACAATACCGTCAACATATTTTAAATTATTAGCGATGCCATTAACAACATCTGATACAAAACGTAATATAGTTCCATAACGAATGGAATAATTGAATAAAACACCTATAGTTAATTCGTTGCTGCCGTCTGCCAACATGTAGTGCAACGCACCAGTTGTGTCCTCTATTTCAGCAAAATCTTCTACGGTTTCTACACTGCGTATTTTCCCCATTACCCGTTCTGCAGTATCAACATTAGATTTACCCAAACCTAATATTTTCTTAAAAATCCCTTTAATAAAACCGAACACCTTACTAATTACATACTTAATAGCATTACCAATAGTAATAAATACATCCCCAATACCTTCCATCCCAACATTGTTAGGGTACACATCGCCAACGATAGCATTAATAACTGCATTGGATATATTACTTTGATCCCGTACTTCAGTAAGTTTTACCAAGGATTCTTGTTTCATAAATAAAATGTCTAATGCCTGTAGATGACTCTCCAAACCTAATATCTGTTGATTTATATCGTTTATTGTTAAATAGTCATTGTTTATATTACACATTTATACTAACCTTTTTATTTGTAAAAAAAAAATATTACGAGTAAACTTATTTCAAAAGTAAATCTTCCACCTTCTCCACGGTTTCGGTAGGGTTAACCAGTGCAGAAGATATCCCTTCCTGTAAATATGCACCGAGTAGTTTAGCGGTGGTACTGTCTGCCCCATATGCCACCGACCTTAACTGAATAATGTCTGGCTCTATCTTATCGTAATCGGCTTGTTTCTTTAACATATTACGGTAATATTTAGCCCGGTCTTTAGGGTTTCTGGCCCTAGAAGCGGATAACATTTCAATAATAGCATGAGGCTGTTTTAAATCCACCCCCGCATGGTATTTTACCGTATCAAAAATCTCACCCAGATCGGTATAACTCATGTACCATGGTGTTTTACCCTTTGCTATAATTTCATCATAGATGAAGAACACAAAAGGGCCATCTTTAATTACGTCCACTGTTTCCATAATAATAGAACCGGGCTCAAATACCAATTCTAAATACTGCACATCGTCAACCGTTACCGTATTAATGGAATCTGGAAATAGATTAACTTTAGCATCAATTATTGATACTGCGTAATATTGATCATCCACAATGTATGCAAACATCCCTAATACCGATACATTAGACTCAATGGAACCTAATTTACCGGATACCCAGTCCTTAGGAAATTGTATTTTACATCCCTTTTCGGTAACCAATGCCTTATCCACACGTTTTAAATTGGCTTTAACCTTTTCCGGGTTCCTAACATAATTAGGTTTATCGGAAACCTCTTTAACCTCCACGTTATTGATTAAATTAGATACTGGTTGGTTATCGGTAAAAATAGATTCCATTTTTTAATACACCTTTTATTAGGAATTATCGGTCATGCTTTATAGATATATACCTGTCCACCTAAAGCATTAGTAGGTCTTCCTGGGGTAGCCATATACAACGCTTTACCGTCTCTAGCTAAACATGCACGTCCCAATGCTTGTTCGGGTTCATTATTATCAGGATAGTATTCCTTAACCAGACGCCAGTCCTCAGTAACTGGATCGATGGCAAACAAATACACCTTGCCGCCGTTGACCGTACGTTCTGAATAGCTTGAATCAGACACCACAACTTGCGTATCATCCTCAGACACGCTTATAGATGAACCAAAGAATTGCCCTGCTGCACCATCTGGACTGGTAACTGTACGTAATAGTGTCCATGCATTGGTTTGTGGGTCCCTGGCATATACCTTAACATAGCCTTTACCGCATACAAACACACGTCTGCCGCCGACTCCTTGGATACTAACATTAAGTCCGTAATAACCATTAGTAACAGGAGAGGTATCTGAGTGCTCTGCAAAGAACTCCCACTGATCTGTGTTGTTATTCCATTGGTATTCAAACACCTTACCTGCACCTAGTGTACTCCCAATCATCGCTCCATGAGCACCGACCAACAATACCTTATAATCGTCTGATACTGCAATGCTGTGCCCAAACCATAGGTTATTCTGATTCACTACCGGTGGAACAATAACCTGCGATTTGCTCCAGGTACCACCGGCTAATAAATTAATATAATAAGTATAAACTGCGCCCACTTTAGTGAATCCGTTATTGTCATCATACTGAGCGCCCACTACTGCATGGTCACCGTCACGTGAAAGTACAGCAGCACTGCCATAAAAATCACCAGGCAATGCATCAGGTTCTGTAATAGTAGATTTCAAACTGAAATCCAAACCATTACCTAAGCTATCGTAGTAATAAACACGCCCCACGTCAGACCCTAAAGCATCATCGTACCCACCAGCACCCACAACCATTCTTCCGTCTTTATCCGTGCTAATGGACATACCGAAGTAATCACCAGCCTGTGGTGCTGTAGAGACCATCTTACTGACTAATTCATCCGGCAACAGTATGTCTGCAATAAATGGAACCAAATCACTCCATACAAAATTAGACCCACTGACTGTGGTTTGATAGGCCACTGTTATGTAGCAAACTTTACCGGGTACAAAATCTTCAGCGTTGTTAAATATAGCTCCCTGGAAACCATAGCCAACATTGTAAGGCCTTATATTAGTTAATGGGGTGTCTGTTGCTTCAAAACTATCACTGAAGATAAGACTGGTCTTATTTGCATCCGCAAATATTTTTATATAGGTGCGTACGTGCACTCCAGCGCCTTTAAAAGGCGTACTAATAACGGTTAACTTATTTAAATTAACCATTTCATTAGCGGCCGGTGATGTTATTACTGGTTTTTCTGGCAGGAAGTCAGGCAAAGCAGATAGCTTATTGCCACCGGCTGTTGTATTGTCCCCTGCATAGACTTCCATGGTGTCCATGTTAGTCAATAATTCACCTACTACCGGCGTGTAATCTGACTGGGTAGCTGCTGTAGCGCCCTTGAGTAGTACCTTCATTTAAATCTCCTAAATATCTTAGTGCTCGAATAATGAGTAGAAAAGCCAGTCAAGTTAGTTAACCGGTGTATACGTAAATAGCTCCAGCATCCGTACCATTAGAATTATCATCATAGTAGGCCCCTACAGCTAGAATACTGTTATCCCCTGAAAGTCCTATTGCCTTACCAAACTCATTAGTGGTATCTGGTCCAGGATTACTCAGCGCACTGTCATAGGCATATGAACCGCCATTTAAAACATAGATTAAAGTTTGATTTGGCAGGCCACCAGTTATTATCAAATTCTTATCGTCTGACATTTTTAAATTAGTGCCAAAGCCTGAAAGGTCAACAGTGCTTGCATTGGTTATAGTTTGTATCAATGTCCAGTTCCAACTGGCATCCACACTGTAAACAAAAATAACGCCTCTAGAAGTGCCTGCGCCCCCACTATAGCCATAAGCCCCTACAGCTATTAAAGTTTTATCTTCAGAAATAGAAACACCCGCACCAAAACCGTCGCCATAATACTGACCCGAAGTAGGGAAGGGGTGTGGTGTCTGTGTACGTAAAGTAAAACTAAGTCCTGTTACCGTGTAATGGTAAACATAACCTGAAATACTGTTAGTTCCCACAGCAGATATTAATACCTCAGTTCCATCAGATGCGATGTCAATATTAAATCCAAACCATGTCGTGGCCCCGCCAGGTGGTACAGGTAAAGCACTGTTATAGGTTAAAGTACCGTTAACCGCATCCACTGTGTAAATTGCTACCGCAGAGCTAGTATCACTAGGAGTTCCTATTAGCGCATAACCAGCTGCTACATTAATGGCCGCTCCGGTCCCGAAGTAATTGTCACCGGTATGTAATTTCTGTGTCTGTGTCCATACACCTGCTAATATTTTGTACACATACACACTGCCGACCGGTGTTCCAGGATAGACGTATTCATATGCAGAAACCAACGCCATGGTACCATCTTCAGAAATTGAGATATTGTACCCATATTTATCATTAGCTTGACCGTCCGGCGGTATAATTTTTTGAGAATAGGTATTAGGTATTCTTACCCCCGTAATAAAATCAACGCCTGTACTCCAATCACTGACACCGGCTGCACTGCTATAGTACCGTACACGTGCGTAGTAAGTAGCGCCTGTAGTAGCATTAACAAATCCATTATCAAAAGGATTATGCTGGGTTAAATCCGTAGTACTATAATGAGAATGCACTACGTTAGTGAAGGCAATATCCGTAGCGATTTCCCATTCACTGGCCGTATGTAAGCCAGCGCCAGCAAAAGGGCTGGACATTAACAGTAAGTCCGTTAATATCACAACTGCACCAGAAGAAGGTACCGTGATGCTAGGTTGATCTACGGTAAATACTAAACTGCCCACTAAATTTAAAGGCACGCCGCCAGGGGTACTGTTATCCCCTCCATACAGTCTGGAATTACTGCTATTTACTAACAGTTCCCCAGATACCGGTGTGTAATCTGGCAGTGTTATATCGTTACCACCTTTTAACAGTATTTTCATTTAAATCTCCTATGGCAAGTAAGCGTACTTGCCCTTAATATTTAGTTGTGTTCAGTTTAGCTTATTGGGTTTCAAAAACATATACAGTACCGGCATTGTTTCCTTTGGTATCATCGTTTTGAGCACCGACTACCATTAAACTTCTGTCATGCGATATAGCAATGTTACGGCCAAATCCTAATGAACCTACTTTATTGATAGGCCACAGTTTCCTTAAAAAGGTTTCCGTGCCATCCGCATTGAGTTTATATAACTCTACTAATCCAATATCAGTATAGCCATATGCGTCGTCACCACCACTGCCCACTGCTAATAATAAACCATCTCCAGATAGCCCGCTACCTATGCCATAGTAATTGCTAGCAGTACCTACTGTACTGTTAAAGTGTCTGACTTCAGCATATCCATTAATACTACTATTGAAGTCAAAAGCAAACATCTTACCAGCAGCGGCCCCGTCTACAGTAGCATATCGATAGGAACTTACATAAAGGCGTGTACCGTCTTCAGACAACGATACCCCTAAACCAAAATTACTGTTAACACCACCTATACTAGGCAATAATTTCTGTATTTTAACATACTCATTAACTCCACCGTCCCACTTATAAACATAGGCGGCACCAGCGTTACTGCCTTGTGCGGTGTCCGTACCGTCTGCACCTGCAACAATAAAACGTTTATCACCCGATATATCCAAAGATATGCCAAACTCATCGTAACTGGTTAACCCAGTAGGTACCAGTTTCTGCGACTGTATGAAGTTACCTGCGGCATCTTTATTAAAAACATACACCGCACCTGCATTGGTTCCATTAGCATTATTATCTATGTAAGCGCCTACTACCAATACAGTACCATCTGCAGATAAACCCACATCTACCCCAAATCGATCACCGGCTGCTAAGTCAGATGAAAACACTTTCTGCACTTCCGTATAGGTACCATTAGCCTCACGTTCATAGATATAAACAGCCCCAGCATTGACACCAGCTCCGCTATCATAACCATGTGCACCTACTGCCAGTATAGAACCGTCATTATTTATAGCTACCCCAACGCCATAATTATCATCGGCTCCGAAATCAGAAGCATACATTTTGTACTTTTCTACTACAGGCAGGGCCATGGTAATAGTAAATGTTACCACGGAGGAATAGTCACTGTATCCAGCGGCTGAACTATTATGTTTAACCCGAACATAGTGCAAAATGTCAACATCAGAATCAAATCCGTTGGCAAAAGGATTATGCTGTAACAAATCCGTAGTGCTGTAATAGCTGTAGACTATGTTAGTGAAACCAGCATCCGTAGCGATTTCATATAACGTTCCCACATGTATCCCGGATCCTGAAAACGGAGAAGTGGTAATGGTCAAATCGGCTATGTTAACAGTATCCGCTTCTACCGGAGTGGCTATGACCGGTATGTCCACAACAAAGGAAGGAGCAGCATTTAAAGTTTTACCGCCCGCAACGCCCCCTGCCCCAGCTATCAATCCGTTACTATCGGTGTTCACCAACAGCTCACCGTTTAAAGGAGCATACGTGTTTACATTAGCATTATTTACTTCTTTCAATAAAAATTTCATTAGTTTTCAGCCTCGAATACAATTTATAAATTATCGGGATTCACCACGTTAGTATACGTGTTAAAGGTCAACCGCCCATGACAGTATAACTGGTTCACCATACGCAAAAATAATAACTCTTCCTCCGTAATCCCTACTTGAAAGATATTAGGTGTTGGGTGCACATCCACCATATCCCAGTCTATTTTATCACTGTTTAAGATGTCAGTATCCAACTCATCCAGATACGGTTCCATGGCTAAGGCCACAGCAGTGGCATCCACTCCCAATGAATAGACATCAATATCACCCTCACGTATACGCAAAATAGTACGTTTAATAAACGGGCTATAGATGGCGTGTCCATAAGGTATGAAGACAGGATTATTCGATGCAGTGTCATCAATTAACTTACTAACCGCACCTGATGCTTCAATCATTGCAGTGTAGGCGTCATCCGCTAATAAACGCTTTCTAGCCCAAGGACCTATCATCCATGGTCTTTGAATAAATCCATATAAAGCACCTTCACGGATTTCACTGACAGTATCTCTATCCTGAGACTCAAAAACTCCTAAGTCGTTTACATCGACGAGTGCGCCATCCGCCACACAATGGACATTACGCAGTTCCGTAAATACATGAGGATCGGTATCCCTCAGTTTACGATTTCTAACAAACCCAAAAACATCTTCACGGTCGACATCACCCGGCACACCGTAGTGGAATATATCGATACTAACCATATCACCGATATCACTGGTTAAGTAATATTGCTTATTGGTGATGGTAATACGTGGATAATCAACCACATAGTCAATATCCTCAATCGCATACCGTCCATTGATATACACATCCAGTCTACCTAATCTTAACAATGTCACAGGGCCACCATCGGCGTAAATGTCAAGTGGCACATGTAACATCTCTGGTTCAATGTCAAAGTGCCTGTAAATAGCATCTTCTATGGTTCTGCGCATGCGTCCGTCTTGAGCGTGTATGTCGCCCCACGTTAATACACCTGTTTCCGTGTCAATATGGTAGTCAATACCTTCCTGCGCTTCTACCCAGGTACCGTCTTCCAGTGTCATGTAATAAAACTTTTCATTCCAGTAACTGGCTTGATCGATAAAATCGGTATCCCTATCAAAGCCTAATCCGTTCTCTGAAAAAGTACCCGGTATGCATTGTACCTTATACGTACCCAAGGGCACAGTTATACTACCGAAGTGAATCACAGGGTTATAGTCAATAATGCTAAATAAAACATCTTCTGCGTTAAAACATAAAACCTTACCCCCTAATTCCATTACGGGAGGCATGGTAGTAACATTATCCACTAACCTAGGTTCTACTGCAAACTGATTTAAGGCAGGAAAGCTATAGACCCCCTTCAACCGCTCTAAGGTTAAATGTTCAGTTTTCTCTTCCTGCCAAGTAATAGCGGGTGAGGCTTCCAAAACATCAGGATGCCATCCTTGATAGGTTCCTGCTGCACCCACCATCAACGCTTCTCTAGACTGCATATCTACGCGAAATAGATCTTGTAAATATTGGTTATCTTGAAATTCATGCAATCCATTGGTGTGTTGTCTTACAAACACTCGTAAGAAAACATCAGTAGTATCCATATCAGCAGAATGTTCACTGATTAATGTCTCTAGACGTAAGGCATTAATAGCAAAATCTCTATGAGTAACCATACGTTGATCAGAACGAGTAATACGGCTATAAAAGAAACCTTTTACTCTAAGTGGATTACTGCTGTTAATTTGAGTAGCACAAACAAAGACCTCTAACTCATCACCGGGTTCACAGTTTAACTCTGATTCACCTTCAATAGAGGGAAGCTGGATCAACACCTTTTCCATGCCGTCCAGTATAGAGGTAAAATGTTTTAATTCCGATACTGGAAAATCCACAAAGCCTCTACCAGTTTTATCAATCTGATAGGTTAATGTATCCCCTACATTCACTTCACTTGAGGTAATGCCGTCTACGTAATAACCATTATGAAACATCAGACCATTACCTTCAGCCAGATTTTGTCTGGCATCCAGTACCGGTATAATGTCATTTATAGCAATGACTTGCCCACCTAAATGTTGAATAGGATTAACCAATAAACCGCCGTATAAATCCAACCAGTTGCTACTGTAAATATGGAGGTAAACGTTCTTACGCAGATACAATAAATCGTGGTTAATGGTACTGTCTATAGCGAGTAAAATATTTTTATGGTTATCTCTTAGAATATACGCACTGGATAAAGGAATCATCCGCTGTTTAGTATGGATGTGCACGATCATATTTTCACGTGCAGATAGTTCATCCAATCTAACCCAACGCATTAGAATCTCACTGATACCCAGTAGTCTAGGAGCTGACTGTCCAATTTCATAAACAGTATAACGTTTTGTAGCGTCGGGTAACGTAATAGAAGTGATGCGGCTATCAATGACCTGTTTGTTTCCCCGCAATGGCGTTATCATAGCAGGCTTTGATGTGATTTGCTTATCATCTGCGACATCATGCCAGAGCTCTTTTGCCGCTTTAGTCATAAGCCATTGTTCGAATTCAAACATAGTGAAAAGTCCTTAATAGGCGATTTGAGATTTAATTAACCGTTGTATGGCCTCAGCGTTAACCAATCGTTCTACCCGATTTAACGCACGGCCAATACGGGTTTTATTACGATAAGCCTTTTGATCCATAACAAAATCAATCATACTGGCCAGCATAGGAGGATACTCTATGGCTATAATAGCATTATGGACTGCATTATGCCCCATCCAACTACCACCTGACATTAACTGAATTAACGTTTGAGTGGTAAAGCTACCCAGGTTGGTAACCGATCCTACTTTAATGGCGTTACTAAAGTTATCCCTGGTGATGTATTCATATTCAAATAAAGCATCACCGCTTTCGCTCATTAATACTTCACTGACATAGTCACTAGGCATGCCACCACCATTACGACTGAGTACCCGTATGGTCATAGCAATAACATCTTCTTTCTTTGCCTTATCATCAATTTGTTTCAGCATAGTGGAGATATAAAAGGCTGTAGCCAGTACCTTATAAATCCCTCTATCATTCTCAGTGGCACTAAACCGCTGTGTAATGCCGGTGGCTATCCACTCACCATAAACAATGGCTAATGGTGCCATTATACCTTCATAGATACTAGGGTTGTTTAACCATAACCATTCCAGACCTGCCTGATTTCGCATTAAACCAAATTCTAAGTGGTTCTTTAAATTACCGTTTCTACGGAAAAACATTCTAGGGTCAAAGAAGACACGCTCACCTACGGCAATAGGGCTAATGAAGAAAGGTACCTTTTCATTATCAATAGTAGGGTATCCTAACTCTGCACTGGTTTCACTGGTTAAAAATAATTCCTTACTGCCTAAAGCCATTTGCTGTTCAATAACCCCAGCGGCTTCTTCAGCAGAATTTTTAAACTGTCTGTTGATGAGAGTATCATAAATGTTCACGGCACCGATTCCTATATTTTAGCTGACTGACATAATGCCCTTGCAGCCTTTAAATTCCAAATGTATACGATTTTGACCCGCTCTAAGCAATGAATCAAAATCCTTTGTCATATTAGCGTATTAACCTAGGAGTGTTTTATGTCATTCATACCCACTAAGCCCGATGTATTCAATACGGGTCCAGATACCGGATTAGAAGCTGTAGATGTCTATGGAAAAGGGGCATTGTTAGATAAGGCATTACCTAAAAATCCTAGTGTCACCGACTATTTAACAGGTAAACTATCACTTGGTAATAAAGCTGAGATAGAAGCTGAAAAACTACTGTCCATCAGTGATCGTTTAAGTTTCGGCTTAACTGATACAGAAGCCAGAAAACTCATCGATGTTAGCCTACCCGCTGATATAGACTTATCTTCCGTATTGGGTAATCTACCAGGTGATTTTACTCTGAAGCATGTTGAGGGTACTTTATCCGGCATCAGTGAAAGAATTGGCGTGTCTAAATTTTTAGACTTATCACAAGGTGAGCTGACTACTATTTTGGATACCACTTTAAAGGTATTAAGTTCAGGCTTTCTATGTAATGATGGTGGATTAGATGGTTTGTTTAACTTTTCCTTTAGTTTATCGGATCTGTTATTAAGCTTAGATGGATACGATTACTGTGACCCTAGTTTCAGATTAGACTTAAGCGGTATAGCCAGTTCCTATATGCCGTTAGCCGTTAACACGCTGTTAAATAAAACAGGGGAATTGGGATTGGATGGGGTAGCCGGTAAATTAATCACCGATTACGGTGATTACGCCAGTGACACCATGCGTAGAAAAACCGCTAAGAATTTAACCAAAAATTATAAACTCCCACCACAGGCCACTGTAACCGATTATCCAGTGCTGGGTAATGCTTTGTCCAATAACTTGGATTTAATTGACGGTAACTGGTTAAAAGGTAAGCGATTGGGTACCGACGTTATTGATGTAACTGCAGGGGAGTTTTTTGGTTTGTCTTTTAGCGAGGACGCTAAGAAAGTATTAGCTGAAAATACAGAAGTGGTTAATGCTGAGGTAATTAAAAATCAATATGACACCGAGCCACAATCTATATACAGTGACAAACGCCGGTTTCCATATCTGTATGAGCCGGTAGTACGCAGAGAGATATAGGAGATACGTATGGCTTGTAAAATGGTGGTGCATTGTAAAAAGGAACCGTTTGATGTTTACATTGGGCGGGGTTCCAAATGGGGAAATCCATTTGTAATCGGCAAGGATGGCACCAGAGAAGAAGTTATTGAAAAGTATAGAGCTTATATACTGAGTAGATCGGATTTACTGGCCGACCTATGGCAGTTAAAGGGCAAGGTACTAGGTTGCTGGTGTGACCCAGAACCTTGCCATGGGGATGTATTAGTGGAATTGGCTGAAAATGCAGTAGATCCTTTAGCAGAATTTCAGTGATTACCGACCTCTAACCTGCTGTGACCCTCTGTAAATAGCGGACAACATTCTCCCTGTAGTGCCCCCACTAAAATGGGTAGCCCAGCGACTAGGCTCCATCCAGCTATTAAAGTCCGCTAGTTGTCGACGCCATGCCAATCTTAACTTAGGCACTGCATATAACTGAGAATACAAATCTTGACTTCCTAATACCGAAAGATAATCCGTCAGCACAGTGTCCTCATCAAACATAGATAAGGATAGTAAATCTGATAAACCCGCTTGTTCCGTAATAGGTACATGCATGATTTTATCTAGGTTTAAGATAGAGAAACTCACATCTACAGCAGTAGGCAGTCCGTCTACTGACCATCCAATACCCCCAGTACCGCGTGTAATACTTAAACTATCAATAATACCTAATCTAACAACATTCCTTCCTTTAGAGTGTAGCCGTACTAAGAACGGTGATGTATAGGAGTTCTTACCCGTACTTCTAGGTAGAGCGCCTGCCATCAACATCGCCAAAGGTACATAGATGTTAGTGTAAATCGATAGCTTATTACCGTACGGTGTAGCCAACTTCATGGTGTAGTTGGATTTAGGTAAATTAGCTGATGCACTTTCCCAGAAGTCTGGTATTGTTACATACGCAGCCCCACCCAATGCGGATAGACCCGATAAACTGGCACCATCTAAAACGCCTTGTAAAAACTTTTTAACCCCACCCATGAAACTTTCTATCGTATTGGATACGATATTATCCCCTAGGTTACCACCGGCTAGGTTAAAGTTCATACTGCGACTATTACTGGATGTACTGTTCATCATGGACTCAATATCAGATGACTTAGCACTGTTAGAAAAGGACTCACTAACCGATCCTTCATAATCCACTATCATGGATAGGAATTGTCCACCGTCTTCTAACCCTGCTTTAAAATAGTCTTCCTTTCTATCCCACAAACGCACAGGTGCTATTTTAGAACTGGCTATACGCATGGCAGCCGCTTTATCATTGCTGGCGGTGTAGGCAGGTTTACCGTCTTCTGATGTGGTAGGTGAGATGTCGGGTATTTTAAACTCAGCACCTTCGCCTTGTCCAATGGGATTCGGTTTGTAATAGTTGTTTAGGTACCCGTGCAAAACATCATCAGTTTTAGAGAGCTTAGGACCTAATACAGGAGACTGTACTTCCCCTAAAAACTTCATTACATTGGCTTCAAATTCCTCGAAGCTCCCTCCCTTACTGTTTTCCCCTATTTCCTTTAATTTCTTTTCATGCCATATAGCCAAACGTTGAGCCCTGGTAGAGATGGCATAGATGTCAATCCCGCCATTAGACTTAAATATGTCAGGCAGCATGGACTGCATGACTGATAGCTGGCTAGCGGTATAGGCATTTTGGTACGGTAGTCCGGATTTCTTCATACTGGCAATTTCATCTTCAGTAAAGTCTTTTATGTTCTTTACTTCAGGCGCTTCTACCAAACCCATATTTACACCAATCATGTTTACAATATGAGATACGGTATCCCAATACAAAGGCATGGTCGGTTTTAAGTAATAAT
>Ga0256831_1000874_pt1 | contig 15977 bp, 24 predicted proteins | sample 132544metaG_FD_189087 | JGI IMG/M metagenome (GOLD analysis project Ga0256831, IMG submission 189087) | Hydrothermal vent microbial communities from Lau Basin, Pacific Ocean - 132-544 | ecosystem: Environmental > Aquatic > Marine > Hydrothermal vents | place: Pacific Ocean: Lau Basin | collected...
CATACCCCGAAGTTTGTTTCTGAAACGGAGCCACCCCATCGTCAAAATTATATGAATAATGCTCTGCCGAAACCTGCCCCGTCCCTACCGAGAGAGCCGAAACCAACACCAGCAGAGCGAGCAAAACGCCAAACCGTCTCATTCTCCCCACCTCCGAGCCCGTTCTTTGGCCATCCACCAGGCCGAGGCCATCTCGTAGCCGAGGCCCAGGAGCACCAGAGCGATAGCACCCAGGCCCAACATGAGCGGAATCTGGAGAACGTCCATCGCCATCAGCCTCCCACCGAGTAATCTATGAGAATCGCTCCCGCCGAGAGGAGGATCAGAGGAACCTCCCAGAACCCCAGGAGGAGGCCATTCAGGAGAGCGATCGAAAGGACCATATCCATGATAAGAACCCTCCAGCCGGCCCCTCCCGGCTCAATGTTCACAATCGCCCGGTTTCCCTTATTGGTGAGGCCGTAGTGTATCAGGAGCCCGAGAACCGCTCCCATGAAGACGATCCAGGACGTGGAGTCCCGTAGCGTAGGCCCTGAGAGAGCTAAATAGAGCACCCCTAAGAATAGCACAGCCTGGAAAACTTCCCTCACGTTCATGGGGATCCCCTCAAAGGGAGAACGTTAATAAGATTAATAAAAGCAGTTAAGAGACCTTCATAAGCCAAAAGAAGCGAGCATTAGGTTTATTCATTGTTATGCAAAATGAATAAGTGAGAACAAAAAATTAAATCCAGCCCTTAGCTCTCGCTCCCTGGGTGAGGAGATACTGAACGGCCTCACTCTCCTTTATCAGCTCATGAGGAAGGCCCTTCATCTGGGCGAGCTCCCTCCTCGCTTTCTCTATCGCCCTCACATGGGCCTCCGAAAGCGTTACCGTCGTCCGATAAACCCCAGTTCCCGGAACCCGTGTAGCCATCGCCATCACCACCATACCGCTACCTCATCCTCCTCAATGTAACCAAAGCTAAAGCTACTCCACTCCCTCTTAAGCTCCCTCTCAAAAGCCCTTTTCGTCCCTTTTATCCTTTTCCTATGGAGAATCCCTAACACATTGGAGTTTTTCCGAACCAAAGCCGAGACCGGATAGGCCATCGAAATCACCCGTATTTATTACGGCATTAGTATTTAAATCAATTACGGAGACTAAGCCCTAATTCTAATATATTATAATGAATAAGTGTAAATGGTGATCCACATGAGGAGGAGGAAATCAGAAAAGAAAAAGCTAACCATAGATATATCCCCGGAGCTTTCCCGGAAAATTGATAGAGCTATTTCCTTAGGTTATGCGGTCTCAGTCTCCGAATTCGTGAGAGATTCAATCAAAGAGAGAATAAGGAGAATAGAGGAGAAAATAGGGGAGGAGCTCTAAGCCTCTCCCTTCATAATTCTATAAAACGTTAAGTAACTCTTTGGAGCATCTGGATACCTCTCATAAAGCTCCTTTAGTTCGGCCCTGGAGAGAACCCTCCAGAGCTCAGTTTTCTTTATAGCCGGGTCCTCCCAATACTTGGAAACAATCTCCCTAAGCTTCCGCTGAGCGAGAGCTACCTCCTCCCGAGATAGCTCCCCGAGTTTCTTTCCAAACAAAACGGATGCATAGTAGTGAGCGAGTGTAGGCTTATGATAGAGCCGGCCCTCCTTCTTCACCTTTGCGATACCGTATTTAGTGCGGAGGCTTATCTGAAGCCTCTCATAGGTGGCGAACCACGATTTTATGAACATCCAGAGCTCCCTCAGGAGCGGGTCCTCTATCTCCGGTTCCCTCGCAAACTCGATAAGGATTCCATAGCGGTCCATTAACTCCCTAAGCCTCTCCAAGGCCTGGGTAGGTGAGGGAGCCCTATAGAAACGAGTTAAATCATACACCAGGACAACATCAACATTATAAGCCTGGACGTAATCCAAGAGCTCCCGGAACCCAGGCCTCTCCAGAGGATCCACGGATCCACTCACTCCCTCATCCCTGAACCACTCCACAATTTTATAACCCCGCTCCTGAGCGTAGGACTCCAAGACCAGGGCCTGGCCCTTAGGGTCCTGCTCATCCGTGGAAACCCTCACATAGGCCACAGCCTTAACTACCCCACTCATTCATCTCCCTCCTTGAGAGTCGAAATTTCTTTCGATTTTAAGGCCTCTATGAGCTTCAAAATTCCCTGGAGCTCCTTCCGAGTAACCTCCAGATAAACCTCCCCACAATCCAGGGAGACCAAAAACCGATGGGTCTTAGTGTTTTCATATATCCCCACCGTAAACTCGCCCTCAATCCTCCAATACTGATACTCTATCTCCTCCACCTTAACATCCATGACCTACCTACCTCCCGAAAGTTCTCAATCTTTCATTAGGGTCTAACGATATAAAAGGCTTTCTTTAGTTGGCTACTGAAAGGTTTTCCCCAATCTTTCAATACCCCACCCTAATGAAAGCAAAAAGGACCTAAAACTAAGGACCCAGGCCCCACAATTTCGCCACCCGTCGAAATGTATAATAGTGAACACCAGAAAAGCCCGGAACGGCCTTCTTTAGTTGAAGGTCCTTCAAAGATCCTGAGAAGGACCTTAACACCAGGAACGACAAAAGCCGAAAAGGATCCTCCACCGGAAACATACCCAGGAGAATAATGGGCCCAATAGGGCCCGGTCTTATTGGAGGCCCTGGAAAGTCCAGAGCCTGGGCCGTTGAAGGCCCTCAAAGAGTGCCTTTCAATTTCGGCCCTACGGAAACTCCCGACCACCGACCCACCACCACCCACCGGCCAAAGGCCGGCATAAGAAATAAGGAAAGAGAATATAAAAGAGTTACTCCTCCAGGAGCTCCGGATCCTCCAGCTCCCCAGCCTCATCCATGGCCTTCATGAGCTCCTCCGATGCTTCTATGGCCTTCAGCCTCTCCAGCTCCCTAACGAATCCATCAGCCTCCAGGAGACCCTTAACAATCATGTCCACGTAGGTATCCGGAGCGCCCTCACTCGCAAACTTCAGAATCCCACCATAGCGATCAGCGAGCTTCAGGAATACCTCCAGATCCTCCCTCTTCACATCCTCCAGATAGACCACATAAGCCATCCGAATCTTAGCCATTCTCATCCCTCCTGATCGTCCACATCATCCTCCCCATGCAGAGGAGGCTCAAAAGAAACGAAATCCAAACCCAGCGCCAGATAATCCGTCGTCTCCACATCGAAAGCCATATTTTGAAGGAGAGCCCAGAGGAAAGCCTCCCTCAGAATATCGGCCATGTTATGATGGATGATCCCAGCGATAGATCCGAGCGAGGCCCTCTCCCTCCAGTTCTCCCAGAGCCTGGGGATACTGGAGCCCTCGAACGGATCATTGAAGCTGAACGGCACAATAACACTAAGCCGACCCTTCATAACCTTCAGATCCCGAACATCCAACTTAGCCCCAAAGTCCTCCAGCTTCTCCACGAGCCACGCCTCCTCAAAGGGAGCATAAAACGCCCAGATCGTAACATCACCCAGAGACTCCAGATCCCTCCTGAGCTCCCGAATAAGCTCCTCCTCCGAACCATTGAGACGAATAACCACCCAGGCCTTAGAGCCTGAAACAATACCATAACTAACCATCTCATGCTCCCACGAATTCAGGCCGGTGGTCTCTAAGTCCAGGATTATCTCTCCCTCCGGGAGAGTGAGCCCACGAACCTCCCGCTCCACCCTCAGGAGCGGAGGGAACACCGACCTAACCTTTTCAGCCAGAGGCTGGAGCTCCTTCCGATAGAACTCAAACACATGCACCACTCTAACCACCTCCTGGGCTTTGTTTTTGTGTTGAGCTCCCAACATAGGGAGCCCCACCCTCTCCATTAGGGAGAGGATGAGCGTAATAGAACACATGAAGAACCCGTTTTCCGCTACGGCCCTTCCTATAAGTCTCCCTCCTCTCCACCAGGCCGAACCTCACCAGATCCGAGAGATAGGCCTGAACGGTTCTCTCCTTCATCTCAATACCCATCTTCCCGAGGAGCCTCTGAATCGCTTTAACTGAGCGAGCACCATTCAGGATCAGAACCCAGATCGTGGAACCCATCTCGGCCTTTCTCTTAGAGTATCCACGAGCGAGGAGGAAAGCTTTCGCCCTCTCCCTATCGCCCTTTATCTTCTTCTTTCTCTCCACCTTAGCCCTCCAGGACTCCAGAACATCCCTGAAAGAGACTCCCGAGTTAAAAGCATAATACCAGATATTTTTGGTCTCCTTAGAACCTCCTCCCCTCCACTTAGTGAGGAGGCCCAATTTCTCCAGCTTCTGGAGCCTCCTTTTCAGAGTAGCCGGAGACGGAACCGTATAACGGCCCTTAATCAGGAACTCATGAGACTCCCTCCAGGACTCCAGATCCCTGGAGGAAACCACTCCATGAGATGCTATAAACTCCAGGAGAGCGAGGCCCATCTCATCCAGATGGCCCTTATACTTATTTATGATATATGTGAAAAGCTCCAGATCTCCCCTAAGCTCCTGGAGAGTGAGAGCCTTCATAACATCAGCCCGAGGAGAGGCCTGGAGAGAACCCCGAGGCCGGAGGCCCGCCACTCTCGGATCCTCCAGGCGAACACCAGCAAAAACCACCAATGAAGCGAGGAAAGAGGCTCCCGATTCTAAAGCCACCATCCACGGAATCCTCTCCCCAGTCCTTGATTTTTTGAAACTGATTCTCAGCTCCAACTTATTCGCCGAATTGTAGCCATCCCTCCAGCCCCTCTTTTTGTAACTCTTTAGGAACATGGAAAGGAAATCAACCCTCAGCGGAGTGGACATCCAGGAGATAGCCTCCCGGCTCCTTTGCCTACCAACACCGATCAGGAAATCACCAAAGCGAGAGCGAGAGCGAACTCCCCAGCGTCTATAAACCATCCTGAGAACCTGGAGGATCCGTTTCTCAGCCTCCAGAGAATCCTCATAGAGAACGAAAACCTCTCCCCAGAGAGGCCTCCACCTGAGGCCCTGAATCTCCAGGCCCAGGAGCTTTTTAGCAATACGGCCCAGGAGAGAATTAGCGAGCGAGGAAACATCATCAGGAGAACCCTCACCGATAGCCTGAATCCATGTGTAGGTGTAGGATTTCGTCTCCATCTTCTTAACCTGGAAAATAAACGGCTCCTCCATATCCCAGGAACCCAGAACCTCCAGAGTAATATCAGAGCGAGAGGAAGGATCCAAAGAGCGAGAGCGAATCCTCACGATATAGCTCCGAGAAATCCACTCAATAATAAAGAACGTCTCCTTTTTGCCCCTCTTCTTCCGATCCTCCATATAAGCCTCGAACCTACCCAACTTCCGGAGCTCCCGAGGATCACGGCCCTTAGAAAGAGGAACCCAATAAGTAGCTAAGAACTCCCTAAGAGAATCATAAAGCGAGGAGGAATCCCTGATTTTAGCCTCCAGCCCAAACCGATGATAATAAACCGGAATACCATCCGGTAACCTACCCGTATCAGTTGCAGAATCGAAACCCTTTAAAGGCCTTTGCAATAATGTTACATTAGGGGATACTTGTTCCATTGGGAAACCTCCCTACCTCCTGGGTATCCCAGGAGGCCCGGTAGTCCTCCGCTACGTCCAGGTGGTGGCTACCTACCTCCCGAAAGTTCCCCGCTCCCTTTTCTATTTACGTGATCATGAACCCTGAGCCCCAGAGTTCTTAAGCCTATAAATCCCACGAAACGGCCTCTCCACCAGGCCCTCCTCCTCCAGAACCTGGAGCCTCTGTCTAACATACGTTTTATTAGCCTTAAGCCTGAGAGCGATCTCCCCGAGCGAAGCCTTTCCTAAGTCATGCAAAACCTGGAGAATCTGGGCATCAATCTTATGCCTCCCCTCCATCGTTACCCACCTCCCGAAAGTTCCCCACTAAATTTTGTTTAGTTCACCTTAAAAGCCTTTCCATCTTTGTGAGCTCCCAGCATAGGGTTAAGCCCCTATGTTGGTAGCTCAATAGATCTTAGCGAGTTTTTGCGGTGAATCTCAGAGCACCATAAAAAGGAGCCCCCAAAAAGGAGAAACGGCCCAAAAGAAGGGCCCAAAATAGGGGATTTATTACGGAATAGATAAGGGGAGAACTGCGGAGAATCTACCTCCTCCTGCTATATGCCTCCATAACTTTTTGCGGAGAGCCTCCAGAGGCCCAAAAGAGGGAAAGAATAGAGAGGCCCACCACCAGGATGGTATCTCAATTGGTGGTGGCGTTTTTGCGGAGAGTCATCCTCCTCCTGCTATATGTCTCCGTAACTTTTTGCGGTGAGTCGCCAACTCATCCACCAGCACCGGCTCAGGATTTAGGCGATACTTATTCCGAGCTATTATCTCCTCCAGGGAACGAACCCACTTCTTTAACCTTCCATTCTCTTTTCTAAGAAAGCGGTTTTCCGCTATAACTTCCATGTAGGGCCTCTTTTCCCGGAGGAGCTCATTCACTAACTCTGAACGGCTAAGGCTATACCTATGGGCCAACTCATCCAACTCCACCAGGAGATACTCATCAACCGAAATGGAGATTATCTTTTTTCCCATCCGAATCACCTCCAGTTAATAATCTTATCAACTGGGCGTGAATTAAAAACGGCCTCTCCGGACATTATATCAAAAACAAAATCTTCTTTAAAATCTTCTAATACATAAATAAACGCTCCCGGCGTCGTCGTTATCGCCACCATCGGCCTCCCTCCTTAGGGCCTCGGGAGGAGCTCATTCTCCTCCACGATCAGGGAAACGTATTCCGCTATTAGGTCCAGCTTATCCCGTTTCGTCTTATCCACGGTCTCCGCTTTGAGCTCCTCGATAATGCCGGCTATTCTGAGAACCCAGTTCCGAGTTTTCGCCACCCGTGGATCCTCTTTCTTCTTTCGCTTTCTCTGGGAGGCCTGGGCCTGAGTAGTGGCCTGAGCCTGGGAAACGGCCTCCGCTATCTGATCCAGCCGGCCCATCACTCACTCCCTCCGAAAGAGGCCAAAGCCTTCAATTTCGCCACAGGGTCCGAATACTTCTCCAGGCCACCGAAAGCCTGAATCTCCTTCTGGACCTTTCCTTTCTCCTCATCTATGTGTATCTTCTGATTCAGGCTCTGATAGGACTTAAAGTCCGGATTCGTCAATAAGGCCCACTCCACCAGCTGAGGAGCCCTGGAGTGTAGCCTCTCCAGAACATCCCATAACATGGCTATCTCCCGCTCCAGCTCCAGATAGAGCTTAGGATGAACCGAATCCTCCTCGGGAGGAATAGCCGTAAACACCAGGCCATCCGTAGAGTGGAGAGTAGAGGCCAAAACGGTTATATCTTGGTCTCCTATCTCCACCAGCTTTTGATGGGCCTTCAGGTAGCGAACCGGAGCCTTCTCGAAATGGAGGGCCCTCATGACGTATTGGCTAAAGTTCTGAGGAGCCTCCTCATATCCTATTATAATATAGTCCCCATCCCATATCATGAACTTAGGAACACCCAGGCGTTTAGCTCCACCCAGGCCGGTAGGCCCTTTAGGTTTCACCCAGATAAGGGTCTTTTGAGTGAGCTCCACTTTTGGCATTCTTCCTATAATACTAATAGGAGATACGGATAAGTTAATCTCGGCCCTCGATAGAGGGAGGAGCTCCTCCCGAATCTCTATCGTCTCCACATTCGAAAGGCCACGGCCTGGAGCCGGGAGCCCTCCCCTCCTTTTCCTCTTATCCTTCCTTCCAAGAGGCCACGCCATACCTTCATCCCCCCTTATAAGCTCTGAGGAGGCCTATAGTAAATCCTCTCCACCCATTCCCTATCAAGCAAAACCCAGCCTCTACCCTTCTCCCTCTTCCGAGCTATCAGATACTCCCTCCAGTTCTTTACTCTCCTCCGAGCTCCAGTTTCCGGGTCCTCAATGTAAAGGCGAGGATCAACCTTCCGTTTAAAGTCCCTGGAGAACTTAGAGAGGAGGCTATAATCATCAGGAGAGGAGATCCTCCCCACTATCGCCACGTTAGAGGAACCATAGAGGAGGAACCTCGGAAGCCTATGTAAATACTGAGTGGAGGCCATAATATGGAACCCTCCAGAACGGCCCTCACGGAGGAGCTTATCCACGGCCTCCCTACCTAGATCAAAACGGAGGATATTCTGGATCTCATCCAGGAAAAGAAACACATCCTCATCCCCAGAGTACTCCTCTATAAGCCACTCCACCAGCTTTGAAAAGATAAATACCTCATCCCTCAGAGTTAGCTTAGAGTTTCTCGAAAAGTCCAGGACGTTTATATGATCGTGGGAGAGCTCCTCGAAAAAGTTTCCATCCCTGGAAAGGTAGCGAGTCCCTTTCAGCATGTGAGCGACCTCTTTTATAGAGAGGAACGTAGCCGATGGCTTCTTTTCCGGATCTCTCCCATTGTCTAAGTCCATCTGATAGGCCCTCCTCAGGAGCCTATCCGGATCCTTTATCCCCTCATACTCCCAGAGATTTTTTATCCTCCTTCCGTAAACCGTGGCCTTTTCTATGTGGGAGATCAGGCTAATATCATCGAAAGAAAGCCTCCGATAGGGTATCTTTGCGTTCACTACCTCCAGCCTGGGCTCATCCCCATCTGGGCCGAAATAACCACCCAGAGAGTTATCCAGGAGGATGGCCTCCGTGGACCTCCTGGGAGCGAAAACGAATCTCTTCACCGGAAAGGCCTCCGGTTTAAGGCCATGCCACGTTAAGAGCGTCTCCCTGGAGTCCCAGAGCCTCATGGCCTGGGCTATGTAATTCGGAATCGAAAAGGCGAAATCCCCGATAAAGCCCAGCCGTGGATCCTCATCCCATTTCTCCACATACTGACGGAGGCCCGGATAGAGCTTATCCACTTTTCCAGGGTCTCCCAGGCGTTGGAGCTCCTTTATATAGAGAGCTCCCAGATCCTGGGCTTTCGTCTTATCATGCTTCAGCTCCATAGCGATAACCATAGCTTTGGGATAGGTCCTCTTTATCTCCTCCATCATGGCCCTAAGCGTCCAGGTTTTTCCGTATCCCGAATAACCCAGGAAAAGCCAATGCTTAGCATCCGAACCCCCGAGAGGATACCTCAGAGGCTCCAGCTCAGAGGAATATCCGAGATAAATCTCCTTCCCCATCGTTAAACCCTCCTCCAGTTATAATAGAGATAGCCCATCCCGATAAGGAGACCCGAGAACACCAGGAGAACCGCTTTCCCCAGGCCCCAGAGGAAATCAATCGTTTTTGCCCTCTCTTTCTCTTTCTGATAGCTCTCCTCCAGGCCCACCTTGTGAGCGTAGAGGTAGGCATCTTTCGTAATGTTGGCCAAATACTGATTTTGCTCCTGGAGATACTTTATCTGGGCCTTTAGCTCCATGATTTTCTGAGTCTGATTCGCTATCGTCTCTTTGAGCTTCCGGTTCTCCTGGAGGAGCTCCAGCTTATCCTTATCCTGGATCTGGGAGGCCGTGGAGTTTCCGGCCTGGGCCTTTCTGAGTTTCTCTCTGAGCTCCTGATTCTCCTCTCTGAGTTTCTCCACCTGATCCTTTAGGGCCTGGATCTCCTGGGTCTTATTGGAGAGTCTATCCTGGAGCTCCTGAATCGTCCCCCTGAGGTCCTGGATCAGAGTATCCCAGGCCGAACTCCCAGGCCTGGATACCTGGAGGAAATCATCAGAGGAAACGGTGAGGATAATCTCTCCCTTCCAGAGTAGGGCCTGAGCCTGGAGGCCCGAGACGTTGAAAGAGGCCGTATCATTCACATAGAAAACTCCGAGAGTCTCTCCATCTTTCTGAACGATTATAGCGGTCTCATTCGTGGCCTTATCCACATCCACGGCAAAGAGAACCCCATTCACCACTACCTCACCCCCAGGAGCGAGATAGCCCCTCCACTCATAGACCGCTCCCGCTACCGAACTTCCTAATAATATTAATATGAATAAGGCGAAAAAAATCCTCGGCCTCATCCCAGCAATCCCTCCCACGTAACTATTCCGTTACGTCTATCGACATAAGCGAACCCGGCAAAACCCAGCTTTTTAGAGCCCTTATAGAGGTAAACCTCAAACACCCAGTAGAGGCTCCCATCTTTCTCTATCTCGTCGAGCGTCTTAGGATCAACCTCCAGCCTGAGACCTACCGTTTTCTTTCCATGTTTCTCCCCAAAGGCTCCCAATTGTTCATTGACCTCCGAGAGCTCATCCCGGACTTTCTGGAGAGCCTCCTCTGGAGTTACGGAGTAGTAGGCCCTAACCTTCCAATTAGGATAATAGACGATAACCCTACCATCGGAATACTTAACCGTCTGATTCAGAACCACCAGGCCCACATCAGGATAACCCAGAGCCTGGAGCCTCTCCCGGATAATCTCCTCCGTTGAAGGCTCCCGAGATAGAGAATAGACTAACCCAGTAATCAGGAGGAGAACAAAAGAGAAAGCGAGGAAAGGCCTCAGGAAATCCCTCATCCCGAGGCTCCCTCCTGGGCCGGAGCCCACGTCATGGTTTCGTTCAGGAATACCTCATAGTAGCCCGAGACCGGAGCCGTGGCTTTGTTCCCTGAAAGATCCTGGGCCTCAATGTAGAAAGCGAGATAGTTTCCAGGCTGGACGGTGAGGGAGGCCGTTCCGTTGATTATTGAGACGTTAGCCCAGGTAATGTTGGCCACGGTGAGATTCTGGGCCTTGAAGCTGGAGTTAGCTATGGCATAGTAGAGAGTGGCCTCCTTTATTGCGTCATTATCTGAGACCTGGACGGTTATGGTGGTGGCGTTGGTGGTGGCGTTATAGCTCAGGCTCAGGTTAGAAATCTGAGGAGCTACATTATCCTGGATCAGGAGGCTATTATATCCCTGGGCCGGAATCCTGAGAGTGGCGTTCCCGTCGTAGCTAACTATAGCATAGTAATAGACCGCATCCCCGAAAGAGGCCGAAAGAGTGTATTTCCACGTTCCGTTGGCGTTGGCCATGCTCACATTCTGATAAGTTACATTATCCGGATCGGCTGGATTTATGGCATAGTAGAGGATAACGGAGCTTATGTTATGCTGATCGGCATTCTGGAGGCTCAGCTCAAAGCTAACCGTTGCATCGTCCCCAGCGAGAGCCTTAAAGCTCTCCACTCCGAGCTCCGGAACCTGATTCTCCTTCTCGAAATACTTCTTAAGATCTATGAACCCTCCCGAGGTATAGCCCAGATCCTGGGCATAGTAGCCGATGGCCACCAATATAAGGCCCACTCCAAGTAGGGCCAAAAGGCCGTTTTTCGCTCCTATCTTCATCCTACCATCCCTCCTATTGCTTCTTTTATTGAACTGAGAGAGAGCGAGGTAATATCAACCCCAATTTTTTGAGAGACCTGAGCGAGGAAATAACCCCAAAGGCCCAGGCTATCCAAAAGAAAGAAACCACCAATAAGCCACATCACCGTGGCGAGCTTTCCCCTACCGGCCCGAGCGAGGAATAGTAGTATCATGCTGAGGAGGAACTCCTCCTTATTCGCTCCCAGGCTCTCCCAGATCATCGTGGCGAAATCGATTAGGCTCATGCTGAGCTCCCTCCCTTATTCTTAGCGAGCTTTATAGTGATCACACTCAGAGCCCCAAAGCCGGTGAGAGTTTTTACCAGCTCATAGGCCACCACCTGGAGCCCTCCTCCGAGATAAATCATCCCCAGGCCTCCCAGGATGAGGATAGCCAAAGCGTCCGGCCATCCCCACTTATCCAGAGCGAGCCGGTAGATAGAGGCCCAGATCAGGAGGCCCGGAATCGTGTAGGCCACCCAGCCCGAGAGACCGAGAGCGGAGCCCACCGTAACCAATGGATCCCTGAGGAGGAAAATGGAAAGGAGATAAGTTCCTGTTGCTACTGCCATCGCTTTCCAGGTTTTCATAGCTCCCTCACCTGAGGAGGATCCTAACCACCTGAGGGATCAGGCCCTGGAGGAAACCCATAGAGAGCCCAGGAGCGAGGCTAAACTGAGTAAAGCCCGTGGCCAAATTGGAGGCTATGTAGCCAAAGAGTAGCCACTCCGAGCTCCCAGTTTCTGGGCTCAGGAGGTAGAACATCATTAGCAAAGCCACGATATGAGCCGATACTGGAGCTTTTGAAACGTCGATGATTAACTGTCCCGTGAGGATGCTGATCAACATTATATATATTAGGAATATAGAGACCGCCACCAGGATAAAGCGATAGTCGTCCCTCTTTGTGAGCTTAGCCCAAAAGCTCCTTTTGTCAAACTTCTTATCTATCAGCTCAATAGCGAGCACCGGAATAAGGCCGGCTCCGGCGTGGGTCTCCACGATCTCCCTTCCCGTTAGGCCATTCTTTGCGATCAGGTAGAACATTAGGGCAAGGGCCCCAATGCTAAGGAGCACCCTAACCAACCATTCCCCGAAATCCTGGGACTGATTAATTTCCTCTCCCATCCTTCACCACCTCCTTTAACTTATGAAGGGAATAGCTCCCGAAAGAATCAAAACACCCAGGAGAGCGAGTAGGAGGAAAATAACCACATTCTGGGCATTAGTTCTCCGTTTCCTGAGAACCTCCCTGAGGGCCCCAATGATGCCCAGGACCAGCATCAGGAGGCCAATAATAGCCACCCAGTCCCCTGACATAGCCCTGGAGAGAGCGTCCCCAATGAGAGGAACTCCCGAGAGCTTATCGGCTACTGCACCAACAAAACCGCCCGTATATTCTGAAATCTCATCGTCCAGCTTTGAACCCATATCTGCGAGCTCCTGAGCCTGCTCCAGGTTCCCATAGTAGGCCTGGATCATAGCGTTATAGTAGTAGTCCCCTCTCATTTCGTAATCCTTGATAATCTTGAAGTAGCGTTTAGCGTTATCCGGATCCTGAACTCCTTTCAGCTTTTCGGCGTAATCTATGGCCTTCTGATAGGACTTAACGGCCTCCTTTCCGTAATCCACGGCCTCCTTTTTGTTTAATTGTTCAGCTTTGTTAAGCCACTCCTGGGTTCTCTGGAGTTTCTCCTGGAGGCCCTGGATCATAGTATCAGCGAGGGCCTGGAGATTCTTCAGATCCTCCTTTGAAAGCTCCCCATCATCGGTGAGCCTGATAACCTCCTGAGTGGCCTGATCGTTGGCCACCACTTCCGCATTCTCCAAAACGGCCACCTGAGGCTCCGCTAACATCCAGAGCGGTATCTGAATATCCCCACGGTTCACCGTTCCCCTCACCAGGTAGAGCACCCTGAACCCTACCGTGTCGTTGGTAGCGGTATAATAGATCTGGGCATCCTGAGTCCAGAGCTTAGACATGCTCCCGAGCGAGCCCGTGAGCTTATAGGCCGTCTCCAGGCCACCCGAGGCCGTGATACGGTAGGCCTCCAGGCGATACTCATCCGTGATATTTACACCATTCAGGGGATACTCTGGATTCTGAATCACGTAGAACCTCCAAAGGGCCCCACTATTCATTACATGCACCGGCTGGGCCCATCCCCTGAAGATCAGGTTAGATGAGGCCCCGATGGCTTTCGTGGCGTAGGGAACCCATCCCTGATCATCCCTGAAATGAAGCGGGAGGGAACCAACCTCACCCGGGAGGAGCTGAACCGCTGGATGGCTACTTATATGCTGATAAGCCGAGAGCGAGCTAAAGTCCACTTCTATGGTCTTATTCTCCACAAACTTTAGATTCCCGTTCTCATTCGTCCATATCTCCGCTTTGCCCTTTATGTAGCCCTTTATCTCGAACTTTGGAGGAACCGCCGAGAAAATCTCCCTTATGTCCTCCTCCGTGGCGAAACCGTTGGCGAGGATCTGTCTAATCTTTGCATCCATCGGATCTGGAGCCTTCATTATCGTGGCGAAAGTTACTCCCGAGCCCTCCAGCTTCACCGGTTTATTATAGCACCAGTCATAGTAGTGGTTACTCTGATTATCCTCCACCCAGATACAAACCTGAGTTATCCACACCGGATTGGGAAGATCCGGATTATCCGGAGCGTGGACGTAGAGAGTAACCGGAAACGCTGAGAACCCATAGATAGAGCTCGGGCCCTGGATCTGGACGGTATCAAAGTAACCAATTGAGCCCGTTATCTCCCTGTTATAGTCTATCATCGTGGCGCTGAGGAGGTTCATGAGATCCTGGAGATCCTGATAAACCTCCTCATCCAACTGGGCCCTGAGCCTGGACATAAGGAGCTTTTTCGTATCGTTACCTTCCAGCTCCTCCTTATTCGGAACCTTCCCAGGATTATAAGTCGTCGTCTTTGATTCATCATCGATCCCCAGGACCCTCTCCTGGATCTGATCACCCAACCACTTCCCGGCTATGAGACCAACTCCAAAGCCCAAAATAGCCCCTACCACGTTTCCAATTCCAGGAACCACCGAACCGGCTACCGCTCCGATCTTAGCCCCGAGGATCGCTCCGCCTATGTATCCACCAGCCACTCCACCAACTATCGCCATGCCCTCATCTATGTGCTCCTCGATCCAACTAACCCCGCTGGAAACTTTCTCCTTTATTGAGTCAATCAGCCCAGCGGAAGCGTAGGCGTTATCCATGAACGCCATAAGGAGCATAAACGAAAGGAGGAAAGAAAGGAGAGGCCTCCTCAGGCCTCCCCTCTTTGGCCTCTCCTCTCGTCTCTCAGGCTTTTTCTCATCCCTCTCTGGAGGCCGGCCTCCCATGATCATCCCCTCCTCTTCTTTATCAGGAGAGCGAGACCACCCAGGCCGATAATGGCCACCGCTCCCAGGCCCATCACATCCTCAGAGGAGACTCCTGAGATCGGGAGAGCGAACCTTGAGCTTATCTTTATGATAAACGTGGAGCTCCACACCACCGTATCCGAGGAATCCATGGCCTTAATCGTAGCCTCATAAGTATCCAGCGTTAAGCCGTCCCTGAGCTTAAACAGAACCTGAACGGTCTTAGTCTCCCCAGGAGCGAGAGAAACCTCAACCGGAGCCGTGGAATTATCAATGGCCTCACCCTCCACCAGGAGCTTATAGTAGGCTACTGAATTTCCGGAGTTACTGATCTCCACGGTTACCTCACCAGTAGATCCCGAAACCTGGACGGTCTCAGTTTTCAGAACTATGGGAACCTGAGCCGTTACCTCAAAGTAGAGGCTTATTCCGTCGTTGGAGCGAACCTCCAGAGTGTAGCCATCTAATGAATTTATAGGAACGTTGAACTCCACGGCCCCATAAGCGAGGAGGCTCTGAGAATCAGAATAAACCTCCGTCCCATTCTCATCATAGAGGATGATAGAGATCACCCTATCCGTTCCGCTCTGATCCGTAACCCTCACCGTATTAACGCCCACTTTCCAGGATGGCAAAGTTACCTTAAACGGAGGCTCCTGGACGGTGTAGGTTATGGTGTAATCGCTGGCCTTCATGTTCCCGAGAGCGTCGTAGGTGGTGAACGTAACCCTAAACGTATGATTCCCGAGCGAGGAGCCCGCCTTAAAGTAGATTTTGAGCTCCCCAGAGTTTATATCCCCGAGGTAATATTTCCCGTCGTCCCCAGGATTCAAAACGCCACCGTTCCACGTAACTTTGGATACATCGGCCCCAGAGATGGCCACTTTCGTGGCATAGCCATAGCCCGAGCCCTCGACCACCTGAACGCTCAGAGTAGCCACTCCCTGGGAATACTGATAGACATCTGGAACCTGAGCGGATGCCATAATAACGTAGCTATCAGGATACATCTGAACGGTGAGGGTAGTATCACTCTGAACGTCAATCGTCTTCGTAACGCTCCAATAGCCGTCCTTTGAGAAAGTGAGCGTGTGCTGACCTTGTGAAAGCTCCAGCGTCCCGCCGTCGTCCACCGTGCCCAAAACCGAGCCGTTCTCCTTCACCATAACGCCCTGCAAAGGCTGGCCTGTGGGACCGTCAGTAAGGTGGAAGGAAACCGGGAAAACAATGTCCCCAAAGCTCAAATTGTCAATATAAGCTGTTATGTAGCTTCCAACGAGCTTCAAAGTGCCATCCTCAACAGAAAACGACTGACCATACCACACTTGTAT
>Ga0256831_1000875_pt1 | contig 15962 bp, 13 predicted proteins | sample 132544metaG_FD_189087 | JGI IMG/M metagenome (GOLD analysis project Ga0256831, IMG submission 189087) | Hydrothermal vent microbial communities from Lau Basin, Pacific Ocean - 132-544 | ecosystem: Environmental > Aquatic > Marine > Hydrothermal vents | place: Pacific Ocean: Lau Basin | collected...
GCTCTCCTCTTTGACGCCCGAAGGGCGTCGATTTAAAAACAAACCCACACCAAAGAAGCAATCCAGCAGATTCTCGCCTTTAAATACGCCATTCAATACACTCACTTGAAATCCAATTTTCCAAAAAAGAGCTACGAACTTTTGATGAAACTTTGCCTTCGCAAAGTTTCTTATGGTGGGCCCGCGGGGCTTCGAACCCCGGACCTCCCGCTTATCAGGCGGGCGCTCTGACCAGGCTGAGCCACGGGCCCGGGAGAATGGTGCCCCGGCCGGGATTTGAACCCGGGTCGCGGGATCGAGAGTCCCGCATGATTGACCGGGCTACACCACCGGGGCGCTTCCGAGATTAGGGGCGATGGAGAATTTAAAAAGTTTTCGGTGTGTCGGATACCCTTTCGTCAGGAATCCACAGAAAGAAGCCGGGAGGGATGTTGTTAATCCCTAATCCATTAATCACCCATCGCAACACAGGCGGAATGAACTAAATGTTACATCTTGCCTTCGAAAATCTTAAAAGGTCCAATGCGATCAGGGTATTCGATCCCCCTGTGAGCACGCGGTAGATGGGTCAGGGGAAGGGGTGAGGAATGACAAGCGGGTGGAAATACCCTCTTCTATGCGGAAATAGTGGGGGATGAGAAAAAATGGAAAAACAGTTTTTTGTACACCCTCTAGCAGTCGTTGAAGACGGTGCCGAAATAGGGGAAGGGACCCGGATATGGCACTTTGTCCACGTGAGAAAAGGGGCAAGGATAGGAAAGAACTGCAACATTGGAAAGGACGTCTATATTGATGCCAATGTCGAAATAGGGAACAACGTTAAGATCCAGAACGGCGTCAGCGTTTATCACGGTGTTAAGGTCGAGGATGACGTCTTTCTCGGTCCACACATGACCTTCACAAACGATCTTTATCCCAGAGCCTTTAACGATGACTGGGAGGTCGTGCCCACACTGGTAAAGAAAGGCGCCTCAATAGGTGCCCATGCCACAATAGTATGCGGCGTAACCGTAGGCGAGTACGCAATGGTTGGAGCGGGTTCGGTCGTTACCAAAGACGTTCCGGCTTTCGGTCTCGTCTATGGGAACCCCGCGAGGCTTAGGGGCTTCGTCTGCTACTGTGGCAGAAAGCTTGAGGACAAAATCGGGGAAGATGGGGATCACGTTGTTTTCAGGTGCTCCCACTGTGGAAGGGAAGTCCGGATAAGAAAGGAAGACTACGAACGATATTTAAAGGAAAAGGACAAGGGGTGCTAACGATGAGAAACATTCCGATAGCAAAACCCCTCATAGGGGATGATGAGATAAACGCGGTCGTTAACGTTTTGAAGAGCGGGATGCTGGCCCACGGGGGGGAAGTTGAGGCATTTGAACGGGAATTCTCCAGTTACCTCGGTGCCAGACACGGCATAGCCGTTGCCAACGGAACGGCCGCCCTCGACGTAGCCATGAAATCCCTTGGGATAGGCGAGGGAGATGAGGTAATAACAACACCCTTCACCTTCATCGCGAGCGCCACTTCCATCCTCTTCCAGAGGGCCAGGCCGGTTTTTGCAGACATTGACCCAAAAACCTTCAACCTCGATCCCAACGAGGTTCTTGAGAAGATAACCAGCAGAACGAAGGCCATACTCGTGGTTCACCTCTACGGCCAGCCGGCCGACATGAAGGCTTTCACGGAGATAGCCGAGGATCATGACCTTCACCTCATCGAGGACTGTGCCCAGGCCCACGGTGCCGAGTACAACGGCCAGAAGGTCGGGACTTTTGGGGACATAGCCGCGTTCAGTTTTTATCCAACCAAGAACATGACGACCGGCGAGGGGGGGATGGTAGTCACAAACGATGACGGGCTCGCCAGAAGGGCGAAGCTCATCAGGAGTCACGGACAGGCCGAGAAATATCTCCACGTGGAGCTCGGCTACAACCTGAGGATGACGAACATGGCCGGCGCACTGGGTAGGGTCCAGCTCAAAAAACTGGAGGGATGGAACGAGAAACGCATTGAAAACGCAAGAAAGCTAAGTGGGGGTATCGGAGAGATCACCGGGCTAACTCCTCCATACGTTGATCCAAGAGTCCGGCACGTATTCCACCAGTACGTTATCCGCGTTGAAGATGACTTCCCGCTTGAAAGGGATGAGCTACTGACAGAACTGCGCGAGAGGGGCATTGGAACGGCCGTCCACTACCCGATGCCCGTTCACTGGCAGCCACTCTTCCAGAAACTTGGCTATGAGAGGGACTGCTGTCCAAACGCGATAGAGGCAAGCAAGAGAGTGCTGAGCCTCCCAGTACACCCTGCGGTTGGCGAGGAGGACATTGCATACATACTCCATAACCTGGGGGAGCTCGCCGGTGAGTGAAATGCTCCGGGTTGGAGTTGTCGGCGTTGGAATGATGGGACAGCACCACGTCAGGGTTTACTCCGAACTGGCCAGGGAGGGGAAAGTCGAACTTATAGGAATAGCCGATCCCAACTTCGAAAGGGCAAAGGCCCTATCAATGAGATACGGGGGAATACCTTACTCCGACTACAGGGAGTTGATCCAGAAAAATCCCGATGCCGTGAGCATAGCGGTTCCAACGTCACTTCACAAACAGGTTGCCATAGACTTCATCCGGGAAGGAACAAGCGTTCTGGTGGAAAAACCCATAGCGGACACGATAGAGAACGCTGAGGCTATAATCCGGGCCGCGGAGGAGGAGGGCGTCACTCTCATGGTCGGCCACATAGAGCGTTTCAATCCAGCAGTTTTAAAGCTCAAAAACCTTATTGAGAGAAGAGAACTTGGGAAGATTGTTACCATAAGCGCCAAGAGAGTTGGCCCCATGGCAGCCAGAATACGGGATGTGGGCATTATCATTGACCTCGGCGTCCACGATATAGATGTCATAAGCTATCTCTTTGATGAGCCCGTCCAGACGGTCTACGCCAGGGCAGGAAACGTTCTCCATCCGGCAGGCGTTGAAGACCACGCCCTCATAACCCTCGGCTTTGAAGATGGAACAGGCATAGTCGAGACCAACTGGCTCACACCCCACAAGACGAGAACCCTAAACGTGGTCGGAACTGGAGGAATAGCGTACATGGATTACATAGACCAGAGCCTTAGATTGTACAACCACGAATGGGTGAAGGAAGCCAAAATAGAAAAGAGGGAACCCCTCAGAAATGAGATCGAACACTTCGTGGAGTGTGTGGAAACAAACAAAAGACCCATAGTTGATGGAGAAGCCGGACTTCATGCCCTCAGGGTCGCCCTGCTTGCCCAGGAGAGCGCCAAAACAGGGAGAGTCATGGAGGTGAAAGGATGAAACTCATCGGTCTGAGTCGGGAAGAGGTAAAGAGGGCCTTTAAGAACGGGGATTTCACCATGGCGGTTTATGGAATGGGCAAAATGGGCCTTCCGCTGGCGGCCGTTTTTGCGGATCACGGAGCCAACGTTATCGGCGTGGACATCAATGACAAGGTCGTCGAGACCATCAACCGTGGGGAGAATCACATCAAGGAGGAACCCGGCCTCGATGAGCTCGTAAGGAGGAACGTTGAAGCCGGAAGACTGAGGACAACCACCGATGGAGTATGGGCGGCAAAGCAGGCCGACGTTATGGTCATCCTCGTGCCAACGCTCACAGACGAGAGGGGTAACATGAAACTCGATCCCGTTTACGATGTTGCCGAGAAGATAAGCCGGGGACTGGAAAAAGGGGATATAGTCATAACCGAGGCCACGATGCCACCGGGAACAACTGAGAGTTTGGTCCCGATCCTCGAAGAATCCGGGCTTAAGCTGGGAGAGTTTGGCCTCGCCCACGCCCCCGAGAGGACCATGACCGGGACCGCTATTAGGGACATTACCGGCCAGTATCCGAAGATAGTCGGAGCGAACGACGAGAAAACGCTTGAGGCAGTTATCGGGATTTACGAGACCATCAACAGGAAGGGCGTTATCCCGATGAGCTCGATAAAAGCAGCAGAGGCAGTTAAGGTCTTCGAGGGGGTCTACCGCGACGTCAACATAGGCCTCGCCAACGAGCTTGCAATGTGGTGCGAGGAGCATGGTTTGGATGCCCTCGAGGTGTTCCAGGCTGCCAACACACAGCCCTACTGCCACCTCCATATGCCGGGAGCGGGAGTAGGAGGCCACTGTATTCCGGTTTATCCATGGTTTGTCATAAATCTCGCCAAGAAGACCAATCCAAGGCTCACCAAAACTGCTAGGGAGATAAACGACTCGATGCCGCACCACGTCGTAGAACTCACCGTTAAGGCATTGAACGATGCCGGCAAACCTTTGAAGGGAAGCAACATCCTCGTGTTAGGATTAACCTTCAGGGGTGGCGTGAGGGAGTTCATGAAGGCAGCAGCAAAACCAATAATTGAGGAGCTCAAGGAGTGGGGGGCCAACGTTTACGCCTACGATCCGCTCTGCACGAAGGAGGACGCGAAGCGCTTTGGCGCTGAATGGAAGGAGGATTTCGAGGGGGTTGATGCCATAGTCATCACCGCCGACCACAGAGAGTTCAAGGAGCTGGACCTGGAGGAGATAGCAAAGCAAGTTAGAACTAAGATTATAGTGGATGGGAGGAACGTTATAGAACCAGAAAAAGCTAAAAAGACTGGGTTTGTATATAGAAGGGTGGGATTGGCATAGCTCTCCACCCATATCTCTCCGGGGGACACAGAATGTACCGGAACAACAAAATAGGAGTGGTAGTACCTGCGTATAATGAGGAAGCCTTAATAGGTGAGACGTTATCAGGTATTCCGGATTACGTTGACAGGATCTATGTTATTGATGATGGTTCAGATGATGGCACCTCAGAAAAAGTGAAAAAATCCATGGAAAAAGACCCAAGGATAACCCTTATCAAACACGAGAAGAACGAGGGGGTGGGCAAGTCGATAATCGATGGTTATAAGGCTGCCCTTAAGGAGGATATTGACATCGTTGCGGTTATGGCGGGCGACAACCAGATGGACCCGGAATATTTGCCCGACCTGCTGGACCCGATAGTTGAGGGAAAGGCAGACTACACCAAGGGCAACCGCCTCCTGGGCCCGGAGTACGTCAGGAACATGCCGAAGTTCCGCTATCTGGGCAACATGATACTGACGTTCCTGACGAAGATAGCCTCCGGTTACTGGCACATAATGGATCCTCAGAACGGTTATACCGCGATCTCAAGGAGGGCCCTAGAAAAGATTGACCTAGACTCGGTTTACCACTGGTACGGTTACCCAAACGACCTTTTGGTCAAACTTAACGTCTACGGCTTCAAGGTTCTTGACGTTCCAATCCCCGCAAAGTACGGGAAGGAGAAGTCCAAGATAAAGTACACGAAGTATGTGGTGAAGGTCTCATGGCTCCTTCTCAAGGACTTCTTCTGGAGGCTTAAAGAGAAATACCTCCTGTACAACTTCCACCCACTTGTGTTTTTCTACATCTTCGGGATATTCTTCCTGCTCTTCGGTACAGGTGGTGTTATTTACTCAATATACTACAAGTGGATCCAGGGCGGGGCCAACTTTTTCCCCCGGGCTGCACTGTCCCTGATAATATTCATGATAGGGCTACTGATGTTCATGTTCGCGATGCTCTTCGATATGGAGGAGGAGAGGAGAAACGGAAACTACAAGTAGACAGGTGATTGGATGAGAATCCTTATTGATATAGGCCATCCTGCCCATGTCCATCTATACAGGAACTTCATTAGAGTATTGTCCGGTAGAGGAGTCGAGTTTACAATAACTGCAAGGGATAAGGATGTAACGCTCTCATTACTTCGAGCATATGACATCCCATTTATTCCGGTGGGAGCACTAAGGAAGGGAAAAACCAAGGTGTTCAGGGAATGGCTAAAGCGAGACATTGAAATTTACAAGATTGCAAGAGGCTTCAAACCAACCTACCTGATGGGCTTATTAAACCCCGCAATAGCTCACTCAGCCTTTCTCTTAAAAAGGCCTGCCATAATTTTCAATGATTCTGAGCCAGAGGCGATTAGGTTTCCAATAGCGGACTGGATAACAACTCCTTTTGTCAATACTATTATAGTGCCAGATTCAATCAGACATTCCTACGGTGCCAAGGAGGTTAGAGTGTCCAGTTATAAAGAACTGGCGTATCTCCATCCAAACCAGTTCAAGCCGGATTTCAAGATCCTTTCAGATGCAGGGATATCAAAAGGTGAGGAATTCGTGCTAATCCGCTTTGTGGCGTGGAGAGCATACCATGACATTAAAGAGGGTGGATTTTCTATGGAACAGAAGTTAAAACTCATTGAAGAGCTAAGTCAATATGCAACAGTATTTATCTCCTCAGAATCACCACTACCCCCAGAGCTGGAAAAGTACCGGATTCCAATCCCACCCCACCACATACATCATTTCCTTTATTACGCAAAACTCTTAGTCTGTGACTCTCAGACCATGACTACTGAAGCGGGGGTTCTCGGAACGCCAGCAATAAGAAGTAACTCTTTTGTCGGTTCTAGGGATATGGGGAACTTCATAGAACTCGAGAAGAAGTACGGGCTGATATACAACATTAAAAAACCGGAGGATGCTATAAAAAAAGCGGTAGAATTAGTCAAACAACCAGGCCTTAAGAAAAGGTGGGCTAAGAAAAGAGAGATGTTATTAAAAGACAAAATTGACCTCACATCTTTTATGATCTGGTTTATCGAAAATTATCCCGACAGTGTTGAGGAGTTCAAGCAGAATCCCGAGATCCAATACCGTTTCAGGTGAGGGTCATGAAGATTGCAACAATCGTTGGTGCCCGTCCTCAGTTTATCAAAATGGCTCCAGTTTCGAGAGAGTTGAGAAGGCACTTTAAGGAAATTGTAATTCACACAGGACAACATTATGATTATGAAATGAACAGGATATTTTTCGAGCAGCTCAACATTCCAGAGCCAGATTATTACCTCGGGATCGGATCCGGAAGTCACGGATACCAGACGGGGGAGATGCTTAAAAAAGTAGAAGATGTTCTGGTGAAGGAAACTCCGGATCTGGTGCTGGTTTACGGTGACACAAACTCCACACTCGCGGGCGCCTTGGCAGCAGTAAAGTTGCATATAAAAGTTGCCCACGTGGAAGCGGGATTGAGGAGTTTTGACAAAAGAATGCCCGAGGAGATTAACAGGGTCCTAACAGACCACGTTAGTGATTACCTCTTTGCCCCAACCGAAACAGCGGTAATGAACCTTTGTAAAGAGGGAATTAAAGACGGAGTTTATCTGACTGGAGACGTAATGTATGATGCTCTGCTCTACAACATAAAAATCGCAAAAGAAAAATCAAGAATTCTCGATGAATTAGGACTAAGGCCTAAAGAATATATGCTGGCCACAGTGCACCGAGCAGAAAACACAGACAGAAGGGAGAACCTAGAGAACATCATTCAGGCGTTTATTGAAAGTGGGGAGCTCATAGTGTTTCCAGTCCACCCTCGCACCCAGAAATACCTAAAGAAGTACGGACTCATCGATGTAGTTGAAAATGCGGAAAACGTCCTCATGATACAACCAGTGGGATATCTGGATATGCTTGTCTTAGAGGAAAACGCTAGAAAAATCCTAACTGATTCAGGGGGAGTACAAAAAGAGGCTTACTTCCTTAAGGTTCCGTGCATAACCCTGAGAGAGAGGACGGAATGGGTCGAGACAGTAGAGGACGGATGGAATGTGTTGGTTGGAGCGAATAAAGAGAAAATCATGAACGCAATAGAGGAGTTTGAACCTAAGGGAGATACTTACATGTACAGGTTTGGGGATGGGAAAGCGAGCAAAAAAATTAGTAGGATATTAAGGGGTGAGAATATTGAAAATTGAGTGGCCTAGTAACAAGAAGTTTGCAATATGCCTAAGCCATGATGTTGATCGCGTATACAAAACATGGTGGCAATCTGCATATTACTTCATGAAAACGCGTGATATTTACCATTTAAAAACAGTGTTTGGGAAAGATGAAAACCCCTACTGGAACTTTGAAAAAATAATGTTAATAGAGGGGAGATACAATGTACATTCGACTTTCTTCTTCTTAAATGAATCCAAAAAGCTCAACCCGTTAAATCCCTCATCCTACAAGCTGGCACTGGGGAGGTATGATATGAATTCTCCTGAGATCATTGAACTAATCCGAGAACTTGATAAAAATGGCTGGGAAATTGGAGTCCATGGTTCATATGATTCGTATACAAATCCAAAGTTGCTGGAAAAAGAGAAGGAAACATTGGAGAGGATAGTCGGTCACAGAATAGTTGGGATACGCCAGCATTATTTGAACCTGAAAATACCTGAAACATGGAAGTATCAGTACGAAGTGGGATTCAAGTACGATGCAAGCTTTGGTTATCGCAGAGATATTGGATATAGAGATAATAGGCTCTTGCCGTTTAGGCCTTTTGAGGATAAAGATTTTTGGGTAGTTCCTCTAACAATTATGGATGCTGCACTGTTCCATAAGTATCCCAATGTTTCTGATGCCCGGAATGCGGTGGAGAAAATACTGTCCTTCGCAGAGAAAAACGGCGCATTGGTATCTGTGCTGTGGCATCAGAGGGTGTTTAATGAAAAAGAATTTCCCGGATGGAGCAAAGTTTATGAGAAAATCATTCGGGAGGGAATACAGAAGGGGGCTTGGATTGGAACGTGCAAGGAAGTATGGAATATCGTCTCTAAAGTAGGGGGATAATATATGATAAAAGGTGGATATCTGTTAGTAACTCCTGCAAAAAATGAAGAAAAGTTTCTTCCTAGAGTAATAGATGCTGTAGTAAATCAAACTATCATACCAAACTTATGGGTTATTGTTGATGATGGCAGTACTGACGAAACTCCACAAATTATTAAAGAAGCCCAAATGAAATATGAGTGGATTAAATCTATACGCTTACCCGAACATCCAAGGGATATAACGTTCCATTACTCCTATGTTTGCAGAGAAGGATTTAAATATGTGCTTAACTATGCAAAAGTCCATCATATCCCTTTTGAGTTTGTAGCACTTTTAGATGCAGATACTGTTCCAGAAAAAAGATATTTTGAAAAGATAATTGGTGAATTTGAAAAAGACCACAGACTGGGAATAGCGAGTGGTTCTATATATGTGAAAAAGAGAGGGAAATGGAGGAGAGAAATTAATCTTACCACATATCCTCGAGGTACGGGGAGAGTATGGAGAAAAAAATGTTTTTTTGATACTGGAGGGTATAGGTTAGTTCCTTCTCCAGATTCTGTATCTAATAGCATTGCACTCAACAAGAGATGGAGAATTAAAGAGTTCAAACACGTCAAAGCATTCCAACTTAGAGAAACTAGTTCTGCCGAAGGCATTGTCCGAGGGTACATAAAAAATGGAGAAATGGCTTGGTGCTTACGGAAACCCCTATGGAAAATTATTGCGAATACAATCTGGTATTCAACTGCCGTACATCCCCTAAGCGGGATATCGTATTTATATGGGTTTATTCAAAGTATCCAGAACACAATGAGATGTAACAAGACCTTAAAACCATACCAATCTCATTTGAGAGGGGAGTAAGATGACGTTCGACTTAAGAATGCACAATAACATTCGCAGCAATGCAAAGAACAAAAAGATGTTGTCACTAGGGATTATCATCCTATTTGCTTTGACGGAATACCTTATAATTTATGAATACACTTCTCAAATAGAGTACTACATGATCAATATTTTTGACCGAACTAGTATTTTAATATTATCAATCATTTCTTTTATGATCATTTTGGTTTCATTCTCAATAAATAATAGATATTACTTTTTTATACTAATTCTTTTCATTCTATTAAGGTTTTCATCACTTATAATACCTTACTTACAAGGATATGCTCTTTACGGACATGGAGACATTCTAACTCATCTAGGTTATCTAGGCCAGGTTATAGAAACTGGTCATATATCAGAACAGATACCCTCTAGATATCCTGCATTATACACCCTATTGAGTACGCTACTAATTGTTAGTAACATCTCACATAAAAACTACTTGTCCATGTTGTTTCAACCATTTTCATGTAGTTTATATATCTTGTTTCTAAGTATGCTGTACAAAAGCCAAGATGGTATCAAGCCGGTATCCAAGAAGATGTACATATATTCTTTAATGGTAGCCTTCCTATGCACTGTAGGGATGTTTGGTAGTAAGGTTAGTCCAACACCTTACGGATTTTCAAGTATCTTAATACCCTTGCTAATGTTAATTCTCTTCAAAGAATCCACAAAAACTATTATTCTGCTGCTGCCTTTGTATATAGTCTTACCACAATTCCATCCATTAATTGCTAGTATTATTATTGCTTATTTTGTTATAGACACAATACTTTCATGTATTATTTCATTAGAGAAAGCGAAAACAACAAATACAAACAGGATTGTAATACTAATAATAACTTTATTATTAAACTGGATAATATATACAGGAATATTATTAGTTACAGCTATAAAAACATTTAGAGTCATTATGGCATTTATGCAGGACAATATTCCAAAGTCAGCCCTATACATAAGTAAAGCTTCAAAAGTCCATTTATCATTACTTAATAAAATTATAATCGCCACTATGTATTATGGAGAATTTGTAATAATATTAATATTAAGCATACTGTTCGTATATTCAATGAGAAAATCAAGATTATGGATTGCTACCATAAGTGCCTTATTGATATCAAGTTTAACTATAGTTATGTTTCTAGTCCCAGTTGGATTCAACCCCTCTAGGATCTTCTATGTTGTTGCAACAGTATTTTCACTATCATCTGCGGTATACATCACGACAAAGATTACATCAAAAAGCACATTAAAGAGATATAAATGGATTTGGGGTACTTTATTAAGTATACTAATCTTAATAAGTATGCTGGATTCGTACTGGTCTCCATTAAATTACAGACCAAATGACAAAGTGCCCATAGATGAAATAACAAGTGCTCAATGGATGTCCAATTATGCATATCAAAAAATAGTAAATCACGGTTTATGTGAAATGTCTTTAGGGAGTACATACAGGATAATGAATTATATTGGGTTATTGAACATCAATAAATATGACGTTTTGATAATCCCAGATCATTTCAACTGGAAAGGTGCAAAAAGACCTTGTTACTTTGCCACTTATTTGAGAGTATTTATCATATACTCAACACTTTATAAAGACATCTCCCGATACACTCCAACGGATTATGACAAAATAAGTAGTTCAGATAAATATGATAAACTATACTCCGCTTATGGATCGAATGTATGGAGATTAACATCATCGGGGGAATAAATTATGAGAAGACCCAAGGTAATACGAGTTGTAGATACCTTCTATCCAGTAAAAGGTGGATCTGTGACTCATATTATAGAACTGTCCAAACATATCGATAAATTCCTCGATAGTCAGATAATAATAGCACCGAAATATAACTCTGCTCAGGAATATGAGTTCGATTTAACGTTCGGAATACCAATAATAAGGGTAAAAACTGTTAAGTTGAAGCTCCTAAGACGAATGTTATTCCCAGTAGTCCCCATAATATTGCTGGACTATTCTATTAAGGTAGCGAGGCTTATAAAACAAAAAGAAAGAAATGAAGATAACATGATAATTCATGCTCATGGAGAACTTCTTGGGCTGTTCATTATACTCTTCAAGAGGCTTTTCAAAATAAGATTTCCAGTTGTTATTATGCAACATGGCAACCCAAAAGAGAGATCAGTAAGGTCTAGGATATCCTTAAAAATTGCTCATTTCGGCCTCAAATACCTAAAACCGGAATATTACTTGATCCTAGATGATGGTACAGACATTGAAGAATATATAGAATGGTTGCGAAAAAGTAGAATACGATATAGAGTTGTATACCATGGCATTGATTCTGATTTTTTCTCTCCCACTATCAATAAAAACATTAAAACTGATGAACATAAAAAATTCAAGGTACTATCAAATCACCGACTTATACCTGTCAAAAGAATCGATTTAGCGATTAAGGGATTCATAAAGTTTATGGAAATCCTTGAATATCCAGAAAATGTTGAAATGATTATAGCAGGAGACGGCCCATTAAGGGAAAAATTAGAGAACATGATAAACCATAGCAAACTTTCATCTAAGATTAAAATGACGGGTGAATTACCCATCTCACAAATTAGAGATGTTATTCTTGACTCAAGTGTTGTTGTTGGAACGTCATTAGAGAGTAATCTAAATAGAGCAATACAAGAAGCTATGAGTTGCGAAAAGCCGGTTGTTGTATTTGACAGTGGTGGGACTTCGAAATTAATAATTCATACAAAAAATGGCATACTGGTTCCAGCGGGCAATATTGAAAAATTTGCAGAGGGGATACGAATATTATACGAGAATCCTAAGTGCATGAAAAAGATAGGGATTAATGCCAGAAAAACTATTATCAAGCACAGAAGCTGGAAAGCTAGAATCGCCACTGAACTAGAAGTTTATTCTGTCCTCATGGGACAACATAAATTTTAACAAAACTGTTTTCGAATATTATACTAGAATAACTCTGGTTTTCATAAACAACTAGTTGAACAAGAGTGCTATTAAAGCTCTTCTCATTGAAAATGGCAGCATAAGGACCATTGATATACACAATAACTCCCCTAGATGATAAATGGATAATTTTGTTAGGGCCTGGATTATCAAATACAACATCTCGTACCGCTATTGGAGAATTTTCAACTGAAAGATACGCCTTTCCGTTATTAGTAATCTCCAATATCATATCGCTATTTCTGTAAATAGTAATAGAGTCGGAAACATACAATTGATGAAGTACCATAAGCCTAACTTCATTTGGATGGTAATGATATATCTCCACAAGAGCATCATACGCATGGGTTAGAGCACCGAACTTAAAAAATAGTATCTCTGGGCTGATAAGTAGATAATCTACTGTGATATTCTGGTTATTTCGAATTAATGTTAATGAGCGTATATTAACTATTTTTGAATATCTATTTATCCAATATTGGAAGTCGGAGTAATTCGAAAGCAATATATTCGCATAATGAGCACTAGACAGTGCACTCTGATACCCGTTATCACCCACAGTCTTGACCCCATACGCCTCAAGCCAGTAGCCCCAGTCCCACCAGTTGAACACGACGGAACCGTTTATGTTGTCGTGCATCCACTGGAGAGCATCCAGCCAGTAGTCAGGGGGAACTGGAGCCATCGAAACGTACTCCTTGCCCGCCTGGAAAGTCGGGACGATGCCGATGAGGAGAACGATCAAGGAGATAGAAACAGCCTTCCTAAAGTCTAGCTTCCTCAAAAGCACGGTATAAACCAGCTCGACCCCGAGTGCCGACATTACCGCAACAGAGAACGACATCACGAATGTCAATCTGACCGTGCTCGTTCCCAAAAATAAGGACAGGAAGAACCAAGAGAGTACCAACAGGTTCTCCCGTTTTTTGGTATCTTTCAAGAGATACACAACCCCAAGGGCCGAGATGATTAGAGAAACGGAGAACCATGTGTTAAACAGAAGCCTCAATGTGTTGGGCCTGCTCTGGGCAGATAGTCCATATTTGGTGGGAAGGATGAGCATCCATGCCATTTTTGATATTCTATCCAGAAAACCGGGCGGATTAAAGAGAAGGAAATAAAGGGCAACCAGAGAAAACACCGCCAGTACTGCACCGTAAAAGAGCTTCCCCCCCGGAGCACTATCTAAGTAATATCCAACCCACAGCACAATCAAACTGGCAACTGCCACAAACAGGAAAGGAAGCAATGCGTACTGCTCCCTGTGATAAGTGGGGATTGTAAAGTAGGCCAGGATTAGAGAGATCACCATAGATGCGGCGATGAAAAACTCATTCCTTCTTGGCTTTTTGAAGAGGGGCAGGATCAGTAGGTAAAGCGATACCGCTCCCGGAAAGATCCCAAAGCCATCGAAGGTAAACGCAGACAGGTAGAGGGAGGATACAAGGTAAACTCCGTATTTGACTATCTTATTTCCATCCAGCTTTCTGGACTTGGTTATCAGGATGACGGCGTGCAGGAACATCAGCATAAAGAGTGATCCCAGCGTGTCCTTCCAAATTCCCCCAGCGTGACTCCTGTAAATGTGGCCTGGAAGGACGGCCAGGAAAAGAGCTGAGAGGATCCCGACTCTCCAGTTAAAAGCGTCTTTGGCCAGTTTATAAAGCATTAAAACCTCAAGGACGAAGATTATCAGGGGCAAATAAATACCGAGTGTCCAAGTGTCCACGTGGGTTATCCTGGAGAGGTAGCCCCAGATCAGGGGGAGTCCAGGCTCATCATCTATGAACCTCCGCGAAAGTGTCACTATCATGGGGTCTCTGTCAAATATGCTGCCTCCCTGTGCTATGTGGGTGGCAACCCTGTAGAAGTAGTAGGGGTCATAGGCAAACAGCCGGTGCCACTTTAAGGTTTGGGCCCTAAGGTAGAGACCCAAGATTACAGGGACAAGTAGGAACCCCCCTCCCATGAGTCTCTGGCTTTTGAGGTTCTCCCTTAGTAGTCTCATGATCCTTCACTTTTTATTCTATTCAAATGATTATAAACTTTCACCGAAAGAACGGCGGTGGCCAGCCAGTTGGTGATGAGAGTGGCGATGGCAGCGCCAAGATATGACATGTAGCTTATCAGAAAGTAGTTGAGAATGACATTGAGGAGGGCCGTTCCTCCTATCACCTTCGTGTATTCCTTCTCCTCTCCAATTCCATTCATGAATGAACCGTAGAGGGAGTTGAGGAACATTGGCAGGATAACCCAAGAGAGCACCCTGAGGACACTAACTGAGTTCGAGAAGTCACTACCAAAGAATATGCTGATCAGAAATGGGGCCGTTAGAAAGGCCCCAACGGCTCCGGTGATACCAAAGACACCAACGAGCTGGAAGGCCCTGTTGAAGAGGGCCTTCAGAGTGGCCCTGTTCTCGACCCAGAGACGAGAGATTGAGGGCATGGTGGTGTTGACTATCACTGAGGGTATGAGCATGGCGGCCTGTATGAAGAAGTATCCCGCTTTATACCATCCAACGACCTGATCCGGCTTCATAAGGCCCAGCATTATAATGTCCGTGTTGAAGTATATGAAAGAGAAGATGTAGATGAACCAGAAAACGTAGGACTTGCCCAGTATCTCGAACCATTTCCTGGTTTCAAACTTTGGTCTGGCCGAGACGTATCTGGATCCAAAATGTATTCTGAGAAGGTTCAAAAGGAATAGATTCATGGTAAGAATGATAAAGAACAGAAAGAGATTCCTCGTAAGAAAGAGAACTGCACCCCCAAGAATGAGTGTTAGAACCCTCTCAATAATTACAGAATAGGACTCATACTTGGTGACCTGGTTGGCGAACATGACGGCTGTGAACAGGAGACCAATGGTCCCAAACACGGTTCCAGTTCCATAAAGGATTATTGACGTCTTGACGACCGAGTCTTTATTGAGCTGCATGGCAAGGAACGCTATCAGGAACCAGTCAAGGGTCGCGAGGATTAATTTAAATCCCAGGGCATAGGAGACCAGCTCTCTTCTCTCCCTATCCCTGGCCAGTTCGCGCATGATGTAGTAGTTAATACCGAAGTCAGAGAGGTACGAAACAAACCCCGTGAAGGACACGATGAACGAGTATTGACCAAGACCCACGTCCCCAAGGGTTCGGCTGATTAGAAGGATTATCAAATAAGAAATGAGTTTTTGAAGACTCTGTCCGACTAATAACCAGCTGGCGTTTATCATCAGCTTTCTCTTCAGGCTCAAGGCTTTACCACTCCCCGAAAGCTTTGGAGGTTTTAGGGCCTAACCTCTACATTTAGCTTCAAACTCTGGATCGTCCCGTTAATCGCCTCTAATATCAGTTTTCTGGCTTCGGTCCCGGCGTAGTTCCCGTCGGGTGGAGCCGGCGGGAGTTCCGGAGGATTGTCCTTGAAGAGGAGGA
>Ga0256831_1000876_pt1 | contig 15955 bp, 11 predicted proteins | sample 132544metaG_FD_189087 | JGI IMG/M metagenome (GOLD analysis project Ga0256831, IMG submission 189087) | Hydrothermal vent microbial communities from Lau Basin, Pacific Ocean - 132-544 | ecosystem: Environmental > Aquatic > Marine > Hydrothermal vents | place: Pacific Ocean: Lau Basin | collected...
GTAATAACATTTGCCATAGAAGGAATAACAGAAGAGAGAGTTGAAAGATTTTCAGAAAGAGTTGTCTGGATAAAACCGTTTAAATTAGGAAAGTTTCTAAAAGAACTGAAGAAAAACAACATAAAAGAGTTAGCGGTTTTAGGGAAGGTAGAACACAGAGAAGCTTTCAAACTGAGAAACCTTGACCTGAAAGCCTTTAAACTCATTGCAGAACTCAGAGATTTAAAACCTGAATCCCTGATTAAAGGAGTTTTTAAGGAGATTGAAAAGAGCGGAGTTAAGGTAATTTCACCTGAAGAGTACCTGAAACACCTGTTAATCCCTCCGGGAACGCTGTTCGGGCCACAACCCGACCGGGAAACCATAGAAGATATGAAGTTTGGAATGGAAGTCGCAAAAAAAATAGCAGAAATGGACATAGGCCAGACTGTAGTTGTAAAGAGAGGAACAGTCGTTGCCGTTGAAGGCACCGAAGGAACCGACAGGTGTATTGAGAGGGGGGCGGAGCTCTCCTCTGGCGGTTTCGTTGTCTGCAAGGCTGCAAGGCCCAATCAGGATATGAGAATAGACGTTCCAACCGTCGGAGAGAAAACCGTAGAGCTGGTTAAAAAACTGGGAGGAAAAGGAATAGCAATAGAAGGGAATAAAACTTTCGTTGTTACACCTGAGAAAATAGGGGAGCTCTGCAGGAAGCAGAAACTCCCCCTTCTATCTTTTTAATACTCTCTCCTGAGCCCCACTAAAGCCGTCACCCTCTTTTTTAATCCTAAGAATAACCTCTGAGCTGCAACGGTTTCAAGACCTAAAAGTTTAAACACAAAGTTTGAAACTAACGCTTTAAACTAAAGTTTCAAGGATACTCCTGATATCCCTTTCCGTTGGAATCCTCGGAAGGTTACCCATGAGGAACTTCTTCTCCATAACCAGCGAGATAAAGAGGGTAAAGTCGTCTTTCTTCAGGCCAACAGCAGAGGCTTTTTCAGGAATTCCGAGGAATGAGAGGAGCTCCCTTAAAGAGTCAAGAAACCCTTCGGCCCCTCCTGAAAGGTTCAGATAGGCTGAGAGCTCCTCAAGCTGTTCCCTGATAGAAAGTCCGTAAAACTCAAGAACCGGAATCAGGAAAATACCGTTGGCAAGCCCATGGGGAACCCTGTAGAGAACTCCCAAAACGTGAGCAAGGGTATGTACAAGACCAGCTCCAGCATCGGTTATGGCCATCCCTCCCAGAAGGCTACCCATCATAACACGCTCCCTCGCAGAAAGGTCTTTCGGATTCCCGAAAGCCCGGGGAAGATAACCGAGAAGAAGCCTGACAGATTCAAGGGAATAGAGCCTGCTAACAGGAGTAGCCCTCTTTGAGAGAAAAGCCTCAAGAGCATGGGTTAAAGCGTCAACTCCCGTATTTGCAGTAACGGTTTGGGGCATAGAAACGGTAAGCTCCGGGTCATCTATGGCAAGAACGGGAAAGAGATAGCGAGAAATAAGGGGAGCCTTCTTCAGGTTTTTCCTGTCTGTTAAAACAGCGTAAGGGGTCACTTCAGAACCGGAACCGGCAGTTGTAGGAACGGCAACAACGGGAATTCCAGAATTCTCAAAAGCCTCAGGAACACCTATAAACTGGCGAATATCGCCACTGTTTGTAAGCATAACAGAAACGGCCTTGGCAACGTCTAAAGGGCTTCCTCCACCTACGGCAACAATAAGAGTTGGAGAAAACCCTCTCACCTCTTCCAAAACCCGAAGGGCATTCTCTATGGTAGGGTCTGGCTCCACAGAACAGAAGAGGGAAACCTCTCCGGAGATCTGCTCCGAAATTGACTTAACGTAGCCGTGGGAAACGGCAGAAGAGCCGCAGATAATAGCAGTTCTTGAGGTATCAAGCTTCAAAAAATCAATTTCATCTCTCAGCTTAGAGAGAGCTCTCCTTCCAAAAACCACACGGGTAGGCATGTGATGTCTCATCTCTATTTCCCCCAAAGATGTTGTGCTACACTATTTCCAAGTCTAACAGAAAAAGGGGTGAATATGAAAATAGCAGAGTTCCACAGAATGTGTCCCAACTGCGGAAAACTCATTTCAGACGAGAGGTTAAAAGAGGGGCTTCCCTGTGAAAGGTGCCTGACAGAAGAGATTGAGTATAAGGAGAGAGTTGAAATATGTAAGGCCCTTGAGAGAGAAAATCACCTTAAAAGATTTGTGGAAATCTGCAGGCTTGATTCATACGTGAAGGAGTACACAGAGTTTTTCAGGGAAAAAACAGGGTTCTCTCCCTGGAGTCTACAGCTTATGTGGACAAAGAGGGTAGCCCTCAAGAAATCGTTCACAATGATAGCTCCAACAGGTGTTGGCAAAACAACATGGGGACTTGTAACGAGCGCATACATTAGCGGAAAAGTTTACATAATAGTTCCAACAAAGCTTTTAGTTCTTCAAACTGTTGAGAAACTAAAAAAGCTAACAGATAAGAAAATCGTTGCTTATACCGGTAAAAAGAAAGAGAAGGAAGAAATAAGCTCTGGAAACTACGATATTTTAGTAACAACAACGAACTTCCTCTACAGGAACTTTGAGATAATTCCTAAACCTTTCAACTTCGTTTTCGTTGACGATGTAGATTCTCTTCTAAAAAGCGCCAAAAATGTAGATAAGGTCATACAGCTCTTAGGATTCACAGAAAAAGACGTTGAAATTGCAATGAGAGTTATTGACCTGAAAGCCAGAGTAGCCAAATTGGGAGAGAAAGCAGACAGAAAACTGTTTGAGAGAATAAGAAAGTATGAAAAGTTCCTTGAGAGAAGGAGAAGTGAGATAGAAAACGTTTTAGTTGTATCGTCTGCAACCTCTCAGCCCCGTTCAAAGAGAGTAAAACTCTTCAGGGAGCTCTTGGGGTTTGAGGTAGGGAAATCGGCAACCACACTGAGAAACGTAGAAGACGTTCTCATATACACCGATAGAGACTTCCTTGAAGAGACCGTTAAGCTGATTAAAGAGTACGGAAGAGGAGTTTTCGTATTTGTATCCGCAGACAGAGGGAAAGAGTTTGTTGACGTTGTTGTTGAAAAACTAAACAGCAGCGGCATTCCGGCGGTTTCCTACGAAGAGTTCACTCCTGAAAAACAGGAGAAATTTATAGAGGGAGAGATATGGGCCGCCGTTGGAATATCAAGCTACAGGAACCCTCTATCAAGGGGAATAGACCTGCCTCAGGCTGTTAGATATGCCGTTTTCATCGGCGTTCCGAAGATGGAGTTCAGCGCAAAACTATCACTAACTCCGGTCAAGCTCTACGGAATGCTTCTAATTTTGAGAGAACTCTTTCCAGAAGAGGAGCAGCATAGAGTTATTTCCTACATCAGCTACCTGAAAAGGTATTTGACCCTTAAAGAGGAGCTCCTTGATAAGTACCCGAAGATAAAGGAGAAGCTGGAGGAGATAAAGGCCTTCATAGAGCAGTATCTAAACGATCCACAATTCCTTCGGAAGATAAGGGAGTCGGAAACTGTATCACTGAAAGAGAAGAACGGGGAGCTCTACTTAGTGGTAGGAGACGCCGCAGGATACATACAGGCCTCTGGAAGAACGTCAAGAATGTTTGCAGGAGGGTTAACTAAAGGTGTAAGCCTGATGTTTGTTGACGACCTCAAAGCCCTCAACTCCCTGAGGAAAAGAGTTCTAATATTCCTTGAGGATATAAGCTTTAAGGTTTTAGACAGAGACAGAGGAAAAGAGATAGCGGAACGGTTCGGCTTTGAGCTGATAGAGGAGAAAGACCTGAAAAGAGTATTTGAAGTTGTTGACAGAGACAGAAAAAGGGTGAGGGAGATTTTAGAGGGAAAGGTATCTACAGAGACCAAAAGCCTCGTTACAACCGCTTTAGTGGTTGTTGAATCTCCCAACAAGGCAAGGACCATTGCCAATTTCTTTGGAAGACCGGTCAGGAGAAGGGTAAACGAGGTAGACGCATACGAGATAAACATCGGGAATAAGCTGCTGCTACTTACCGCATCTAAAGGCCACGTGTTTGACATAACCGTTAGAGATGGAATGTGGGGAGTAAAAGAGGAAGAGAACAGGTTTATTCCTGTTTACGACACGATAAAGTACTGTACCGCCTGTAACGAACAGACAACAGAACCTTTCTGCACAAAGTGTGAAGGTAAACCAGACGTTGACAAGATAACCGTTGTTGAAGCCCTCAGGGAGTTGGGGCTGGAGATAGACGAGGTTTACATTGCCAGCGATCCTGATACCGAGGGAGAGAAGATAGGCTGGGACGTTGGAACGGTTGTAAAGCCCTACCAGATGAAGATGAAAAGGATGGAGTTTCACGAGGTAACAAGGTGGGCTTTTATGGAAGCCCTTGAAAACCCAAGGGAGATAGACGAAAACCTTGTAAAAGCTCAGATAGTAAGGAGGGTTGCAGACAGGTGGGTCGGTTTCTCACTCAGCCAGCACCTGTGGAAAGTGTTCAAAAAGAACTGGCTCTCTGCAGGAAGGGTTCAAACGCCGGTTCTGGGTTGGGTAATAGAGAGGTACAGAGAGAGCAGAGAACGGGTTGGAGTGGTAACAGTTGAAACCGAAGTGGGAAAGTTCTCTTTTAGAGTGGAAGATGTAAAGAGGCTGAAGAAAATAGCTGCAGACAAACTGAAGATAAAGGTTTTAAAAAGAGAGGTGGTTGAGAAGAACCCGAAGCCTCCGTTCAATACGGGGGAGCTCCTCAAAGAGGCGTCAGACAGACTAAAACTCTCTGCAGAGAGGGTAATGGAGATAGCCCAGGACCTTTTTGAGAGCGGATTCATCACCTACCACAGAACAGACTCCACCAGAGTTTCAACTGCAGGAATGGGAGTTGCAAAAGAGTACATCTCTGAAAAGTTTGGCCCTGAATTCGTTAAGCTGAGACCGTGGGGTGAAGGGGGAGCTCACGAGTGTATCAGACCTACAAGACCGGTAGATGTGGACGCACTGAAAACGCTGGTTTCCGTTTCCGGATCAACTGCAAAAATGACAAAAGACCACTTCAGAGTTTACAACCTCATATTCAGAAGGTTTATGGCATCACAGATGGTTCCTGCAGAGGTTGAAAAAGTGGAAGTAGAACTCAAGCTCATTCCAGACGACCTTACAGAACAGGAGGAACTCATAAATAGAATAGTAAAAGACGGCTGGAACCTGATGGTTCCGCTGGAGGTGGAAAAACTCCCTGTAGAGATAAAAGAGGGAGAAAGTTACTACTTTGATGTTGAATCTGTAATCAGGAGAACCGTTCCAAAAGTCTTCCCATACACACAGGGAGAACTGGTTGAGGAGATGAGGAAAAGAGGCATAGGAAGGCCCTCAACCTACGCCAAGATAGTTCAGACCCTCCTTGACAGACACTACGTGGTTGAAAAGGGAAGGTTCCTCTACCCGACGAAACTGGGAATAGAGGTCTACAGTTACCTCTCTAAAAACTTCCCTGAGTACACCTCAGAGGAGTTTACCCGGAAGCTTGAGGAGCTAATGGACAGGGTGGAAATGGGAGAGGTGGACTATCAGGAGATAATAAGAGAGCTCAAGCCTGTTTTAAAGTTTGCAAAGGTTGACCCGAAACAGACGGTAGGCGAATAGATAGAAAACTTAAGCTATCACTGTTTCCGGCTTAAGAACCTCTCCGTTTGACTTTCCAACACCCAAAAACGCTCCACTCCGGGAAAGGACAGAGTAAAGGCCGGGGGGAAGGGTTTTAAGCAATGCCGCTCCGTTTCTGAAAAGACGCTCCTCTCTCTCTGAAAGCTCCACGACGGGAAAACATAGAACCTCCTGAGGTGGCTTAAGAAAAGGCTCTACTCCTCTCTCCTTCAACAGGTGCAGTGGTACCGCTTCATCTTCACAGATATTTCCCACACAGACCCTTCGGAGCTCCGCAACAACAGCACTGCACCCAAGAACCTCTCCAATATCGTGAACGAGGGACCTTATGTAAGTACCGGAAGAACAGTGAACCATCAGCTCAAAATCGGGATAGGAGTAAGAGAGAAGTTCTATAGAGTAAATCTTAACGGTTCGGGGAGGGAGCTCCAACTTCTTCCCTTCCCTTGCAAGCTGATAAGCCCTTTTCCCCTTTACCCTGAGGGCTGAGTAGGGAGGAGGAAATTGAACAACCTCACCGGTAAAACGTGGAAGAGCTGCGAGGAGCTCCTCCCGGGAAATTTCCCTGCACTCAACAGAGGAGAGCTCTCCGTCTATATCGTAAGTTGGAGATGTTAAACCGAACCTGCCTTTAACTCTGTAGGTCTTGTCTCTTTTAAGGAGATATTTGGAAAGCCGGGTAGCCTTTCCAACAGAAAGAATAAGAACACCTGTAGCAAGAGGATCAAGAGTTCCCGTGTGACCAACCTTAACCGTTCTACCTACAAGCTTCCTTACTATCAGGACAACATCGTGAGAAGTGATACCCTGAGGTTTATCAACGATAAGAAAACCTATCATTGCTGACAGAGGTCATTGCTATTTTCAACAAAGTTTGAAAACTCAACAGGAATAGAAACAGTTCTCTCTATAGTACCATCACTGCAGTTAGATGAAAACTTAAAAGTAACGTTAACTTTATAGAGAAAAGGAGCATAGCTTTTGTACTTTGTGTACTCTGTTTTCATCAAATCAACAAGGGCTGCCGTCAAACTTACCCTACCGTTTGCGCTACCTCCAGCAACAACATCATCGGCCGTACAGGTTATCTCCTGAGCCATCTCCTTCAAAAACTCCTGAGACTTCATCTCATCAGGCAGTTTTGAAACGGGAACAACGGAAACGGAACAGCCTTCAAATATAAGATCCTGTTCTTTTGTCGTAAAACTACTGGGGCAAAGGGAAGAGTACTTTAAAGTAAAAGTGACACTTTTAGCTGTAGGCTCCTCTTCAAGGTAAACCGTTTTACCGGTAGAATCTGTCTGCTCCATATAGCAGATAAGATCCTGCTGAAGCTTAGCAGGAACGTCCGATACACCAACCTGAGCCTTGGGACCACCTCCTCCACTACCGCAACCTGCAGCAATCAGAAGAAGAAATAGAGGTAAAACTTTTCTCATTTTCTTACCTCACCATTAGATTCAACAATAACAGGAGTTATAAAGACCAGCATCTGCTTCTTTGAAACCGTAGTCTGAGAGTTCCTGAAGAGCCATCCTAAAAGAGGTATTCTGGAAAGAACCGGAACCCCCGAAACAGACCTGTTCTTCTCTTTTTCATAGATACCACCTATAACTATCGTATCTCCATTATGGACCAGAACTGTTGACTTAACGTTCCTTGTGTTAATGGCCGGCTCTCCACTGCCGGTAATTGCAACGTAATCGTAGTTTGGAGAGTCTTTGTGGAGTTCAAGATCAAGCAGAACGTTATTGTCTGAAGTTATATGGGGTTTAACCTTCAGAATAAGGGAAGCCTTTTTAAAATTGATGCTGTAGGAAGTTGCTCCTCCGGCACCAACCGTTGACTCTCTGTAGGGAATCTCTATACCCTGCTCTATGGTAGCTTCCTGATTATCAAGGGTCAACACTTTAGGAGATGAGATAACCTGAGCCTCTCCATCAACTTCTAAAGCCTTAAGGGCCAGCTCTACCCTTAGGGTCTGGGAACGGTTGAGAATTCCCAGAGCAAGAGTTGAATTCATAACCGGGATATTGGAAAGATTCATGTATGAATTGGGGTTAATTAAAGGAGTGTAGTTATCGGTATTAAAGCCGTAACTACCGGTTGTATAAGTTGAAGTAGTTGCATCTCCCAAACGGTTATAACCACTAATGTACCAGGTAAAACCAAGATCCTTCTCAGCCTTGGTGCTGAGCTGAATAATCTTCGCTTTAACAAGAACCTGCTTCCTCGGTTTATCAATCTGCCTGATCAATCTGAGTATCTTTTTGTAGTGGGTAGAGGTAACTCTAAGAAGGAGAGAGTTTGTCTGTTTATTTACAGCTATCTTTTCTCTACTGGTGTTCCCCAGCATGCTCTTTATGTCTTTAACAAGGTCTGCAGCGTTTACATAGTTAACCGGAACAATGTAATCATTAACAGGCTCTAACTTCTCCTCTTTAACAATCTTGGACTTTGGAAGTATTCTCAGGTAATCCGGCGTCTCCACGTAGGTAAGGGAAAGGGGAGCAAGAACAGCCTTCAGAGCCTCTTTCCAGGGAACAGGTTTCTTAAAGTCAACGTTTACCTTGCCCTTAACCTCAGGGTCAAAAACAACGTTAACATTGGCAACCGAAGCTATAGCTCTAACCACCGATTTTACGTCGGCATTTGTGAAATGTAGAGCCACCTTAGGGCCGGTAACATTTACACTCTGCCTCTTCTTCTGTGCAACCCTGTTTCTGGGAGCCATCAGCTTAACAAAAATCTGATTTTCCTTCGGGAAAACCTCTACAGCAGCCACTTCTGGAGAAAGGCTCAGGGAGATAATCCCTCCTTTCTTAGAGTTAGAGAAGGCGACAGACTTTACGTAAGTGGCGTTGGGGTGTTCTCTTCCGGGTTCCAGTTTAACGTTCGGAACGTTAAGTATCAATTTGTTTTCAACCTTTTCAAATGTTGGTTTTACAGGTATAGGAAAGTCAATAACTATTTCTTCACCTGCTACTGTTTTGATTGAGTTTACTTCAGGTTTTATAAAATAACCCTCAAGAATTTTAAGTTTTACCGTTTTACCGGCTCTTTTAAGTTTTAAAACTCCCGGTTTACTGAGTTCTACCACAAGTAAAGTATCTTTTCCTTGTGGAACAAGCTTTGCACTCTTTACAAAAGTTCCTCTTTTTCCAATTAAGTATGGCCTATTTATCTGGCAATCTTTAAGTTTAACTAATATCTCTTTCCCTTTCTCTTTCTCAGGAGACACAGAACAGTGGCCGCTTTTTGTTAAATCTATCTCTAAAAAGTTCCTGTTGATGCCGCCAAAAGGCTCAGACGAATAAAGGAAATCAACAGTTTTAAGCTGACCGGCGTAAGAAAAGGAAGATAAAGCAAGAACTAAAGGTAGAGCTCTCCTCAACATTATATCAGCCCTCCAGATTGACGTTTAAAGTTTCATAAGACTTAATTAGCCTGCCACGTTTGTAGTAGTAGCGGGCTATTACTACCTGCGAAGGAGTGATCCTGACTATTTTTTCAGAAGGGGAAACTGCATCTCCTTCTTTTAACATGTAGGTCTCTCCCGTTTCAGGATCAAGAACCACAAGAACATATCTGTTCCCGGAACTTATCACTCCCTGGATACTCAGTTCATCTAAAGGCTTTGGAAGTACAGACTTAAAAAGCTTTACCACCTTCTTTCCGGCTTCCCTGTTCAACTTTTCCTTAAGTTCCTTAAGTTTTTTCAGTTTCTCTTCCTTAACTTTAATAGGATTAACAAAAGGATCTACAAATTTTTCTTCAAGGGCATAGGAATTACTAACTATAAGCAGAAGTGGTAAGAGCAAAATTAACAGTCTCATAACTACTCCGTTAATGTAAATGCTTTTATTTTTAAATTTACCCTGATTGTGGCACTTTCAGGAATGGTCTTCCGGTTTTGCTTTCCTCTCCAGTTAACCTTAGAAGCATAAATTGACTTTATATCCATATCACCGAAGTTGATAATTCTGTTTGCTTTAGAAAGTTTTTCACACCATCTTATAAAATTTGGATAGCTTCCTATAAGTTCAACGTTGTAAGGGTATTCTATATAGTATCTATGCCTCTTTTCCGCCCTTTTTTCTATCAGTTTTATAACCATACCGCTATCTGCATCTGTAATTGATTTTATAATCTGACTTACATCTTCATTTCCTGTTGGAAGTTTACTTTCAATTTGTTTTATCCTGTTGTTAAGCTGATTTAATTCCTTCATAAGGAGTTCTCTTCTTTTCTCTACCACTTTAAGCTTATTAACAGTAAGAGTAAGAGACTCTATTTGTTGCTTTTTATTTTTTAGCTCTTTTTTAAGGGGTATTATCTGAAAATAGTAGATAAGGAAGGAGAGTAAAACGCCAATTAGTAGAAAAACTATCCACTTCTGCCATCTGGGAATGTGAATCCATCTCTCATAAAGACTAACGAGCTGCTCCATTCTTTAGCTCCAGTCCAAAGTTAAATTTGTAGTAAACCACTCTGTAGTTAAGGTCTCTGTTTACGTAAATCTGCCTGAATGTTTTACGGAACAGAACTCTACCTAAGTTTTCTTCTGAAATTTTTAAGAATTCAGGGAATCTATTGATATTAAAAGTTCCCCCCGTTAACTCAAGGTAGTTGCCTGAGTAGGTTAGAGAGTTTAACCAAACATTTTTAACGTTATTGGGATTGGCAAAAAAGTAGAGAAAAGCTGGAACCTTTCTCTTTGCATCAAGCTCAGAAACTATTTTGAGTTTTTTCTGGAGCTCCCTTTTGCGGGAAATCAGCTCTTTCTCTGTCCTTTGAATTCTATGAAGTCTTCTTATCTCACGGTTTAAGCTCTCTATTTGAAGCTGGGCGTTTCTTATCTCCTGTTTCAGTGAAAGTGTGTAAAAATAGCTACCGACAAAAACGGTTAATATAATGAGGGCGAAAAAGATTAAGTCGGGTTTTATATATCTGGCGTAGGTTGACTCTTTTCTTTCTGCGAAGTTAAACCTTAGCATTTTCGTCACCCTTATATCTGATACTTAATCCGGCTGCTACGGCGTACTCTTCGTTACCGAATATCCCGGAGAATCCCAAGGGGTCTCCTCTACTGACTTCCAAGCCTGAGAGTTCTCCGAGGAAGTCAACAATCCCTTTCAGTTTGGCTGAACCTCCGTAGAGGTAGATGGCCTCAACTTCAAGGCCAAAGCGGTCTTTGAAGTTATCAACAGTCCACATTATCTCTGTTGCTATCTTTCTAAGAACCTTTTTGATAACGTCAAAGGCTTCGTCGTAGGTAACGTCTTTTACGCTCTCTCCCCGTTTAAGCAGTTCAACGTCTTGAGAGCTGAGCATAAACTCCCTTTGAAGCTGCTCGTTTATGGCCTGACCGCCTATCTCCACGTTCCTCGTTATGTAAGGATATCCTCCAAAAGAGACAAGAACTTTTGTAAAGGAAGCGCCGATATCAACGAGGCAGACTGGAGAGACCGTTTTGTCAGGGTTGTTCAGATAGAACTGGTTGTTGATGGCTGCAGGTTCTATATCAATAACAACCGGGGTGAGACCGGCCTCCTGAAGAAGCTTTATACGGTTTTCAAGGAAGTCTTTCCTTACTGCAGCTATGGCAACGTCAACATTCCCTTTTTCAACAGAAACGGGAAGAATTTTGTAATCTATGTTTACGAGGGCAAACTCTTCCGGGTTAATGATGCTCTTCATGTAATCAACTACGGCTTCTTCAGGGTTTTTTGAGGCGGGAATGCTGATAACACTGTAGAAACAGGCAGAAAGGGGAACGTGGACTATTACTTCTTTATCTTTTACGGAGAGCTCCCTGTAAAGCTCCTTTATGGTTTCAACGAGCTCAAACTCATCAATTACCTCTATGCCGGCAAACACCTGCTCTCTGTACTCTTTTTTTCCGAAAACCTTTACTTTGTACTTATTCCCTTTCCTATTTGACTGGACCAGTTTTAGTGAATAGGTACCTATATCAAGAGCAGGAACAAGGTAATCGGAGCCTTTAAAGAACTTTACCAACCACCCCATTAATCAAACCCCATAGTTTTAAAAAACTTTTATGGTACTAATACTCAAAATCGGAAGAAGTAAAGCGTACACTACAAAGCCAATAATCACTCCTACTATAAGCATAGTAACAGGCTCAAGTAGAGAAGTCAAGTTTTTTATTTTAAAGTTCAGTTCGTTCTCCAAAAAACCTGCTACTCTCAGGCTCATCTGCGACAGATTGCCTGAGTTTTCTCCCGCCTTTATGAGCTGTACGGCCACTCCGGGTACCTGTTTAATCCTTGAGAGGATCTGGTAAAAAGGAATTCCTCTTTCAAAGTCTGAAATATTTGAGATAAAAGCGGTTTTAAGTTCCACATTAAGAATTGTTTCTGCAGCGGTTCTGTAGGCTTCAACGGCAGGAACTCCAGCCGACAGGAGATCTCCAAAGGTTGTAAAGAACTTTACAAGCTCTGAGTAGGAAAGAAGACGGCCAATTAGAGGTAGTCTGAGTTTCAGAGTATCCAGCTTTCCCTTCTTTTTACGTGAAAGAAGCAGCAGAAGGAGGAAAAGGGAGATTAGTAAGGTTAGAAGAATAGGATAGTAATTGAGTATAAAGGAGCTTGTAGACAGGAGGAGGCGGGTTGAGAGGGGGAGCTCCAGCCTTGCTGTTGTATAGATGGCCTTAACTTTCGGGATTACAGTTACCAGCATAAAGACTATAACACCAAAAGCTACGGTTAGAAGGACAGAAGGGTAGATAAGAGCCTGGAGAACCTTTCCCTTTATGGTCTCTCTTCTTTCAAGGAGGTCTGCCGCCATAACAAGGTTTTTCGGAAGAAGGGCAGAGCGCTCACCGGAGGAGACAAGGGCAAGAATCACAGGATCTTTTACGCCAGCTCTCTTCAGTGAATCGGTAAAAGAGAGACCCTCTTTTAAGCTGTCTATTAGTTTTTTGTAGAAAATCCTGAGGTGTTCCTTTTCCTCTCCTTCTGTGAAGGAGTTTACGGCATCAACTATGGGGATTCCCGAGTCTAAAAGGGTGGAGAGGGTTCTGAAGAACAGGGTCAGTTCTGAAGGGGTGGGGGTTTTCCTGAAAAGTGTAAGGAAAAAGCCTTTAGACTCTTCCGTTCTCTCTTCGTGGAGCTCTAAAGGGTAGATACCTCTGCTCTTTAAAAGAGCGTAGGCACTGCTCTTTGTGGGAGCTTCAATTACTCCTTTTACCTCTCTGCCGTTACTGTCTAAAGCTTTGTAGGAAAAGACTGCCATTACCCTCTCGTAACTCTCAGAACTTCTTCAGGGGTTGTTATTCCCATTTTCACTTTCTCTGCGCCGTCGTCTCTTAAGGTTTTCATACCCTTTGAAACGGCGAACTCTTTTATCTCGTCGCTATCTTTGCCCTCAAGGATGAGTCTCTTTATCTCTTTATCAATAACAAGGATCTCGTAAATGGCGGTTCTTCCAAGGTAACCGGTTCCCATACAGTGCTCACATCCCTTTCCTCTGTAAAAAGTGCCGTTGAAAGTTGTAAGACCAAGGTCTTTGAGTTCCTGGGGTGTAGGGGTATAGGGCTGCCTGCAGTAGGAACACACTTTTCTTACAAGCCTTTGAGCTACAACACCTATAACTGAAGAGGCAACCAGAAAAGGCTCTATTCCCATATCAACGAGTCTGGTTACAGAGGAGGGAGCGTCGTTTGTGTGAAGGGTTGAGAAGACAAGGTGGCCTGTTAAAGCTGCCTGTGTTGCAATCTCTGCAGTTTCTCTATCTCTTATCTCTCCAACCATTATCACGTCCGGGTCCTGCCTCAGGATGCTTCTTAAGGCGTTTGCAAAAGTGAGGCCAATTTCCGGCTTTACCTGAACCTGAGAGATTCCTTCAAGCTGATATTCTACAGGGTCTTCAACTGTAATTATGTTTATCTCTTCTCTGTTTATTTCAGAGAGGGCTGCATAAAGGGTTGTGGTTTTTCCAGAACCTGTGGGTCCTGTAACAAGGATGATTCCGTGGGGAGTTTTTATGAGGTGTGAAAAGGTTTTGTAGTCGTCTGGAAGGAGTCCAAGCTCTTTTGTTGAGTAGAGGATGCTATCTTTTGAAAGGAGCCTCAGAACTACCCGTTCACCAAAGTAGGTGGGAAGGGTTGATACCCTGATGTCTATCTCTTTACCTCCGAGGCGAACCATTATACGGCCATCCTGAGGAAGGCGTTTTTCGGCTATGTCTAAGTTGGCCATTATTTTGAGCCTTGAGATAACTGGAGGGATTTTTGAGGCGGGGAGCTCCCTCACCGTTTTTAAAACACCGTCAACCCTGAGTCTGACTCTCATTCTGTCTCTGAAAGGCTCAAAGTGGATATCACTGGCCCGTACTCTAATGGCAAGGGTTAAAACCTCGTTGATAAACTGAACTGCTGGGGCCTCTTCTTCTACCGTAAGAAGGTCCTCTCCGTAGGATTCTGAAATCCCGGTCTCTTCAGGGCTGAGCTCAGAGGAGGAGAAAAAGCTGTTTACCTCGTCAAAGGGAACAACGACTGCTCTGACAGGTTTTGAGAAGAACCACTCAACCTTTTTGAGCCCTTCGTAGTTGAAGGGGTTGTCGGTTGCTACAGTTACGCTGTTTTCGTCCTCTGAAAGGGGAATAAGCCTCTCTTTTTTCAGTATCTGTTGGGGAACTTTCTGAAGGAGCTCCTCAGGAGGAGAAGAGGGGAGCTCCCTGTAGAACTCAAAACCTCCCTTCTTAAAAAGCTCCTCAACCTCCGGCAGGTTCCACTTAAGGATGCCGGAAACCTGTTTAAAGGAGGAATAGTCCCTATCGGGGATAAGCCCTTCAGATTTCAGCCTTTCTATAAACTCTTTTTCAGTTAAGGTTCTTAACATTAAAGTTCACTCCCTGATTCAGTTCAAACTTCCCAAAACCCTTAAAGTCTGAAAATACTCCCTTCCGTGATTTCTGAATCTCTTTTATGTTGTTGATGTAGTCTCTAATCTTAGAGGCAGTTAAACTGTTCTCCTCTTCAAGGTTTCTAACAACGTGGGGCGTTATAAAGACCAGAAGGTTTGTCTTCTCAATCTGATGGCCCGTCTTTTTAAACAGGTTACCTACAATGGGAATATTCCCTAAGATAGGAACCTTCTCAATAGTTGTAAGTTTTTTACTCTTTATAAGTCCGCCTATAACAAGGGTCTGGCCGTCCTGAACGTCAACTGTTGTTTTGGCCTCTCTCTTTGAAGTTATGGGAGCCGTCTGGTCTGCATTGGCGTAGCCCACCACGTCTTCAACCTTCTCGTAGACTTTCAGGCGAACTTCACCGGAAGAGGTGATGTGGGGAGTTATTTTCAGAACTATACCAACGTCTTTATAGTCGTAAGAGATAACCGGGTTGTTGTTGGCGTCGTACTTAAGGCCTGTGGAGTAGGGAATCACTTTTGAGATGTTTATCTCGGCCTCTTCGTTATCAAGAGTTAAAATCTGCGGAGTTGCGATAACGTTCACGCCACCCTCTTTGGCGTAAGCGTTCAGAAGAAGACCAATATCTGGAGTTCCATTCCTCCACTTGGCAATTCCAAGGAGAAGACCGGGAGAGGCCGATGGGTAGCCGGGCTGGAGGGGAAGGTTTCCGTAGAGGCTACCGCCAAAAGGAACGTAATTTCCACGGGAGAGGAACTTCCATTCAACTCCCATCTGGAGGAGTTTGTCCATTGACATTTCAACTATCTGAACCTCAACGAAAACCTGAGGCCGTTTAACGTCTATTCCGGAAATAACATCTTTAACAACGGAAAAATCCTGCGGGGAAGCAAGGATAATGAGGGAATTGCTCCCTTTATCGGCAACAACTTTTACGGGGCCGGTTAAACCGTACTTCCTGCCGTTTATTCCTTTGAAGAGGGAGTCTAAAACTTTAGCTGTATCGTCGGCAAAGGCGTACCTGAGTTTTACGATGTGAATATCTCCAGACTTAACAGAAACAGGAGAGTCTATGTGTGGAAGCAGCGTTTTAACCTTCTCTATAACCGCCGGAGTGCCAACGAGGAAAATCGTATTTGTCCGTTCGTCTACAGCAAAGTGGTAGTAGTCTTTTCCGGGAATCGGCACCGTTCTGGCTATATCAAAGGCAAAGCCTCTGTCAAGAATAGATGAGAGAACCTTTACGGCGTTTTTTGCGCTGGCATTTTTCAGGGTAAAGGTGGCTATCTGAAGCTTAACAGGGGTTCTATCAAGCCGGTTCAGTATAACCATAAGCCTGTGGAGGTTCTTCTCTTTATCGGTTACAACTATGGCGTTGGCATCTCTGACAAAACTTACCCTTCCGATATCTGAAAGCATGTTCCTCACA
>Ga0256831_1000877_pt1 | contig 15945 bp, 17 predicted proteins | sample 132544metaG_FD_189087 | JGI IMG/M metagenome (GOLD analysis project Ga0256831, IMG submission 189087) | Hydrothermal vent microbial communities from Lau Basin, Pacific Ocean - 132-544 | ecosystem: Environmental > Aquatic > Marine > Hydrothermal vents | place: Pacific Ocean: Lau Basin | collected...
GCCAGCTCCTTCTTGAACTCTTCGAGCCTCTCCGAGAGCAGATTGAGTGTCTTCTCGTTGGAGCGGACGACGATGCTCTCGGTTTCAAGCTCCTCGGCGGCTTTGGCGGTGAGGTCGACGAGCATCGGGAAGTACTCATCCTCCGGAAGCTCAGCGAGTCTCTCGCGGAGCGCCTTGATGACTTCCTTGATCAGCTCCTCCTGAACCTGGAGGCGCTTCTTCCTGACCTCGAGCCTGGCGCTGGCTATTATCCTCTGCTTCTCTATCTCGGCCTGCGTTCTGGCCTTTCTGAGTATCCACTCGGCCCTCGCCTCTGCCCTCTTCCTTGCCTCGGCCTTTATCTTCTCGGCCTCTTCCCTGGCCTCGCTGAGTATGTACTGTATCTTCTGCTCCGCTTCCCTGTTTATCTCCTGAATGATCAGCTCTGCCCCTTCCATCCTCCTTCCTCCTTGGAATTAAAGAAAGTTGGACGGAGTCAGAAGCCGACTCCGGTGACGATCATGATCAGAGCACCAACGAGACCGAAGATGGCCATGGTCTCGGCCATTGCCGCGAAGATGATGCCCTGGGTGAAGGTCTTCGGGTTCTTGGCAACGGCACCGATGCCGGCGCTGGCTATGATGCCCTGCGGTATGGCCGAGAGGCCTGTGAGGCCGACGGTGAGACCGGCACCGAGGAGTATGGCGCTCTTGACTATGTTGTCCGGGTTGTTGGCGGTGAACTTGAAGCCGCCGCCGAGGATTCCCGAGACCATCAGGATGAGGAACAGCGTAATCAGCCCGTAGATACTCTGGGTCATTGGCAGACCCTCGAGTATCAGGGCGTTCTTGAAGTTCTTCTCATCCTCGGCAACGACTCCAGCAGCCGCTGCACCTGCTACACCAACACCGAAGGCCGAAGCGGCTCCGGCGAGACCGGCCGCGAGGGCCGCTCCAAGGGATACGTAAACTATCGGGTCCATCCTTCATGCACCTCCTTAAGCTTCAAACTCCAGTTCGGAGACTTCTCTTTTTGCCTTGAAAGGCTCGAAGGGTTTACCTTCACCTGAGTAGAACGTTCCGAAAAATTCAACGTACTGCAGACGGAGCGAGTGGACGAACGCTCCGAGCGCGTTGATGGCGACCGAAAACAGCTGGCCGCCTATAAACAGGATGATTCCAATGATGGGGCCGAGGTAGAGGAACTTGATGCCCCATATCATCTGGACGAGGATGTTGATGACCATCGCTATTCCCGCCGTCGCTAGAGCCAGCGCCATGAGCCTTGCGTAGCTGAGCCAGCTTCCGACGAAGCCGAAGAAGTCCGAGATTATGAGCAGTGCCGCGAGTCCGCCGTTGTTGACTATCTCCCCTATCGCGAAGAGCACCAGGCCGACTCCGAAGAGGGCTTTGGCTGCCATTGAACCGCTTGGACTGCCGCTTCCCAGGACGAAGGCGACTATTCCGAGTATGATGAGCATCCAGGAGAGCTGGTCGAGGAGAGCACCCTTCTTGTCGCCGTTCTTGAGCTTTACTATGAAACCTATGGTGTAGCCCGTGAAGAGATGCGCCAGGCCTATTGCGAGCGCCAGTTGGAGGACGACGAGAGCGTCTTTGAAGGTGTCCCAGACGCGGGGAACAGTGAAGCCAGCGAGGTCAAGCGCGTTGCCGAAGTAGCTGCCGAATATCGCGCCCATGATCATGGTGAAGAACGAGCTGACGAGCAGGGTGTAGGAGAACTTGTAGGTGCCGTCGTTGAACTTCTTGTGGCCCTTAACGAGGAGGGCCGCTATTATGGCTATGATGAGGCCGTACATGAAGTCGGTGAGCATGAAGCCGAAGAAGAACGAGTAGGTGAAGGTTATTATCGGCGTCGGGTCTATCTCGTCGTACTTCGGAACGCCGTACATCTCTGTGAGCATCTCAAAGGGCCTGGCCCATCCTGGGTTCTTGAGCTTTATCGGGATGTCGTCGAGTTCCTCCCTGCTCGGCTCGCGGATGTTGATGTATGCCTTGTTGTCCGTGATCCTCTTGATGCCCTCAAGCACCTCCGGGACGTTGGCCCTCGGGAGCCAGCCGCTCAGGGCGAAGGTCATGTTGGTTCTCGCGAGCATCGGCAGAACTGTTGACTTGTCGCGCTCGTTCTCCATAAGCTCCTGGTAGAAGACGACGTCGTCGTAGTACCTCTCGGCCAGAACCTCCGCTTCCTTCTTGGTCTCTTCAAGCTCTTCCTCCTTAGCCCTGAGTTTTTCCTCGTATTCTCCAATGAGTTCTCTTGGGGTGCCCTCGCCCTCGGGGATTTCAATCCTCTCGAGGGAGTACTTGGCGAGTATCGGGTTGGCCTTCTCGTAGTCGGACTTGAGGAAGACGAAGACCGCTAGGATTTTATCCTTGAACTCCTTGGATACAACCACAGTTCTCCCGCCGGTTGCCTTCTGGATCTCTTCAACGAGGGGCTTGAACTTGTTTCTGTCAACGGTTCCGACGACTATCTCGAGCATGTCGGTGGAGCGGAGGTATGAAACGTCAATGTTGAGCGATGAGAGCAGCTCCAGGATGGCCATGTCGGCTTTAATCCTCTCTATCTCAGTCTGGAGGGAGGTTATCTTCCCTTCAACGGCCTTGACTTCCGGCTCAACCTGAGCCAAGAAGTTCTCAACGTCCTTTATGAGCTTCTCAATGCCCTGGTAGCGGTACTTCCTTTTGGCCTTTTCTGGGGGGAAGATGAACTCCTTTATGCCCCCCTTGCCACCCTTTTTGTACGCCTTCAGGAAGTCGACGAGCCTTGAGATGGTTATGCTGTAAGATGCCGCCTTCCTGTGGTACTCGTTGGGTGAGTCCCTCTGGGCCACTTTTACGTCCAGCTCCCTTATCTCCACCGCTCCTTTCTCGTGGAGGTACGTCAGGAGCGCGTCCTTGTACCTGTTGAGCGTTATTACCTCGATCTTTACCATTTCCTCGGGGCGGAACATCTCAGCTCCCTCTCACGAGTGCTATGCCTGCGGAGATGGCTTTCTCAAGGTTGTTGGTGGCCTTTACTTTGAGAGCTTCAACCTCTTTCTCACCCTCCTCGAGAATCTTCTTGGCCTCTTCCTCCCCCTCGAGGCGGGCCTTCTCAACGAGGGCCTCGGCTTCCTTCTCGGCGTTCTCAATGACTTCCTTCTCGATGAGCTTGGCCTCCTCCTTGGCCTTGAGGACTATCTCCTTGGCCTCGGCCTTGGCCTTTTCAATGCGAGCCTCTGCCTCCCGTTCCGCGTCAACAATCTGCTTGATGACGTCTTCCATGATTAGCCCCCCAATGATCCTAAAACAGGTTATCCTTCCACGTCGATTTTGGCTTTCCTAATCTCTTTAAATAGTTTTTGCTCGGGGAATCATGGGAAAACGTGGGGTTAAGAAAGGCAACGTGAAAAAATTCGGCGCCTTCAGTCTTCCTTCTCCTTTTTCTTCTCCAGCAGGTTTTTGACGCCGTCCAGGGCGCTGTTCTTGGCGAAGATTATCACCTGGCCTTTCTCCGGAAGTTTCGTGTCGCCGGAGGGTATTATCAGGTTGCCCTTTTCGTCGTAAACCGCGACCATCAGGGCGTCTCTGGGGAGCTTCAGTTCCTTGACCAGTTTCCCCGCTATCTCACTGTTCTCGTCTATGTTGAACTTGACTATCTCGGCACCTTCCTTCGGGAAGAGCACCCTGTCGAAGCCCGGCGTCGTTATGTTCCTGCTTATGTATTCGGCGGCTATTTCTTCGGGGGAGATAACGAAGTCGAAGTACCTCTTGAGGTCGGTTACCTCCTCGAATATCTTCCTGTTCTTGGGGTTGCCTATTCTGAGGGAGGTCCTGACCTTCGGGTTGAGGTGCTTCGCCAGGATGCACGCGAGTAAATTCGCGTCGTCCTTGCCTGTTAAGGCCGCGAAGGCATCGGCCTGCTTTATGTTGGCCTCCTCCAGGGTTTTTGGATCAGTGGCATCCCCTTCAATTACTAGGCCATTGATGAGGAGTGAGAGGGCCTTCGCCCTCTCCTTGTTCATCTCGATTATGGTGACGTCGTGGCCGTCCTCCTCGAGCATCTTGGCCACGAGGAAGCCGACCCTTCCGGCACCCATTATCACGACGAACATCAGTCCTCACCGAGGAGGTATTTGGCTATCTCTGCGTATGCCGGCCTGGTTATGAGGATTCCGATGAGGACTCCCAGTATCGTCGTGAAGGCAAAGCCCTTGAGCGTTCCAACGAAGTACACCAGCAGGAAGCTCATGGCCGTTATCGTGGTTGCTGCCGATGCGAATATGACGAAGAACGCCCTGCCCATCCTCTTTAGTATGCTCGAGCGTCTGGCTATCCTTGTGCTCCTGTCCCCGCTTAGCAGTTCGTCCGTTATGACGACCTGCTGGTCAACCCCCGTACCTATCGCCGCTATGATACCCGCTATACTTGGCAGGTCAAGGTTCCAGTTGATGAGCGCCGCGAAGCCGAGGATGATTATGACCTCGAAGAGACTCGTGCTCGCAACGGGAATGGCTATCTTCCAGCGCCTGTAGTGGAAGTAGATTATCGCCAGGACCGTGAGGAGCGCGCCAAGGCCCGCATAGAGCGCCTGGTTCTTGAAGTCCTCGCCGAGCCTTGGGGAGATGAACTGCATTCCAACGACGTTGAGCTTGACGGGGAGCGAGCCGCTCTTGAGGACGGTGTATATCGTGCTGGCCTCCTGCTCCGCGACCACTCTGTTGGGGGCTTTTCCGCTTATCTGGACGTCCTGCTGGGGCTTTCCAACGGTGAGGCCTTCTCCGACGGCGTAGGGTCCGTAGAGGCCGAGCGCCTTAACCACCAGCTGGTGGTCGCTCTCTCCAGGTCCCCTCTGGATGTAGCTGACCGTGACGTTGAGGTCCTCAAGCTCCTTCTGAAGCTCCTGTGGAACGTCTATCAGGACGACCTTCTGCTTGCCCTGGGCGAGCTTGGCTATTTCCTCAGCGCTCTGGTTGGAGTAGGCAATCGCACTTATGTTAAGCGCTCTGTTAATTCTCTCCATGAGGGTTGGTGCCTGGGGTGCCTCGGCGTTGAACTCCGTGCTGTTCATGAGGTGGTATATCTTGCCCGAAACAACCAGGAGGGAATTGACCGGCGGGTCGAGGAACATGTCAACGGGCCAGCCGGGCTTCCCCTTGGCAAGCTCTGCGAACTTCTCCGCGGCCTTCTTGGAGATTCTAAATGGAACGGCCCAGCTGTTGTCGGGCTTTATCTGGTAGATTCCAACGTATTCAACGTCTTTGCCGGTTCCAAAGACGACGCCGTTGAACTCCATGTAGAAAACACCCTGGTTCTCTATGACCGCCTTTATCTGGTTTGCCTGTTCTTCAGTGCTTACGTTCGCCACCTTGACGAGGACTATCTGGTCCCCCTGGGCTTCAACCGTTATGTCCCTCAGTCCGAGGGTGTTCAGCCTCTTCTGGAGGGAGGTGACGACTATCTGCATCGTGTTGCTGTCAACCGGGTGCTCTGTCTGGGCCACCAGGGCGACACCGCCCGCTATGTCTATCCCAAACGTGAGCGGTTTGAGCGCGAGGGTGGCTATCGAACCCGTGAGGAACAGTATGAGCAGGAGCACCCTCCAGTTGAGGAGGAGCCTCTTGGTTTTCCTTTTCATGTGCTACCCCCCTGGGGTTTTCTTGAGAGGTACCACTTCAGAACGCCGGCGTTGAGGATCCAGGTGTTCATGAAGTCCGCGAGCAGACCGAAGATGAGGACTATCGCTATGTTGTCGATTGTCTGGCTTGTGGAGATGAGCCACAGGACTAAGAGCGCTCCGAGGGTCGTGGTGCTCATGGTGAATCCGGTTGAAACCGCGGAGAGGTATGCATCCTCAATCGTGTCCTCTTTCCTTCTCAGGAGCTTCGTCGTCAGCAGTATGTTGCTGTCGACCGTGTAACCGATGAGCATCAGCAGCGCGGCTATCGTAGCGGTGGTAAGTTCTATTCCAAAGATCCCCATGAGCGCCACGGCTATGGTCATGTCCGAGAGCGCCGAGAAGATTATGGTCATCGAGGGAACGGGGTCCCTGAAGAACAGGAATACCACCACGGCCATTCCAATGAACGCAAGCACTATGGCCTTCATTCCCTGCTTCTGGGCTATCTCTCCAAAGGTTGGCTGAACCTCACTGTGGGTGTACTTTGCGTTGGGATACTTCTCCTTCATGATTTTAATGATCTGCGCGGGGTCGGTTCCGGCCGGGGCGTATATCCTTACGCCGCTCGTTTCGACACCGGTGAAGCTCTCGACCCTGACTTCAACGCCCAGATCTCTGCTGAGTTCCTTGGCGAGCTGGTCTGGATTGGTCTGAACGCCGTAGGCCGTGACGACGACTCCGCCGCGCAGGTCGATTCCCAGGGTTGGGAAGTGAACCGCGAGGAGAAGCAGCGCCACTATAAACACTATAAGAGGGTAGGTTATCATCTTCTTGTAATCCATCCTTGCAAGAAAACGAAGTTTCTCCCGCTCCTTTGCCTTGACGGATCCGGTAGCGGGGAGCTTTGAGTTCTTCTTGGGCTTCGACATAGGTTCACCCCGTCGTAGTTTTAGCCGACTTGTCGTTAGTTGGGGGGAGCGGTTTTAAGATTAGCGGTTCACCACCATTGGTGGCCATCGATGAGCGTTGAGCACCTCGGAAAGCCCGCATCCGTTGGACGAATTTGGCCATCTAGCCCCGGAAGTTTTCATAACGGCAGGTAAAGCTCCGCGTAATCAATTCGCGGCCTTTTCTTGGCAGTTTAAACCGATGAAAACCCGTTCAGAACTCTCCGTTGGAGGCTTAACTTTAAAAAGGGTTGATTATAGCAGGGGTAGAGGTGAGGGCCATGAGCGAGATAGAGACGATCGGGTTTCACTACGTTGTTGAGGCAGCAGGTTGTGATCCCCAGATTCTCGCTAACGCTGATAAGATAAGGCAGATATTCCTCGAAGCGGCGAAAGTAGGCAACATGGAGGTTAAAGCGAGCTACTTCTTCAAGTTCTCCCCGACAGGAGTCAGCGGCATGGTTATCGTCGCCGAGAGCCACATCTCCGTCCACACCTGGCCGGAGAAGGGCTACGCGGCTTTGGACGTCTACACCTGCGGCACCAAGGCCGACCCGGAGAAGGCGGTTGACTACATCTTGGAGAAGTTCAGGGCCAAGTACGCTCACGTCAGCGAGATAAAGCGCGGAATCGAAGAAGACGACGAGACATACACCCACATGATAATGACGTGGGAAGAGAGCCTGAGAAAGAACGGAAACGGGAGATAGCGATCAAAGCAGCTTTTCTATCTCCCTCACCCTCTCCAGCGTGTCGCTGAGGATTGCCCTGATGTTCTCTATCTTTGCCTTCAGCTCACGGTTCTCGCTCTCCAGCTCTTTGACCTTCTCCTCGAGCTTCCTGCACTCCTCCTCGGGGACGAGCTTTCCTCCTCCCGCCAGAATCTCGATGTTCCTGACGAGTTCGTCGAGCTTGCCCTGCTTGATCTGCTCGTAGGTCTCCCTGACGAGCTGGCCTGCCTTGGTCTCGCCCTTGAGGTGCTTCCTGATCGTTGCCTCGGTTCTGCCAAGCTCTTCCGCTATCTCTGGAACGGTCATGCCAGCCTTCTCCCTGGCCAGCGCTCCAGCCGCTACCGCTAAGCTGTCAACCCAGGTGAGCCTCTCTGCCGGGTCCTTTATCAGCTCAATGACCTCGGGCCTGAAGAGAGTCGCGAAGAGCAGTATGCTTTCGAGCCTGTGTATCTCCTCCCTTCCCATTGGATTCAGCGGAACCTCCATACTCCATCACCCCCTTTCAGTTTTTCACTCGATTTCGAGGACGCCCCTTCTCTTCAGAACCTTGTCGGGGTAGACAACTATACCACTGTCGGTTATCTCGAAGGGGTGCCTCCTCATGCTGTGACTCGTTCCGCGCATCTTCCAGACTATCAGAGAGCGCTTAAGCTCCCCGTCAATCTCATCTAAATCGAGGCGGATTATGCCGTCGACGCCGTGCTCGACTCCGGGACCGCCGAAGCCGCGCTCACCGACGCTTATCTGGCTGACGAAGATGCTCGTGACGCCGAGACCTGCTAAGACTCTCTTGAGCTGCATGACGATGCCCCTCGCCAGGGCCGGCTTGTTGATGTAGAGTGTCGTAACGGAGTCGATGACAACGCGCTTTGCGTTGAGATCCTTAACGGCCGTCCTGAGGACGTCTATGAACTCCCTGACGTCCGTTAAGTCGTGGACTATGTACCTCTCGTACTCCTTGCTCTTCCCGATTCCTGCGGTGAAGGCATCGACCATGGCGAAGAGGCCCTCTTCCTCGTACTTCCTGACGTCCCAGCCGAACCCGGCCATGTTCTGCCTGACCTGAACCGGGTGCTCCTCCAGAGCCACGTAGATTCCGGGTTCACCCATTTGGAGACCGTGCCAGATGAACTGCTGGCTGAAGATGCTCTTTCCGGTTCCTGGGCCGCCGCTGAGGAGAACGACGTTCCTCTCGGGGATTCCTCCGTGGAGTATCTCGTCCATTCCTGGGATTCCTGTCTTAACCCTCGCCACCATGGGAATCACCCCCTTTAGTTACCTTTCGTTACTATTGGGTTCTATCCCCAAACCCCTTAAAAAGGTTACGTTGGGTAAGAAAAGTCAGCGCTTCCTCCTGATGAACTCTCCGATGTCGGTAACGTTAAGGATGAACTTTCTCTTACTGTCAGGGTTTATCCGCCCTATGCCGAGGATTACCCCGTTCTCGTCGTAGATAACGAGCTTCTTCGTGCCCTGCCAGTTATAAGAGCGCACGCCGCTCCTCGGCACGTCTTTCCCTGTCGTGAAGAGGAAGCCGGCCTTTGGACTCAGAACCGCGTAGTTCTTCTCGACATCAACGAAGTAGAAGAACTCGACGTTGGGGTAGAACTTCTCCACGAGGTTGTCCACCTTTATCGTGCCGACGAAGGTGCCGTAGGAGTAGGGCTTCATTTTGAGGCCCTCTATCTCGGCCCAGACTCTCTCGTTAACCGCGTAGACGTCCCTGAATTTGCCTTCAACAACGGCGAAGGTGTGATGCTTAAGCTCGCCGTACTTCTCGGCCTCGCGGAGTATCAGATCGTATTCCCACGATGAGGCACGCCTGTACCTGAGGAACTCAGCCACCGCCATCCCCTTCAAGCCGCTCTATCAGCTCCGCAAAGCCCTCCATGTCAGTTCGCTCGAACTCCCTCTCGAATTCGAGGCCGAGTTCGGCTATTTCCTCTGGAGTTATCGTCGTTTCAGGCTCCTCGGCGTTTATCCCTGGACAGCTTTCGTCGTAGTAGAGCCACAGCGTTTGGCCTTTGTACTCGAACGGCCTCTCGCCCTCGACGCCAAGCGGCTTACGCGAGACCATGAATGGGTAGATCCTGCAGATTATCGGGTTGGCGTCGTGGATGGTACATCTCCCTGTCTCCGGGTCGTGGAAGACGCAGCCGAGGTCCCACTCTCTAACCGCGAGGACGAAGCGTATCTGGTTGCCCTCGACCGAGAAGGTCACGAAGTCCTGGGGGTCGTGGCCCTTCCACGCGATTCTCTCTATATCCTTTAGTGTTAGATAAACGTGCCTTCCCCGGCAGCAGTCGAGGCAGTAGAGGCACCTGAACGGAACCGGCTCGGTGAACGGTTTCGCCTTGAAGCGCATGGAACCCCTTCCCCGTGGAGGTTAAAAAGTCATCGAACCCTCCTCTGGACGTATTTGTGTAACGAAACCTTTTTATGTTCTCGAACGCACATTACTCTGGAACAAGGTTTGGAGGGATTGGAATGGCTGAAGAAAACGGGGGCAGGCCCCTGAACGCCGAGGAGTACGAGAGGTACAGGCGTGAACTCGAACGAAGAAAGGCAGAGAGCTTGATGGCGCACTGGCAGTGGTATTTCCTCCTCGGTGTTATCCTGCTGATTCTCGGGCTTGTCGGTCTTGGGATAATCCCCTTCGTGACCCTGACCACGATAACCGTCTTTGGAGTCTTCCTGATTATGGGCGGTCTGGTGACGATTGGGATAGCCCTCTTCGCCGGCGGCCAGAGCGGCGGGGAGCGACTAATGGGGATACTGCTTTCGATACTCTACCTCATAGCGGGCTTCGCCATGATTGAGGAACCCCTGATGTCCGCGAGGGTTCTGACGTTTATCCTCGGAAGCGCCTACTTCATCTTCGGAATAGTGAAGGTGCTCGCAGGATTCAAAGTGGAGGGTGGAGGAATCATCGTCTTTTCCGGGGCCATAGACTTTCTGATAGGAGCCATGATACTCGCCAACTGGCCCGAGTGGAGTCCGTGGGTCATAGGAATCTTCGTGGCGATAGAGCTTATAGTGGCTGGCGTGAGCTTCATAGCGATAGCCCTCGGGGCAAGGTCGATGAAGAACAACCCCGAGCTTCGGGTCTGATTCTTACCCTCTTTTTGTGATGTTGCGTTCGCCTTTTTGGCAACCTTCCAAAAGATTTTTAAATAACTTTTTGTAACTTAAACTGCACAAGGTGGAGGTGATTGAAATGAAGTTTGGAGAGGTCGGAAAGAACTGGGTATGGATGCTTGGCCTTGGAATCCTGTTTACGACCCTTGGAATCGCCGGACTGCTTGTCCTGCCGCTCCTCAGCATCACGAGCGTGGCCCTCTTCGGCGCGTTCATGATGCTCGCGGGAGCGCTCCAGATAGTCCAAGGAATAACGAAGGCCAGGGAGTGGAAAAGCGGGGGGCTGCACGTCATAATGGGACTAGTCTACGTCCTCGGCGGTCTCTTCGCCATAGTAAACCCCGTTCTGGCCACTGCAATCTACACGCTTCTGCTGGGGCTTTCCCTCATAACAATAGGGACGATCAGGATAGCCGTCGCCTTCCAGAACAAGGACGTTGGCCAGTGGGGTTTAATGGCCCTCTCCGGCTTCTTCACGGTTCTGCTGGGGACCCTCATCGTTCTTCAGTGGCCGTGGTCGAGCCTCTGGGCCGTTGGACTCTTCGTCTCGCTCGACCTCATCATGAGCGGGGCAAGCTTCGTTGCGATAGCCTTAAGTGCGAAGATTGAGTACGATGCAACTAGAAACGCCGCACGGGGGTGAAGCAGTCTGATAGCCCTCCTCTCTTTAATTTTGGCGATTACCATATCCCTGATAATCGTGAGGATAGGTGCGATAGCCCTTGAGATGACCGGTCTCTCCCGGGACGTGGCTTCGTTTCAGGCCCAGTCGGCCTTTTCCGGGACGGGGTTCACGACGAGCGAGAGTGAATACGTCGTTTCCCATCCTGCACGGAGGAAAATCATCAGGATTCTGATATTCCTTGGGAGCGCTGGAATAACGTCCGTCATAGCAACCCTGGTTCTGACCTTCCTCGGGAGGGGAAGGGAGGAGGCGACGGGCTATCTGCTGGTCCTTGCGATAAGCCTTATGGCCCTCTACGTCGTGTTCACATCCAAAACCGTCGACAGGTGGATGCGCAGGTGGATAAAGCGTTTCCTGAGCAGGGCCTTTCCGGAGCTTAGGGTCTACGACTACACCCAGCTTCTCGGGGTAACCCACGGCTACTCTATCTCCCAGATAAAAGTCCGCAAGAACAGCTGGCTCGCCAACAAGAGCCTCAGGGAGCTGGAGCTTGACAAGGAAGGCATACTTGTTCTGGGAATATACAGGCCGACCGATGAGGGAGAGGTTTACATAGGCGCCCCCAGGGGAGACACCATCATACTTCCCGGCGACGTTCTCATCTGCTACGGGCCGGAGAGCGCTCTCCTGGAGCTGTCCAAGAGAGTCCGCGGAAAGAGAGGAGACAGGGCACATGAGGAGGCGGTTAAAAAGGCCATGATCAGAAATCTGGAAGAGAAAATAAAGGCCTTCGGTTCCAGTTAAGTGTTCAGGTGAGCGTCGAATTTTCCGCTCTTTTTGTACTCAACGTAGCCTTTATCGAGCCTCTTTGCCACGTAGGGGCCGTTCTTCCTGTAGCCGAACTTCCTGTAGTACTCCCTGACTCCAACGCCGCTTATGACGAGCATCTTCTTCACGTCAAACTCCTCACGAGCAATCCTCTCGGCCTCGCTCAAAAGCTCCCTGCCGTAGCCGCGGTGCTGCCACTCGTACTTTGGCTTCCCGCCTATAGGAACGAGCGGGCCGTAAACGTGAAGCTCCCTCACTATTGCTGACGGACAGCAGTTTATCTCCTTCCTGTGCGCTCTTTCGCTCGGAACCCTCAGGCGGATGAAGCCGATGAGGATGTCGTTCTTCGTGTCCTCGAAGCTGAGGAATATCTCTCTCCCGCCAGCCGCGTCATAGTCCTCGCGGAGGAGCTTGATGTGCTCCACTTCAGGCTCGATTCCGAACTTCTCCATCTGGTGGCCGACTTCCCTGAAGCGGATTTCCCTCGGCCTTATCCCGCGCTTAATCAGCTCGTTAAAGACGAGTTGGCCCAGGTTGGAGTGCTTGACGCCTGCGACTATGAGCTTGGCCGGGATGTCGCGCTGAATCCTCATGACGCGGACCCACTTGGGAAAGTGCTTGTAAGCCTCAACGAGCAGCTCAACGGCCTCTTCCGTTGTGTAGGGGCGGTATTTGCCGGCCTTGTACCAGGCGTAGAGGGGAGCGTCGGCCGTCACAAGCGTCGGGTATATCTTGAGCATGTCGGGCCTGAAGCGGGGGTCCTCGAAGATGGCCTTAAACGTGTAGAGATCCCTCTCGAAGTTGCTCCCCGGAAGACCGGGCATTATGTGGTAGTTGATTTTCAAACCCGCATCGCGGAGAAGTTGGGTCGCCTTAACAATCTCCTCGACGCCGTGGCCCCTCTTGGTTCTCTCGTGGATGAAGTTGAAGACCGTCTGGACTCCGAGTTCTACCCTCGTTGTCCCAAAGCGGAGCATCCTGTCTATCTGCCTCTCGAAGGCCCAGTCTGGTCTCGTCTCTATCGTCAGGCCAACCATTCTAACCCTTGCCCTTTCGTTCTTCCTCTGCTCGTCCTCAAGGTAGTAGTAGGGCTTCCTGTGGGTTTTAAGCCAGGCATCTCTAAACTTGGGATCCTCGTCGAAAACGGACTCGTCTTTCTTCACTATCAGCCTGACGAGCTTCTCTTCAAGGTTCTCTATATCTTTGAAATACGGAAAGTCGTTCATCGCCTTGAAGGCGCACTTCACATACCACTCCTGGTAATCGAGGTCAACGGCTGGAAAGGTTCCTCCCTGGATTATCACCTCGACCTTATCAACGTCGTGGCCTATGTCGGTGAGCTGTTTGAGGCGGCGCATCATGATGATGTACGGATGATAGGCGCTCTGGACGGCCCTCAAAGCCGAAGGCTCCTTTCCGGTGTAGCTCTGGGGGGAACCAACCGCCGGCCCGCCGGGGCAGTAGATGCATCTTCCATGGGGGCAGGGGAAGGGCTTTGTCATCATCGCGACTACCGCAACACCGCTTATCGTCCTCGTCGGCTTCCTCTTGAGCAGATCCCTAAAGCGCTCGCGCTCCCCCTCGGGGATGGCCTTCAGGATATCAGAGTTGCCCGGAATCTTTGAGAGGTGATACTTCCTGGATACGATTATCTTGTAGCGGTTAAGCTCCTCCCTGCTCTTTATCTCGCCAGCTAAGACGGCTCTCGCTATCTCCTTAACAGCCTTCTCAAATCCCTCGCCGTTCATGTTGCTCACTCCCGCCCAGATTGGAGGGCGGTTTTAAAAGGGTTTGCTGGAGGGCAAGATTTATATTCACTTAGTGAATAATTCAGTTGGTGAATAAGATGCGCTTCGTGGACAGGGAGCAGGAGATGGAAGTGCTTGAAAAGGCTCGCGAACGCTCGAAGAGAAAGCTGTACACTGTGGCAATATACGGATTAAGGCGGGTGGGTAAAACGAGGCTTATAAGGGAGTTTTTGAGTAAAGACGATCTATACTTCTTCGTCAACCGAGGAAAAAGCTCCCCCTCCCTTTTGAGAGAATATTCTGAGATCCTGAAAGAGAAGGGAGTACTCGGGAAGAGGGAGGAACTGAAGGGTTGGAATGATTTCTTTGAAGTCCTGTTCGAGCGTCTTGAGGGGGTGGTTGCTTTCGACGAGTTTCAGGACTTTCGTTTCGTTGAACCGGCCGTTTATCCTACCCTTCAGCGTTTCATGGATGAAAATGAGAACAGAAAAAACCTTCTGATGGTGTTTACAGGCTCAACGGTTGGAATGATGGAGAAGCTGTTCAAGGACTCAAAGGAGCCGCTCTACGGAAGGATAAAGCGTGAGCTAAACCTTCAGCCCCTCAGCCTTAAGGGAAGCTACGAGATGGCAAAAGAACTTGGAATTGAAAGCATTGATGATTTCATCGTTCTCCATTCGGTTTTTGGGGGCTTTCCCCGGTACTGGGTGGGGATTGAGGACGGAGGTTTAGAAGGCGAAAGCGCTGAGAAAATCATCGAGGAGCTGGTTTTCTCGTATTCGGCCCCGTTGGAGGAAGAAGTGCAGAGAATACTATCCCTCGAGTTTGGAAAGCGCTCCGGCGTCTATTATGACATCCTTGAAGCTATAGCCAATGGGTCAACTTCCCCGGGCGAGATAGCGGGCTACCTGAACAGAAAGGAAACATCAATAACGAGGCAGCTCCACGAACTCGTGAACTATTTCAAGTTAATTGACTACGACAGGGCAGTTCTCGGAAAGGGGGGCGTCCTCTACATCAGGCACCCGTTTCTGAACTTCTGGTTCCGCTTCGTGCACCCAAGGATGAGCGAGTACGAGGCAGAGAGAGAAAGACTCTGGAAGGACGTTAAGAGGAACCTTCCCGACTACGTGGGAAAGAGGTTCGACTTCACCTGCCGTGAACTCCTAAGGCTTGCCGAGGATCATCTTCCTTTTAAGCCTGTGGTCGTGGGGAGGCACTGGGGCCACTACCGCGAGATCGGAAAGAGAAGGGTTTATGAGATTGACATCGTAGCCCTCGATGCTGAAAGGAGTAGGGCGCTCTTTGGGGAGTGCAAGTGGAGAAAGCGGGCGCAGGACGGGGAGAAGCTCCTTAGAGAACTGAAGGAGAAGGTTGAACTAACCGGCTGGAAGGGTGAAGTGCACTATCTCATCATCGCGAGAAAGCTCAAAAACGTCCCGGAAAACGTTATAGCCCTCGACGAAGAGAAAATCAAAAACCTGCTGGAGGGTGGAAAATGAACCGCGACGAACTCGTTGCCTTTCTTGATGAGTACCTCCAGATCTCGGCCTACCCTGACAAGTCGAGCAACGGCCTGCAGGTTGAAGGGAAGGAAGAAGTTGAACGCGTTGCCTTTGCCGTTGACACCACGCTGAAAACCATCGAGAGGGCCGCAAAGGCAAAAGCGGACATGCTGATAGTCCACCACGGCATGATATGGGGCGGCCTCGGTTACATCACGGGGATGCACTACAAACGCCTTAGGGCACTCATGGAGAACGGTCTGAACCTCTACGCGGCACATTTGCCCCTCGACGTCCACCCAGAGGTTGGAAACAACGTCGAACTGCTAAAACTGCTCGGTTTGGAACCAAAGGGTCCGTTCGGGGAGTACAGGGGGCTGTCAATAGGCTACTGGGGCGAGTTTGAAAGACCAGAGCCAATTGAGAAGGTCGCGCAGATCATAGCTGAGAAGCTCGATGCAACTGTAAAAACCTACGAGTTCGGGAAGCGCGAGATTAAAACCGTCGGAGCGGTCAGCGGGGCTGGAGCGTTCGCTTTGGAGGAAGCGTGGAAGAAGGGAATCGACCTTCTCATAACCGGCGAGTTTGGACACGCCGATTACTTAACGGCCGTGGATTTGCCGCAGAGCGTCCTCGTTGCCGGCCACTACAAGACGGAGACGCTGGGCGTTAAGGCCCTCATGGGGCTTTTGAAGGAGCGCTTTGGGCTGGACGTCTTCTTCATAGACGAGCCTACGGGGCTGTAATCCCCTTCCATTTTCCTGTTGTAACCACCTACACAAAAGCGTTAATAACCGCCGGAGCGTAGATAATCCGGTGGTAGCA
>Ga0256831_1000878_pt1 | contig 15930 bp, 18 predicted proteins | sample 132544metaG_FD_189087 | JGI IMG/M metagenome (GOLD analysis project Ga0256831, IMG submission 189087) | Hydrothermal vent microbial communities from Lau Basin, Pacific Ocean - 132-544 | ecosystem: Environmental > Aquatic > Marine > Hydrothermal vents | place: Pacific Ocean: Lau Basin | collected...
GGATCAAAGACTATGCAAGTGTTTTCTTTGACTCTAAACCAGTTCGCATAGCCAAACCGAAAGAACTTGACGGACTTTTTGAGAACCTTCGGTCTCCTGAGTATTCGTGCGCAATAGGTTTGGTCATGCACAGCGCCGGAGGCTATACTCCTTACGAAATAGATGTCAACAAACGTGTTCGCCATGCCAACGAAAAACACATGGAAACAAAAAGCAGCAATCTCAAAGAAGAGATCAAGCTTGAACAACCTGCAGCAAAGATACAAAGTGATACGACAAACGAGGAAAGCGGTATCGTCAACATAACGGAACGAGCCAAAGAAAAAGATAAAAACAATGCCTTCAGCAAGTTCTGGAACTGGGCAACACAGCTATTTTAAGGAGAGGGAAATGGAATTTACAGTAGAAGAAATTAAAAATCCGAGTGGAGCACGAATAGTAGCAGTCGGTGTCGGTGGTGGCGGTGGCAACATGATAGGCCATATGGTTCGAGAGGGAGTTCAGGGCATAGAAATGGTCATGATCAACACTGACTCGCAAGCGCTGGATCAACTTGACAACGTCAAAAAAATTCAAATCGGCGCAAAGCTGACAGGTGGTCTTGGTGCAGGTATGAAACCTGAAATCGGTCGTGACAGTGCGTTGGAAAACTATGACGATATCAAAAACGTTCTAGAAGGTGCTGACATCGTCTTTATTTCTGCCGGTCTTGGCGGGGGAACAGGTACCGGAGCGGCACCTGTCGTAGCCGGCATAGCGAAAGAAGTAGGTGCACTTACCGTTTCGGTTGTTACAAAGCCTTTCAATTTCGAAGGAAAAAAACGCGCAAAGCTTGCTGAAATGGGTCTTGAAGAACTCAAAAAAGAGAGTGACTCGATTGTTGTCATACCAAATGAGAAACTGCTTTCCATTATAGACAGACGACTTGGCATCAAAGAGAGCTTTAAAATTGTCGACAGTGTACTTGCTCAAGCCGTAAGCGGCACATCCGGTGTTATCCTCTCCAGTGGTGAAAACGACATCAACCTCGATTTTGCGGATCTACGTACCGTTATGAGTCACAAAGGTATGGCTCTTATGGGTGTGGGCGAATTCGAAGGTGAAAACGCCGCATACGAAGCGATAAAATCAGCAATCGAATCACCACTTTTGGACAATATGTCCATAAACGGAGCGATGGGGGTTCTGGTCCATTTCAAAATCAGCCCGGACTTCCCTACTCTCGAACTGCATGAAGCGATGCAAGTCGTCAACGAGACAGCGCATGAAGATGCAGACATTATCTTCGGTACATCGACCGATCCGGAACTTCCTAACAACTATGTCAAGATTACCATCGTCGCAACAGGTTTCGAGCATGTTGATGAAAAGAAAGCCAACAACGAAAGCTTCGAGGGAGACGAAAAAGCTGCTGCACCCAAAGTCAAAATCCGCCCTCGCCTCGTCGTCGGCAGCGATATACTCGATGAAAACGATCTCGACACTCCAGCCTACATAAGAAGACAACAAGACTGAATTTGAAGAGTTCTTTCGAAGAGTTGATGAAGGCCAAAACCCTCCTTGGTCTTCGAGACAAAGCAACACTCAAAGAGATCAAACACAACTACAAAATGCTGATGCGGAAATGGCATCCGGACAGACATCCCGATAACAACACACAAGCTACGAAAATGAGTGCCGATATCAATAAAGCATATGAAACGATCATGGCATATATTCAAGAGTATGAATACGATTTGAATGAAGAGGCGCTCAAAAAAAAGGCCCAAACTCCTCAAGAGTGGTGGGAAGAGAGATTTAACGCAAAATAAATATATAATAGGCTACAATTCTCTAAAACTGAACGAAAAAAGGAGTAAATATGGATCCGGTCCAAAAAGATCTCACAGCAAGAAAAGAGGAGATAATCAAAGAGCTTGAACTACTTTTTAAAACAAACCTGAAAATAACGGACTGGGATGTCCCAGAAGCTGATGACCAAGAGGCGGCAATGCTTTTACTCAATATACTTCAAGAGGGTTTGGAAAAAATAAAAAAAGATGTCGAAGCAGGCAAATATAATAATTATTAAGGAGAAACAATGAGTTCACATAAGCATCACGAACACCTCGAACGAATAAAAGAGGCTATAAAAAATTCGAAAGAACTGACAGAAGAGGAAAAATCAAATACCCTCAAACATATAGAAGAATGGATTATAGAAGATAAAGCTGCAGGCACACTGTATGAGGAACTTATACAGCTGACGGAAAAAATCGAACCTATACTCGCTGAACTCGGTCTTATATAAGACTTTTTTGAGACACTAATTTGATGCTTTTTTGATAAAAAACCAAAAAACCTTGTTAAATATCTCTTTTTTTTATATAATACCTCAATAAACCCATCTTTATATAATATAAAGTTATTTGACAAGGTTCGATGATGAAGAATAACAACAATATAAATATCCTGATTGTAGAGGATGACGAGGTCACCGCTCTCAATCTCAGTCTGTCGTTAAAAAAATTCGGCTACTCAGAAATAGACATGTGTGACAATATCGAGGAAGCAAAAGAGCATCTTCGTTCCTCGAAAAAAAATCTCGTAATCATCGATATATCACTTCAAGAGAGTGAGGACGGTATAGAACTTGCACGCTATATCAAAGAAAACTTCGATATACCTTTTATTTTTCTCACCTCCTACAGTGACGATGATATTATCGAAAAAGCGAAACAAACAGAACCTTACGGCTATATCGTCAAACCCTTTAACCCGGAATCCCTTCATGCCACTATCCAAATAGCACTTTTCAAATATGAATGCGAAATCAACGAAAACCTTGTAAATTCAAGATTTTCCGCCAACGATTCTCTTACTAGACTCCTGTATGAAAAAAGAGAGAAAGACGCGCCTATCGTCAAGTTCGGCAACGGACGCTATCATTTCGACATCACTCTCAACGAAACGTTTTTCGACGGAGAAAAGATCAAACTGACAAAAAAAGAAAATCTTTTCCTGAAACTTCTTGTCGCTCATCTTGGAAAAGTAATCACATTTTCAAAAGCTGTCCAACATGTATGGCCTGACAGTGGGGCTACGGAAAACAATGTTCGAACGCTTGTCTGGCGTTTGCGCAACAAGCTAAAAACGGATGTAATCAAAAACGCTTCGGGAATTGGTTACTACATAGAAGAGTAGCCGGATTTCCAATTAAATAAATTATGTAACTCAACGTCTATTCCACATAGTATATAAAACGAAACCTCTCTTTGAGCAAACTTAACCGTATGTTCTATAATTCCAAACGCAATCTTCTTCTACTCAAGTAACTCTACAATCTGGCAACTGCCATATTTTACTGAAAATAAAATTTTTTTCGCTATAATCACATAAAAAATCAGAGGATATATTATAATGAAAGTGCTACTTATAAAAGATGTCAAAAGTTTGGGCAAAGCAGGAGAAGTCAAAGAGGTCAAAGACGGTTACGGAAAAAATTTTCTGATCGCCAAAGGTTTCGCAAAACATGCGACACCTGAAATCATCGAAGAGCACAAAAAGATGATGGCTCAAAAAGAGGCTGAAGAGAAAGCGGAAATCGAACGTCTCAAAGAGCTTGCAGAAAAACTTGACAAACTCGAAGTAATCGTCAGGAAAAAAGTAGGAGAGAACGGTCATCTCTTCGGTGCTGTCACCAAAGAAGAGATTGCCGAAGCTCTCAAAGAGGAACACGGCATAGAAATAGACAAAAAACATATCACAGAAAAAAAACCGATAAAAAGCGTTGGAGAACATGATGTCGATGTCAAGCTCGGTCATGGAATTCACGCAACAATTCATGTGGATGTCGAAGGCATCTAATGTTCGAAGCAACGACGATACTCGCTTATAAAGGCAAAAACAAGGCCGTGATTGGAGGCGACGGTCAAGTCACTTTCGGCAACGCCGTTTTGAAAGGCAACGCTACAAAAATCCGTACTCTCTACAATGGAAAGATTCTGGCCGGATTCGCCGGAAGTACGGCTGATGCTTTCAATCTTTTTGATATGTTTGAAGAGATACTGGAAAACAAAAAGGGAGATATCATCAAGTCCGTTATCGAATTTTCCAAAGCGTGGAGGAAGGACAAGGTGCTTCGCCGCCTCGAAGCGATGATGATAGTACTCAATACGGATAAAATTTTCATTCTAACAGGCAATGGTGATGTCGTAGAGCCCGAAGACGGTGAAATCGCTTCCATTGGCAGTGGCGGCAACTTCGCCATCAGCGCCGCGCGTGCGCTCAAAAAACACAAAAGCGAAATGGATGAAGAGGAACTTGTCAAGGAGTCCCTCACTATCGCTGCGGACTTGTGTATCTATACAAACCACAATATAAAAACGCTGACACTGGAGAAGTAACAGTGAATATGACACCAAAAGAGATTGTAGAATATCTCGACAAATATATAATCGGACAAAAAGAGGCGAAAAAAACTATAGCAATAGCGCTTCGAACACGCTACAGACGTATGCAGCTTCCTGCCGAAATTCAAGAAGAGATCACACCGAAGAATATTTTGATGATTGGCTCAACCGGTGTTGGAAAAACGGAAATATCCAGACGACTAGCCAAGATGATGAAAGTACCTTTTGTTAAAGTAGAAGCCAGCAAATACACGGAAGTAGGGTTTGTCGGACGTGATGTGGAATCTATGGTACGTGATTTGGTTTTGAATTCCATATCTCTTGTCAAAGAAGAAAAAGAGGAAGAAAATCGTGAAAAAATAGAGAACTACGTGATCAACCGTATCGTCGAAAAACTCGTTCCTCCCCTACCTAAAGGAGCCAGTGAAGAAAAAATGGAAGATTACCAGAAGCTGCTTGCCTCTATGGAGCAAAAAGTCGCTAGCGGCGAGCTCGATGATAAAATTATCGAAATAGAAATCGATCCATCTGTACAGATTGACACAGTGGATTCCAATCTTCCGCCAGAAATGGCCAAGGCACAGGAATCTCTGGCAAAAATTTTCACTACTTTCAACAAAGAGCAGAGCAAAAAGGAGATGAGTATCAAAGATGCGAAAGTGCATCTACGAAACGAAGCCGCTTCAAAATTGCTCGATATGTCCAGTATTCACGCCGAAGCGATCAGACGCGCCGAAAACGGTGGTATCATCTTCCTCGATGAAATAGACAAAATCGCCGTAAGCGAAAAAACAAGTGGCAGAAACGACCCAAGCAAAGAGGGAGTTCAAAGAGATCTTCTACCCATTGTAGAGGGAAGCACTATCAACACCAAATATGGCAGCATTAAAACCGATCATATTCTGTTTATAGCTGCCGGGGCGTTCCATGTCAGCAAACCGAGCGATCTCATTCCCGAACTTCAGGGACGCTTCCCACTTCGCGTTGAACTTGAATCACTCACCGAAGAGACATTGTACGCTATTTTGACAAAGACAAAAAATTCACTTTTAAAGCAGTATGAGGCTCTTCTTGGAGTGGAGGGCATGAAGCTTGTCTTCGAAGATGAAGCCGTCAAAGCCATTGCCAAACTTTCGCACAAAGCAAATGAAATGACAGAGGATATAGGGGCAAGACGCCTCCACACCGTCCTTGAAAAAGTTCTTGAAGACATCAGCTTCGAAGCCGATGAGCATAAAGGTGAAGAGTACCATATAACAGCCGAACTGGTACACGAGAAACTCGACATAGTCGTAGAAAACGACGACTTGTCACGATACATTCTTTAAACTTTAAAACTGGAGAAATAAAAAACTTGAACGAACTAAATAAAAAACAAAACACGAAGTGTGGCTTTGTAGCACTTATCGGACGTCCTAATGCCGGTAAATCGACATTGATGAACTCACTGCTTGGCGAAAAAATTGCAATGGTCAGCCAAAAGGCCAACGCTACACGCAAGCGAAGCAACGCCATAGTCATGCACGATGATGCGCAAATTATCTTTATAGACACCCCAGGCATCCATGAACGTGAAAAAATGCTCAATCAGTTTATGCTTGAAGAAGCTCTCAAAGCGATGGGTGATGCAGACCTTATTGTCTATCTTGCACCCGTTACCGATTCTATAGAGAATTATGAAAAATTCCTGGAAATCACCCAAGGTGAGATTCCCCATATCATCGCTCTTTCCAAGATAGATCAGGTTTCACAAGAAAAGCTGTTGAAAAAAATTGGTCAATACAACAAGTATTCCGACTATTTCAAAGCGCTTATCCCTATAGCCGTGCCAAGAAAAGTGGGACATAAAGATCTACTTGACCAAATCGTCAAATATCTCCCGGAATCGCCTTATCTCTACGATCCGGAGAATCTAACAAACGAACTTTTACGAGACATCTATAAAGAATTCATCAGAGAAGCTATTTTTGAAAATATCAGTGATGAAATACCTTACGAATCAGATGTTATTATAGACAAAATCGAAGAAGAACCTCATATCGATAAAATTTATGCGACAATCATTGTCGAAAAGCACTCCCAAAAGGGAATCATAATAGGTAAAGGAGGCGAAGCGATCAAACGCATAGGCAAAGCGGCCCGTACAAAGATAGAAGAGCTAAGTGGCAAACAATGCTACCTCAACCTACAAGTGAGTGTCAAAAAAGGCTGGAGCAAAGACAAGTCTTATCTTGAAAAGCTAGGATACAAAGGATGAAAAAACTCTTCTCTTTAATGCTTTTTGCCTATGCATCGTTCGCAAACAGTATTTTGGATGAATATCGCCTTTATGGTATAGGAAAAGTGGAAAAAAAACTCGATGCGAAACTGACACAGGAAAATTACTGGAAAAATGCCATAGACAAAAGCGACACGACATTCGGTTTTATGGAAAAATACGATTCCGTGCTTGTATGCGACAAAAACAACTCCACGCTCAAACTCTTCCAAAAAGATGGAAATTCCAAATTCATTCTTAAAAACACATACCACGCCTATACAGGAAAAAATCATGGTGAAAAGCAAAACGAGGGAGACCTTAGAACTCCTGTTGGCATTTACAACCTTGTCAAAAAACTCTCCAAGGTAGATGACTTTTACGGACCTCTGGCTTTTGTAACTTCCTATCCAAATCTCTATGACCGTTACAAAAACAAAAAAGGTCACGGTATCTGGATCCACGGACTGCCACTCAATCAAAAAAGAGATGCTTTCACGAAAGGCTGTATCGCCATAAACAATGAAGGTCTGCAATGCCTTTCAAAAGAGCTTGAGCTTCCTCGTACAGTTTTGCTAATCTTTGAGAACAAGCAAGTTTCAAAAAGTGAAAAAAAAGAACTCGTCAAACTGGCTGCATGGCTGTATAAATGGCGATATGCCTGGAAATACAACGATTTGGACCAATATCTCTCTTTTTATGCACAAGATTTCAAGAAACCAAACGGTATGGATTTTCAGGCATTCAGCCAATATAAAAAAAGCATTTTTTCCCGCAACCAAAAAAAAAGCATAATCTTCGACAATCTCAATATCATTCCATATCCCAATCATCCCGGCATATTCCAAATAACGTTTTATGAACATTATCAAGCACCAAACTACCGTTACAACGGGCCCAAAGAGCTTCTTGTCAAAAAAACAGGTGACACATACAAAATATTCGTTGAGAATTGAGAGCTCTTAGCATGAAATTTTTAGCCTTTCTCCTAGCAGCATACACTCTTTTAGCTTCTCCTCTTCATATTATTAAAAAAGAGACTAAAAATCCCAAAGTAACGCTCCTTGTCATAAGCGGCATACACGGTAACGAGCCGGGAGGCTACTTTACAGCGGCTATTCTTGCCTCTCACTACAAAATTCTTTCTAACGCTTTATGGGTTATCCCAAATCTAAATCAGCCAAGCATACAGGCCGACAGAAGAGGTCTTTTTGGTGATATGAACCGAAAGTTCGCCCATATCAAGTCAAACGATCCGGACAAAAAAAGAGTTGAAGCCGTAAAAAAAGTCATACTCTCACCGAAAGTTTCTCTAGTTCTCAACTTACATGACGGACATGGATTTTACAGAGAAAAGTATCAGGGAAGCATTTTCAATCCGCATGCCTGGGGGCAAACATGTGTTATTGACCAATGCAAGCTTGAAGGTGTCAACCAGTTTGCCGATCTCGATGCAATCGCACGCGAAGTAAAAAAAAACATAAATAAAAAATTAATAGAAAAACACCATTCTTTCAATGTGAAAAATACGAATACACGACTCGACGATAAAGCGATGCAACAATCCTTGACATATTTTGCCGTGAAAAACCGCAAACCCGCTTTTGCGATAGAAACAAGTAAAAACCTCACTTCACTTACACAAAAGGTTTTTTATCAGCTCATGGCGATAGAAGAATTTATGAATATAATGGGTATACGATATGAAAGAGACTTCAAACTCAATCAGAATGAGCTTGAAAAAATTATAAAAGATTATGGGTATCTCTACATAAACGGCAATATAATTTTAAATTTATCTAATATCAAAAAAACTTTAAGGTTTATTCCGATAAAATCTAAAAATAACATTTTCACATTTTCACACCCTTTAGGAAGCGTGAAAAGAACCAGTGGCGGTTACTTTAAAGTATTTATAGGGAACAGGCATATAACGACGCTTATTCCTCAGTACTTTAAAGTAGCCAAAAATTGCCCAAACGAATTTGTCGTTATAAGCAATAGAGAACGTAAAACTTACAAAATACCTTCAGAATTTTTTGTGAGTGACGATTTTAAAGTTGAAAACATGAAAAACGTGAGAGTCAATGTTATAGGATACAGTTCCAAGAAAAAAAATGAGAGCGGTATCTATATACGATACGATGAACTCAGAAAACACTACTCGATAGATAGAGACAACCGGATCTTTAGAGTCGAGTTTTACAAAGACAACGAATTTTGTGCCATGAATCTGGTACATTTTCAATGAAGGCAGTGATTGATATGAATAAAAAAAACGAACACTCATTTTCAAGCGTACTCTCTATCGACCCGTATATCGGAGAGTTTTACACGAGTGTTTCTAACCGTTTGTCAAAAGCGAAAAAGGTGCAATACTCAAAAGAGCAGTATGCCATCTCCTTTCTCAATACAAAAAACTTCATCCATACTCAGTTAGGACTGAGCAAAAACATCCCTCAAGAAGATGTGTACGATGCTATATACAACAAAGCATATGATGAACTTGCACTCGACCAGGCCGTAGAGTATCATATTCAAATTATTGAATCCTTTAACAATCTCGATGAAGAGAATCGTTACTTCCATGTTTTTATAGTCGATCCTAGTGAAGTTGAAGAGATCTTCAAAGATGTTATCGATAAAATCAAATACATCGATGTTATAATCCCCGCGCCGTTACTTCTTAAATCTTTGTATACAAAAGAAATTATCGAAGTAAAGGGTGGAACTGACTGTTTTGTCTATCTTCAGGAGAACGATGCTTTCTTGACTCTCTATAGCGAAGGAGAATTCCTCTATACCAAATCCATAAAATTCTCTATAAGTGAGATGCATGAGCGCTTCTGTGAGCTCAAAGGAGAGCATATAGAGTATGAAGCATTCAAGAGGTTCCTTTCTTCAGTCAACCTCAAATACAGCGAAGCTGAAGAAAAAGAGACTCTTATCAAGCTCTACAAAGAACTGTTCGCTACGATAAACGATATTCTCACATACGCCAAAAGAGCTTTCGAACTTGATAAAATATATACTGTATATATAGGCAGTTCTATTTATTTCGAGTCTAAACTCGACGAGATGCTTGAAAGTGAAATCGCCATCAAATCACGAGTTTTCGAATTTGATTACGGATTTGAGAGCGATGCGAACTATATAGATCAGCTCCATCCTTTGATGCATCTGTATGCAGGTGCAGACAAAGAAGAAAAATATCTTGTAAACTTCACTATATTCCCAAGGCCTCCTAAATTTTTCCAAAGAGAAAGTGGAAAAATCATAGCTGTTACGGCTGCTTCCATTGTCATAGCTTTTATATATCCAATTACCTATTGGACGCTTGCTTATATTCAGGGGCTTGAACTTGAAATTCTCAAAGACAAGTACAATGAAATACATGCCAAACGGGTTACCAGAGAAGCTACTATACTGAGTAAGAAAAAAGAACTCCAAAAAGTGACAGAACTGCTCAAGTACGAACAGCAAGAGTTTCTTTCTAAAAAAATGACGCTCAAAAAAATCAAACATGTCAAAAATGACTACATCATGAAAGCCAAAGAGCTGACGAAACTTACCAAAGACCTCAATAGATTTGATGTAAAAGTGAAAAATATCGCATATGGTGAAAACAACACTTCCCGTACATTTACTTTTGATCTCGTCGCTTCAAACAGTACAAAAATCACGAAGCTGATCAAGCACGTTACCAAAGCACATCAAAGTGACTATAAGTTCGATCTCAAAAAGATTAAGTACGATGATGAGGCGAAAGTCTATTTCAGTACTCTCAAGGCGACAAAATTATGAAAAATTTCAATACTGAAGATTATCTACAAGCCATAGACATCAAGCTTAAAGACAAAACACAAAAAGATATTTACATGATTTACATCATGATTTTTGCTGCTGTATTTGCCTTTTCCTATCTGCTTTTTTGGGATACTTCCGTGCAGATGTTCGAAGAGAAACTCAAGCAGACAGAAAGAATCAAGCAGAAAATAAAAGCAGATGAGCTCTTTTTGAAAATGAATCCTCCGACTGTAATAGCGGCACTTGAGAGCCGCATTAAAAAAGCGGAAGAGGAACTGATCAAATACAAAGACTACAACCAGTACATCAAAAGCAAAATCGAGTCTATCTCTTTCCTAATTTACAATGAACGTGTATGGGGACAATACCTCGACTCGATAGATACAAAAGCGAAACGATACAATATCAAAATACTTGAACTCTCCAACAAATACAACGATACCGGAGAGTCATTCGGACATGTACTCGACATTTCCATCGACACCAAAGGAAAGTACAAAAATCTGCTCAAGTTCGTAAATGCGCTTGAGCAGAGTGATCTTGTAGTAGACATACATGATCTCAATATCAGTACAAAAGAGTACCTGCATGGAGATATAGATCTTTCGGTATGGGGGATAAAATATTGAAAAAGACGACATTACTGTTCATGCTCTCATGCTCACTTTTTGCCAACAAAGCGGAAATGGATCTTTCATGGGTAGACAAAGAGATTGAAGCGATAAAACCACCGAGAAAAGGTATCTCAGACAAGATTATCTCCCGGTTGAAAGATCCATTTATATTTCTAAAAACTAAAGAAGATGAAAAAAACAAAGCAGGACAAAAAAACGTCTCTGCAGCAAATCTCTCCTCTTCGGGTGCCACGCCTAAAGCTTCTGTACATCAAAGACCCTTAAAGCTTATGGCCATCCTCAACGATACCGCTTTGATAAACGGCAAGTGGTATAAATTAGGTGACAAAGTAAGAAATTACAAGATAGTCAAAATCACGATGACTGAAGTAATTTTGAAAAGCCCCGTGAAAAAACTGGTGCTGACAACTAACTCTAAAAAACTGAAAGTAGGACACAAAAAATGAAAAAGATGAAAAGCAAACTGTTTGGAATGTTCATAGCAACATCGGCAATTTTCACACAACTCCATGCAGACTGTTCGTATGAGCTTTTTACCATCAGTTCTACGAAAGAGACAAAAATTATCGATCTAGTCGAACAGCTTAGTGACAAGTGTGAGTTCAGCATAGTCATAACCGATCCGACAGCGCAGAAATTCTTAAACAAAACGCTCAATAAAACACACATCAAGAACCTTACACTCGATGAAGTTTTGCATATCATTCTTGCCGAGCACAATCTTGCATACAAACTACAAGACAATATCCTTAAAATCTCCTATCTCAAAACAAAAACATTCGAAATAGACTATACGACTTCTCAGCGTAAAGGCACAGGCTCGACAGATATAACGCTCAGCTCACAAACCTCCAATGCCTACAATACAGGGATTGGCGGTGCAAGCGGGAACATTCCTGGCGGCACCGCAACAGGCACTTTGGGACAGGGTGGTGCCGGTGCCGGTAGCGGTATAAATACGCAATCCGGCGTCAAAATAGAATCGACTGACGAAGTGAGATTCTGGGAACACCTTGATCAAGAGATCAAAGGAGTTCTCAACAGACCCGAAGACATCTACAAAGCTGAAGATCCTATCATCAACAAAGATGCCGGCCTGATAACCGTTACAGCTACACAAAAACAGCTGAAGAGGATCGAGAAGTATATAGAAAAACTCGAGAAAAAAATGCACTCTCAGGTTCTCATAGATGTTCAGATTATGGCCGTTACGCTCAATAAGGGAAAAACAACGGGGATTGATTGGTCACAGCTTTACAAACTGCAAAATATTCAGCTGAGTATCCACAGACTTAATTCCAAAAATGTCAGTAAATTCGAAGGCGACTCTATCACCGAGGGTGTTTACAACGGCTTCAAAGATGTTCAACAACTCATTAGCATAAAAGCCGGGGGAGATTTGAACGAGGTCATCAAATTCTTGCAGACACAGGGGAACCTCTCCGCAATCTCCAACCCAAAAGTACTGACACTCAACAATCAGCCCGCTCTTATTACGGTTGGTACGGAGTATTTTTACAAGATCAAACAATCCACCAACCAACAGGGAAGTACGGGTGGCATCGTCGCAACAACACAAAACGATGCCGTTCAGTCCGTTTTTGCAGGTGTTTTGCTCGATATAACTCCAGAGATAGCTGAAGATGGTTCAATCACGCTCAAAATCAACCCTTCTCTTTCTCAAACTCGCCAGGATATGACGCAAACCTCTTCACAAGAGCGAACGATGCCGCCAGACCTTGACAGACGACAGCTCTCTTCCGTTGTAACGGTCAAAGACGGCAGCAGAATCATTCTTGGGGGACTTATCAATACAAAAACGACTATAGATACCAACAAAGTACCGTTACTTGGAGACATCCCGGGTTTGAACTACTTTTTCAGATATGAAAACAAAGTCAAGCAAACACAAGAGCTTGTCATTATCATTCAACCGCATATCATTCAAAAAGATGAGAAAAAACTCACTCTCAAAGATCTTGGATATGCCGGTTTCAATGATGCGATTCTGAAAAAAAACACGCGCGAGATAAAAAAAGAAAAAAAGAAAAAAGCGCCTAAAAGCGAGGGAAATGTACAATAACATTTTTAAAAGTTCCAAAGATGTTTTTATTGACTCTGTCGATGCAAAAGAGTATATTCAGCTCGACAGAGTCTCTGCGATCTACTCTTCTTTAAAAAAATCGGTTAAAAAGCCTCTTAAAATGATCCTTCTTTACGGAAAACCGGGAACGGGAAAGAGCATGTTTTTGGCAAAACTCCATGATGACATCGGGAAAACACAAAAAGTCCTGCTCTATTCTACTCCGATTCTCGATGACAGTGAGTTTTACAAAGTGCTTGCGAAGGATTTATATGATATAAAGTACAACGGAGAACTCAACTTTACACAGTTTATGAGAATAATCGAGCAAAATACCCAAAACTCCGACAAAAATGGTAAAGAGACACCTATCGTTCTTCTCGACGAAGCACAACTCTATTCCAAAGATCAGATGGAAAAAATACGTCTACTCGCCGACACAAGAAAAATAAAATTCGTCATAACTCTTCATAAAACGGAAAAAGAGGATGTTATAGCAAAAGAGCATTTTCAAACACGTATATGGGAGAGCATAGAACTTATCAATGCAAGTCAAAACGAATTGAAGATCTATATTCAAAAAAAACTTATGAAAGCGAACCTGTTCGATACGGCAAATATGTTCAACAACAAAAACATTGCTCTTCTGTATCAAATCACAGGGGGAAATTACAGAGATACCAACAAGCTTCTTTATACACTCTTTGATATCTATGACTGGTATGCCAAAAACGATCCATCAAAAATTTCTTTTTCTCGTGTTTCAAACAAAACAATCGAAATGGCTGCACTTCATACAGGATTGCTTCATGATTGATGTTAGAGAACTGGAAAGAAGATGGCTTCGTTACAAAATAAAGAAATACCTGCCTTTTATAGTTTTATCAGTCAGTCTCGTGTTGATAGGGATTGTACTTCTGAAAATAAATTTTCAGTCACACAAAAAACTTCCAAAAACTGTCTCACAGATACAACCCACACCTTCCACCCAATCGTCACATCCGATTGAGAAACAGCACTCTCAAAAAAGTATGAGTCAAATCGCTGACAAATCTCCTGCCATTTCTTCACCTCCTTCTAACAATACATCAAAAGTTCTTCAGCCGTCGATGAATTTTTTACGCAAAATGAAAGAAAATGCGGTGATACCAAAAAGTGTAGCAGTAGATACCAATCCGCCTTCTACCGCTATGATTGTTTCTCAAAACGATACCGACATATCAGCTAACAGTAATGATATATCAAAAAACGAAAAACTTATACCGCCTAAAAAAGCAAAAGTCAAAATAAAAGTCAGTAAGACTTCAGAAAAAGATCTCCAAGCAATAATCAAACGCTTCAAAAAGAACAACAACCCGGCTCTTGGAGTTTTCATTGCAAAAAAATATTATGATATAGGTGATTATCACAAAGCGTACAACTACGCACTCATTACGAATCAAATCGACAGCACTATTGAAGACAGCTGGATCATATTTGCCAAATCTCTTGTCAAACTCGGACATAAAAAACGAGCCGTCAAAACACTTCAAGCCTACGTACAAACTTCCAATTCAAGTAAAGCGAGCATTCTTCTTGACAATATACTGACGGGGAAATTCAAATGAAAAAGAGAGCCCTGATATTTTTCTTCCTAACTGTAAATCTTTTTGCGGATATCAAAGAGACAATGCTCAATCTTTACGAAAACAAACGTTTCGAAGAGGTCTGCAGTATTGGATTTTCCAATTTTAACAACTACGCCAACGATGAAGATTTTCTCTCTTTATATGCCTTTGGATGTCTGCATGCCGATTATATCGATAGGCTTGCACTACCTATCAGTTTATTGAAATCTACCAGGGAAGCCAGGGCTAATTCTGCTTACTTCAGTGTTATTCTAATGCAGAAAAAACTGCTTTATCACTCTTTGGTAGACGGCTATGAACTTGAAAAATACAAACTGCCAAGCACGGATTATATTCTCTCCAAAGTATTTGATTATTACACCGCTCTGGGCAAAGATGAAAGCAGAAACTTTTATCTTTTCAGCGACGTTGACAATCCGAAAATAGGCTATAAGCTTTATTTGGTAAAAGATAGTGTACCATTCAGAATGGTTATAGAAGAGTATTACGACAATACTCTGGTAAAGAAACATATATACTGGTAAGGTGAAACAATGCAGCTTGACAGAGTGACAACCGATCTTATCAATGACGGATATATCATGCGCTCGCAAGTTGAGCGTTTGTTGAACAAAGGTGTAGCACCTGAACTGGTTCTTCGTGACATTACCTTGACAGGATTTATGACTATAGACAGACTCATTCGTTATATAGTCGAAAAAATACGAAACGGTGAATATGACCTCAGTGTCATTCGACCTTACGATTTTATCAAAGAAGCCGATGTTCTCAAAAGGCTCGCTCAAGAGCTTAACATCCCTTTTATAGATCTCGATGCTATAGATATGGATTATCACCTTACCGAACGCGTTCCCCTTGCACAGTTAAAACGTTATCTCGCACTACCGGTAGTAGAAGATGATCTTAGTGTCACTGTCGTCTTCAACGACCCTCTCAATATCGAAGCACAAGAAGCGATACAGCGCCTTTTTCCTAAAAAACCTATCAAAGTTGCAGTTGCTGTAAAAAAACAGATTGAATCCTACCTATTCAAAGTAGAGCTCAAAGACAGCATCAAAGGGCTTGTAAAAAAAGTTCGAGATGAACTTAATTCCATCGGTTCTGTAGAAGAGCAACAAGAAGCCTTTTC
>Ga0256831_1000879_pt1 | contig 15927 bp, 13 predicted proteins | sample 132544metaG_FD_189087 | JGI IMG/M metagenome (GOLD analysis project Ga0256831, IMG submission 189087) | Hydrothermal vent microbial communities from Lau Basin, Pacific Ocean - 132-544 | ecosystem: Environmental > Aquatic > Marine > Hydrothermal vents | place: Pacific Ocean: Lau Basin | collected...
AGATGTTGACCAGTCCAATCCCGGAACAGACCTTTTCAACGGACACATGATCTTCCCGTTGCCAGAGAAAATCCAGCAATGCAAGCTGCTGTCGGTTGCGGGGCGCAAAATCGGCATGTCCCCCTTCCGAGGCGACGGGAAGGAGACGATTGTTTTCCCGCAGGAGAAAGGCCTCTCCCAACCCTGTTCCGGGCGCAACAACGCCGATATTGCCCATGGGGTCTTTTTTGCCCGCATTAACCAGGAAAAGCTCATCCTCACGGAGCAGAGGAGCGCCCATGGCCGTGGCCACCAGATCATTGATGAGAACAATTTTTTCTATCTTCAGGCGCCGGGCGAGCTGACGGCCGTCAATGAGCCAGTCCAGATTCGTCATCCGCACCCGATTATTGCGAATCGGACCGGCCACCCCGAAGCAGGCAAGGGTCGGTTTTTCCCGGCCTTCGGCAAGAAAAGAGGCAACAATATCTGTAATACCGCAAGATTCCCTGTTTTTATACTTCCGTTCCCGCAACGCTCCACCTGGAAACGAAGCACGTTCAAATAGGGCCAGATTGGTTTTTGTCGCCCCGATATCACCGGCAAGAATCAGATCATCATCCGTCATGGGCGGCCAGCTCCTCATACTTGCGGTTATACTGCTCCACCGTGCTCACATAAACGGCATGGCTCCAGGTAAGAGGGCTGACCGACAGAGGTTCATTGGTCCGGGGATGCACCTGCTCCGCCATTATGCCTGATTTCAACGTGTGATTTGCCGCCCATTCAATACACTCCAGGGCCGGTTGCAGCTCCCGTACCCGTGTTGCCCGGGCAATGAACCACTGGCCAAGCCAGAGCGTACAGATAAACCAGGGGTTCCCCGGAATCCTTTTGGTATCGTCGCTGACCTGATGGTAGGCATCGTTTTCATAGCGTGCCATCCCGCCGACCTCACTCCGCACCTCAAGCCTTTCCCGCATGACCTCCATTGTCCTGACGACGCGGGGATCATCGGCCTTGAACATACCGAATGCCCACAGGCCGATCAAGGAGGCATCCATGACCATGTCCATACCCCCTGCGATCTTTTCACCTGCCGGCAGCGAACGGACGTATCTTCCTTCAGCCTGGTGATATAAATATTTTCGGGCCCCGTCCCGCATACCTTGAGCGATAAGCCGGTAACGGACGGCGAGATCCTTTTCGCCAAAGGCCTCGGCAAAACCGGCCGCCGCCTGCAGTCCGGCCCATACTGCCGCTACGGTCCAGGCATGGACGCCATAACGTTCCTCCCAGAGGTCCCAGGAGGGCAAGGGCAGGCCTGTTTTCGAATCAATATAGGAACACATCCATTCCGCAGAGCGGATAACCAGACCCCGATAATGACGTTTGACGAATTCTATGTCCTTAAATCGTCTGAAATGGAGCCACAAGGCCCGCAAAACAAGGGCGGTTTCATCTTCCTGAATGGGAAGTTGCGCCTTACCGTTGCTGTACCATGCATGCCAGGAGGAGGCCAGGGAACCATCAGGCGTGTATTTGTGCAGTAAAAAACCCTCATCGGTAATGACCCGGTGACAAAAATCAAAAAATTTTCGGCTTAACTCGGAATATCCGGCATCAATCAGGGTCTCGGCCACCAGGGCGCCGTCCCTGGGCCACATGTAGGAATAGGTATCACGATTGAACAGGGCAACGTCATGATCATTGGCGGCAAGAATCGCCCCATGATTATCTATCTGGGTGCGCAGGATGAGTAAGCTGCGCCGATAAAGTGTAACAAGACGAGAGGGCAGCCGATCAAAGGATTTCTCTTCCTTGTTGACCCAGAGTCTCCAGAAGGCCGTCGTCCGTTCCAGATAGAGAAGAGGTCCCTTGGAGACAACGACATTATATATCCTGGTCACCGTTCGGAAATCGACACCGGCGATGAGGGTTTGCCAACAGGAGACCCGGCCGGCCGCCGGGACCTCAAGATGAAGGGCGACCACGGAATCAATCCGTCCCTGGGCCACTGCATTGCCGGAAAGAAGACCATCTTCGGCATCCCGCCAGGCCCCTTCCAGACCATTGAACCCCTTGATGCCGATGGCCCATTGATCAAATCCTGGCTGCGCACTTCCATCCCTGTCGCGGAAGAGAGCGATCATGAACCAGCGTTTACCCTTATAATGAAAGAGTGCGCCGGTGGACGGCTCATAATAGGCGGAATCACCGACAGTGGTCCCGGAAAGGGACAGATCATGGCAGAAAAAAAGACGAATCTCGCGCGTCCGGCCATCGATATTTTCCACGGTTATCTGCCGGATAAGCAGGTTCTCATGGAAATCAACGCCGTCACGAAAATATAGACGGATCCCCAAGCCTTCGTTCTCCAGGATGGAAGCCGTTACCAGGGAATCATGTTCATACCGGAGCGACCGCTGCCAGGAATCATCGTCCAGCCAGCTGAAGCTGTTATCGATCCAGATACCGATCCGGCATACCCGGCCATTGGTGTGATTTTCCTGCCCGACATGCGGCCAGAAAATATCACGAACCTGTCCCGTGTAATCAACATTGACCAGCAGTGATCCATTGCCCATGGGCAGGTCTCTCGGCATGGCACGCTCCTCCAGGTGATCCAGTATGCATAGTGGTTGTTCGCACCATACCGTACCTGTGATGGAAGACAAAGCAAAACATAGTGTTCCGGCGAGAGAACGAAAACGGCCCGGCAATGTAACACCTGCGCTGAGCGATTTTGCCAACACTTTCTCCGCCTGGATACTTGCCATTCCCGTTTTCCGCTATTACCCTTCTGTTTATCCGAAAATCACCCACGGAGGACATGGCTGCCCATGCCGAAGTCGGAGGTTTTCATTGTTAGTTGTGGCTGGCCAATTTGCTCCAGCCATGCTGGATTATCTGATCGGACATATTTCCATAAAGTTGCATATAGGCAATCCACGAGGAGACTCAATGAACACTCTGCAGGATGTAATGACCGCATCGGTAATTACCATTTCTCCAGACGCACCGGTGAGCAAGGCCCTGGAGATTATGGAACAAAAAAAAATAAGCTCCCTGGTGGTGGAAAAAGATCATAAACCTCTGGGAATTTTCACTGAACGGGCACTTATCCAGCTCCGGGTTCATGACGATATCGATTATACCCGGCCCATTCGCCGGGTCATGAGCAGCCCCCCCTTTACCGCCCCGGTCAACATGGACTACCGGGAGGCCTACCAGTTATTACTCAATCATCGGATCCGTCATCTGGTGGTGACCGATTCACGGGGAAATCTCGTCGGCATTGTTACCGGCACCGATTTTCTCACCCATCTTGGACTTGAATATTTCATGGAGTTTAAAAGTGTCGGTCAGGTGATGATGCGCGATGTTTTAAGCCTTGCGCCCTCGGCTACCGCCTTTACGGCCATGAAACTGATGCACGACCGCCGAGTCAGCTCGCTGGTGATCGAAGACAACGGTCGGCCGGCAGGAATAGTGACCGAGAGGGACCTGTTACGCCTGATACGCTCAAAAACACCATTGCCTCAGGTCCAACTGCAGCAGGTAATGAGCCGGCCGGTGCAGACCGTATTTTCTGATGTCTCCAGCCATAAGGCGGCAAAAATCCTGCTGGAAAAAGGACTGCGCCGCCTGGTTGTTATCAACTCCAGCGGCAGGTGTGTTGGTATTATCACTGAAACCGATCTGATCAAAGGTTTACGGACAAGCTACACCGACCACCTGAAAGAGGTCATTGATCATCAGGCCAGACAACTGCAAAGAGTTCGAAAGCAGATGGAAGAGGCGGAAATCCTCGACAGCATGCTGCAGTCAGCCGGAGAAATCGCCATTGCCATCATGGATCCCGATTTTCATATCCTCCTTCATAATCAGGCCGCCATACGGTTCTATGGCGCCGATATCGATGATCTCACCGGACAAAACGGTGCCATATTCCTTCGCAATGCCGGTATGCTTGCGCCGTTTACCAAGGCCCTTGCAGCTGCCAGGGAGAACGGCAAATGTGAATTTGTCCTTGAGCAGTTACGCGACAACCAGGTTCATTACCTTGCAACAACCCTGTTCACTATCCATGACCGACAAAAAAACGATACCGGCTTTGGCCTGATCGCCCTTGATATCACCAGCCAAAAGCAGCATGAACTGTCCCTGCAGGCTGAACGGGATTTTTCACGGAAAATTATCGATGCCGCCCCTTCCATTATCTGTAGTATTTCACAGGATGGCGCCATCCGATTTATCAACCCCGCCGGAGAACGGTTAACAGGCTACTCCACGGAAGAGTTACTCCATAAAAACTGGCAGGATTACTTTCATACCGGTACGAGCACTGCTCCTGATCGGGATTTGTTACGGAAATTCCAGGAAAACGATGTTCGCGGGCTGGAAGTTGAACTCAAAACCAGGGACGGAAGCCTGCGAGATATCTCCTGGAGTTCAGTTACTCGATTTGAAGACAAGGGTTCCTCCTTTGAAACTCTTATTCTCGGGAATGATATTACGGGCCTTAAAAAGGCCTTTCAGGAGATAGAAAAGAAAAAACAGGAAATTGAAGAGGCAAACATTGCCTTGCGGGTCATGCTCGACCAGCACACCAAAACCAGAGAAACCATCGAAGAACACATCTCCGTCCGTTTAAAAACCCTGGTGACGCCCTATCTTGATCTGCTCCGCCAGTCCGCAACCAGTGAGCAGCAGTCAGAAACCATCAATATCATTACCGCCCACATCGATTCCATTGCCGGATCCTTTTCCCCAAAAAGCAAGGAGATCCTCCTGGGACTCTCTCCCCGGGAATCCCTTATTGCAGATCTGGTAAGGCAGGGAAAGACAAGCAAGGATATTGCCGCAATTATAGGAATTTCAGTGAGGACGGTGGAAACCTACCGCAATAACCTCAGAAAAAAACTTGGCATCAATAACCGAAAAATCTCACTACGCACCTATCTTGCGACCCATTTTTCCAGATAAATGTCCAGACTCTCCTCCTCTGTTCTTCCATTGGCTCTTGAAAAACACGGTAATCGAGTACGTATTTTTTATGTATTTTTCCGGCATTGACTTCTCCTTCATTTTAAGGAAGATTAGTTCGTGGTAATTCAGGTGTTTCTATCCCGCACATATCACAAGCGATCTGCAGCAAGATCTTTGTGATACATACGGGACAGGAGAATTCAATTTCCACTGCCTGCAATACCAAAGTGTACGATAGCCTCAAATTATAGAACAATGGGTACCAGGAGAGCAAACCATGGCAACAAAGAAGAAACAAAACTCCACCCGAACAAATTCGCAGCCTGAAAAAGAAAAAAAAAGAAAGACCAGGAGAACTGTCTCTTCTTCAAAGGCAGCTACACCCGTCGTCAATCCTTTGGCAAAAAAGGACAAAACACCGGCTGCCGGTAAAAGAGGCGGTAAAAAAAAGTCGATCAAAAAAGGGATCGATAATCCCGAGACAATTTGTGTCGGCAAAAGAGAGGTTAATCTCAAAGAACTGTTGAAGGAGTACAAGCATCTGAAAAAAGGCGAACCCTGCATGAACAAATACCAAAAAAAGGCAATGCGCCGGTACCACAGGGAGGAGGCGCTGAAGCCGTATCAGGCGGAATTGATCAGAATGCAGAAATGTCTTGAAAACAACAAGCACCGCATGATTATCCTCTTTGAAGGGCGAGATGCCGCCGGTAAAGGGGGAACCATACGCAGGGTTACCCGCTACATGAATGAAAAACATTACCGGGTGGTCGCCCTGAGCAAACCAACGGAACATGAAAAAACCCAATGGTTTTTTCAACGTTATGTCGCCCAATTTCCACGGGGAGGCGAGGTCGTGCTCTTTGATCGCAGCTGGTATAATCGGGCCGTTGTCGAACAGGTTTTTGGTTTCTGCACACCGGAGGAGTACAAAAATTTCATGCGTGGAGTTATCGGCTTTGAAAAAGACCTGGTTCGCCAGGGAACAACACTGGTCAAGTTATACTTTTCCGTTACCAAGGAAGAACAGGCAAAGCGCTTTAAGCGGCGTAAAACAGACCCTCTCCGGCAATGGAAACTCTCGGAAATCGACGTCCAGGCCCAGGACCGCTGGGACGATTTTACCACCCAGAAATATGAAATGTTGAAAAAAACCCATACCAATATCGCCCCCTGGACAATCATCCGATCAAACAACAAGCACCTTGCCCGGTTGAACGCCATGAAGGTCATCCTCAATGCCGTCCCCTATGAACGGGGAAATCCCGATCTCAACTTTGTCCCCGACTCCAAGGTCGTCATATCCGGTGCCAGGGAAAAAGAGCTCATGGATGCCCAACGTATTAAACTCGGCAGTTTTGTCGGATAAGCGCCTCCGATCCGCACGCAAATGAATGCGCCCCCTTCATCGGGACGGGAAACAGAGAAACAGAAAACCAGGAAAAGGAGTAGCCCATGGCCGGCGGTAACAGTGTACGAAATAACAAGGCTCACGGAAAAGCACGGAAATCTCAACAGGGTAATGGAGGCAGTCTCCAACTGCTGAAAGGCAGCCCCCTCAAATATAAAAAAATCAAGCCCTCCAAAGAAACACGGCAGCTGTGGATCAAAAAAAGTCATCTCGAATATGAGATCGAGTTGAAAAAACTGCAGATTGAACTGATGAAACTGCAGAACCACATGAAGGCGACCGGCATGCGGATTCTGGCCATTTTTGAAGGACGGGACGCCGCCGGTAAAGGCGGAACCATCAAGAGAATCACCGCTTTTCTCAATCCCCGCCTGACCAAGGTTATTGCTCTGGCCAGACCAAGTGACACGGAAATGACCCAGTGGTATTTTCAGCGATATGTGCCGCACCTGCCGTCCGCAGGTGAACTGGTCCTCTTTGACCGATCCTGGTACAATCGCGCCATGGTGGAGCCGGTGATGAACTTCTGTACCGATGAACAGCACAAACGATTTTTAAAAGATGTGTCCCTGTTTGAAGAGATGCTGGTCAAGGATGGCATCAAACTGTTCAAGTTTTATTTTTCCGTTTCCAAAGATGAGCAGGAAAGACGTTTTGCAGCCCGAAAAACGGATCTGCTCAAACAGTACAAACTTTCTCCGGTTGACAACCTTGCCCAGAAATTGTGGGACAAATACAGTGTAAAAAAATTTCAGATGCTCAATGAATCCAATCGCACCCTTTCTCCCTGGACCATTGTTCGTTCAGATAATAAGAAGAGTGCCAGAATCAACTGCATGAAATATCTACTCAGCAATCTGGAATATGAAGAAAAGCTGCCGATAAAGGAACTCCGGCCGGACCCGGCCATCGTTATCTCGGGCATTGATGAGATTAAACATATGGAACGGAATCTCTTTTCACCAAGGACGCTGCACGGATAAAACCAGCATGGCTTTACCGGACTTATCCGGCCCGGCAAAGCCATGAAACAGAGGCGAATACACATGATTCAGAAGGTGGAACTCCCCACTTCTCGATCCCATTGGATTAGCTTGGTCATTAAGGCAAAGGCTGCTACACCATTCGTTCCTTTGACCAGTCGTTGTGTTCAAATTCCTTATGATCGGGTTTGGGTGGCTTGATCTCTTCCATTCGCTGCTTCACCCAGACCAGCACTTTGTCGATTTCGGAGGCAAATTCCGCCAGCGCCCTCCCCCGATGGCTGACCCTGGCCTTCTCTTCCATCGATATCTCGGCAAAGGTTTTCCCAAGTTCCGGATACAAAAAGACCGGATCATAGCCAAAACCTGACTCACCATGCCTCTGGGTGGTTATTTCACCGTCACAACGGCCTTCCCAGGTCAAAGCAGGGCCACCGGGTGTGGCCAGGGAGAGAACACATTCAAAATGTGCTTTTCTATCATCCTTGCCCTCAAGCTCCTGGAGCAGCTTGTCACAGTTGTCGCTGTCCGTTGCCCCCTCACCCGCATAGCGGGCTGAATACACGCCCGGTCTGCCGTCAAGTGCGTCAACGACAAGGCCCGAATCATCGGCCAAGCACGGCAGTCCCAGAACCTTGGCATAATGCAATGCCTTTTTATAGGCATTGTCATCAAAGGTCTCGCCGTCCTCGACAGCCTCCGGCAGGGGTCCATAATCCTGCAGACATTTAATTTGTACAGGTGTGTCCTGTAAAATATTTTGAAATTCCTTTACCTTGTTTTTATTCCCGGTGGCCAGCACGATTATATTATACATATTTTCCTCTCAAAAAGACCATCTTACGGTCCTGTTTCCTTTAAGCCTTCGAGCCATTGTTTATTTCATTTTCACGGGCACGCCGAAGCTGTTTGCGCAATTTTTTATCATAGCGCTCCTGCTCACTGTAAATACAGCCGCAATAGGGCTGGCGGTAAAGGTCCATGGCAATAGACTGATCAATGCCCTGCTGCCATCCTTCCCTGAAATCACGATAGACAAATTTTAACCCATGCCTGTCGGCCAGCCGGGAGCATTTTTCTTTAAGCAGAGCATGATTCTGATACTTTGAATACAAAAGCGTTGTCGAAAAACCATCCATCCCCAATTCCGCCGCCCTTGCCGCTGCCCGTGTAAGACGCATATCATAACAGATGGAACATCGTTTTTCCTCATGATGCACGACTCTTCGCAAGTACTCCGTTAACCCATAATTACGATCAATCTCCAGGGCAAATTTTTTTTTCTCGGCAAAGGCGACAAGTGCGCCTATCCGCCGCTTAAACTCCCGATACGGATGGATATTCGGGTTATAAAAATATCCGGTCACTTCAATGGACTCATCCCTCAGCACCTGCAGGGGATATACGGTGCAGGGCCCGCAGCAGACATGAAGCAGGATCTTCATTTTTTTACCTTATACTGCCTGGGATCAATGCTGTAACCATGGATCTTATAATTTATGATACGCAGACTGGTATCCAGATATTTGGCCGCTTTAGTCTGGTTTCCCCGGGTGTGTTTGAGGGCGTCAATGATCATGTCCCGTTCGAAATTTTCCACAGCAACCGCCAACGACAGATGGCCACCTGCATGGATGGAATCAGGGCTTTGCAGGGTGGGTGGCAAATGGACGGCACCGATGGAGTCGGAATCACAGATCAACACCGCCCGTTCCATGCAGTTTTGTAATTCACGGACATTGCCGGGCCAGTGATACTGGGTGAGTAAATCAATAGCCGAGGTGGAAATACGCCGGATCTGTTTTGAATTTTCCCGACAGTATTTTTCCAGAAAATATTCCGCCAACAACAGAATATCCGTCTTACGCTCTCTGAGCGGTGGCAGGTAAACCGGAAAGACGTTAAGCCGATAATAGAGATCTTCCCTGAAATGCATTTCACTGACCGCGGTTTCCAGGTCCCGATTGGTTGCCGCAACCAATCGGATATCCGCCTTAATGATCTCGGTGCCACCCAACCGCTGAAAAGTCCGTTCCTGAATCACATTAAGTAATTTTATCTGCACGGCGGGACTTATTTCACCAATCTCATCAAGAAACAGGGTGCCGCCACTGGCCTGCTCAAACCTCCCTTTTTTTCTCTCATTGGCACCGGTAAAAGAGCCTTTTTCGTGACCGAACAATTCACTTTCCAAAAGAGTTTCGGGCAATGCCGAGCAATTGACCACAATAAACGGGCCACCGGCACGACGCGATTTATAATGCAGGGCCTTGGCCACCAGAGTCTTGCCGGTACCCGATTCTCCGCGCAAAAGAACGGTGGCGTTCGAATCGGCGACCCGGTGTATCATTTCAAAGACCTCCTGCATACGTGAGGAAGTCCCAATTATATCACGGATCCGATTTTTTGAACTCAACTCCCTGCGCAGCTGGGAATTCTCCTTGCGCAGGGCCTCCTTTTCCTCATTTGCCTTCTGCACCCGTTGCACGGTCTGGGATATAAGGCCGGAAACCACCGTAAGAAAGCGCAGGTCCTGCTCCGACTGTACACCCAGATTATCCTGATAGTTCCGGTCGACCGACAGGGCACCGATACATTGACTGCTCGCCTTGATCGGTACACAGAGAAAGGAACTTTCCTTTTTGCGCTTGTCTCCCCGGGTCCTGGTTCGATTAAGAAACAATGGTTCCTCGCCGATCTGCGGCACTAGAATGGGCTCTCCCGTGGAGACGACCTTACCGGTAATCCCTTCACCCAGTCTATACCGCCCTCTCCTTCTGGCTTCGGCGCTGATCCCGTGCGCAACCTCTATCTCCAGTTCACCGGTCACTGGATTGACGATGGTTATTGTCCCGTTATCCATCTGTTTTTCTTCACTGAGGATTTCAACAATCCTACCAAGCGAATGCTGCAGGTTGGCGGATGAGGCAAGATTTTTCGTAATCCTGTACAAACAGCTTACGTTTTCTTTTTCGATATCCGATGTTGAAAAGGAGATATTTTTCTCTGTGGTCATAAATCGAATGTGAGGAATTATTGACAGTATCTTTCCGAAATGGTAATACCTTGCGTGCCGGAGGGATGGCCGAGTGGTTTAAGGCGGCGGTCTTGAAAACCGTTGTACGAAAGTACCGTGGGTTCGAATCCTACTCCCTCCGCCATAAAACGAATGCGGAGAGATGACCGAGCTGGCCGATGGTGCTCGCCTGCTAAGCGAGTGTGGGGGTTATACTCCACCGAGGGTTCGAATCCCTCTCTCTCCGCCATTCGCCATTACCCCCACCCCCGACCAGCCAAGCCTGTTAATACCCCCAGAGCAGGCTGCGTTTCACCCAGCCGGTAACTCCTTTCCTATGGTGAACCTTCACCCAGCCATGTTTCTTTTTCAGTGTCTGAAAAACCACCCCGTAATGGGCCTTGGCCACTATCCTGCTTCTCGTTCCCGGGCCGCTGCGCACATTGATCCGTTTTTTTGATTTACGGTGAACTTTGACAATCATATGCGGCACTCTATTGACGACCTTCTTGTTAACCCAGCCGATGGTACCTTCAAAATCCTGCACCCGGATCCATCCGCCCTTCCTTTTCAAAACCTTCAACGGAAAGCCTGAGCCTAACTTCCAGAGAATCTTATAACGGGTTCCGGGACCGGACCGCATGTTAATATCATTGCCGGCGATGGAAACCATCCCGGCAACGGCCGCCGAAGCCTGGAATGCGCAAACAACAAACAACAGAACAACAAGAAATGATTTACATGTTTTCATAGAAAAAATTGAATCGTTATTTATAATTTCGTTCTTTTAACAGACTCATTGACGTGAAATAACCGCAGGCCCTTTCCGAGTTTGTCCCAGGCGGTAACCCGCTACATTTAAATAAATGGCATCAAAACAGCAAGCTTCGGTCATGCATTTCATACAATTAATACATTCCCCGCTACCCGGAGTCTCGTTAAACCGGATTTCGACAGGGCATACCTTATGACAGGCCTTACAATTTGTACAGGCATCTTTATCCAAATCCAATTTTACCAGACTAATCCTGTTAAAAAGAGCATAAAATGCGCCCAGTGGGCAAATCGTTCGACAAAACGGTCTCGATGCGACCACGCTCCAAAAAATAACACCTATTAAAATGGCTATCTTGTTCAGGTAGAGAAATCCCAGGGTCGTTCGTAAATCCGGTACCAGGAGTACCATTGGGATACCGGCTTCCAAAGTGCCTGCAGGACAGATATATTTACAGAACCATGGTTTCCCCAAGTCGAACTGGTCGACAAAAAAAAGCGGTAAAACAATAACAAAAACAAGGAGAAACCCATACTTGCACCAGTTAAGCACAGGGGGAATGGAATATTTTTTTGACGGAATTTTATACAATAATTCCTGGATGAAACCAAAGGGACAGGCCCAGCCGCAGATAAAGCGACCGAAACTCGCTCCCAGCAATCCCATACCGCCCAGAACATAGGTCCCAATATAATAATGTCCGGTCTCCAGAGAAAAACGCACACTGAGCAATAACTGTTGCAAGCTCCCTATCGGACAGTAGGTTGTTGCCGCCGGACAGGAATAGCAATTCAATCCGGGTGAACAGATTACCTTCAAAGGGCCCTGATACAGGTTACCGGTGATCGGAAACCCCCAGAACCCATTCATCAGAAATATCCATATCGCTTGAACCAGCTTTCGTACTGTCTGCATCCCTACCCTATTCCTATACATTCAAGGCAGATGGATTTAGCCTGTTCAAGGACCCGTGTCGGCTCTCCCAGGGATACGCCGGCCAACCAGAGAAGAAGAAAAAAACCCAAAAGCACAAGGGGCGTTTTCCGTAACTTACCCTTCATAAATCTCCTCCAAGACGTGCCTGAACGGCGCGCCGCTTGTCTCCTATAGCCTGCTGCTTATCGCGCCGATCATCAAGAAGTATATTCGTTACCACCCGCTGCGCCCCTGAGGAAAATGGATATTCATGGATATCCGCCGCTACTTGCAACAGTTCCGATGGTGTTCCATAAACGACCGTTCCCATGTCAGCCAATTCGTAGGTGCATCCTCTGTCCTGCAGCAATTTCTGCACACCGGCCACAAGATCACCGACACTGGTTGACCCGGTACCGACAGGGATTATTGTTATTTGCATCAACGCCATGCTACACCTCTTCTTTGCCCATCGTCAATAAATTGACCAGTCTGTCGAGGTCGTCAACCGAGTAATAATCAATTTCAAGTCGACCCCGCCCTCCGTTTTGCTGAATTCTGACCTTGGTGTTCAGGGTATTGGTCAATTGATTGGTTATAGCCTTACAATAAGAGGCAGGGAGGTCGGAGCGCTTGCTTTGCGTATTCGGTTGTTTTTTTCTAGATGAAGTTTTCCTACGCCCTGCCCTGCATAACTGTTCCGTCTGCCGTACTGAAAGTTTATCACCGACAATCCTATCCCTGATTTCAAGCATGGCTTCCTGATCCCCATGAAGGCGCAAAAGCACCCTGGCATGGCCCTCACTCATGCGCTGTTCTATCACATCATCCCGAATGGGTTCCGGTAGCTTCAACAGACGAAGAGTATTGGTAATTGTTGACCGCTTTTTACCTACCTTATCAGCAACCTCCTCCTGGGTCAGGTTAAACTCTTCGATCAGACGGGCATAGGCCACCGCCTCTTCGATGGCATTTAAATCATGTCGTTGAATATTTTCAATGAGTGCCAGTTCCAGCCGTTCATTTGTCGAGGTCGCATCCATGACAACCACCGGCACCTCGTCCTTCTGTGCCATTTTTGCAGCTCGCAATCGTCGTTCACCGGCAATGAGATGATACCGGTTTCCCTGCGCCCGTGTTACCAACAGCGGCTGAATAACACCCCGCCGGCGAATGGACTCCGACAGTTCCTGTAGCCTCTCTGGATCAAAATAGCTTCGTGGCTGCTGTGGATTTGGTTCTATCCTATCGATATCACACATAAAAAATTTTTCTTCGCCGTCACTTTCCAGGTCGTCCGGCAATAAAGCACCAACACCCCTGCCCAACACGCTCTTTCCTGCCATTTGTTTACACCTTTGCCCTGCGAAGGAATTCATTGCCAAACTTTATATATGCTTTGGCTCCCGTACTGTTTTTATCATACTCAAGTATTGTCTTGCCGTGACTCGGGCTTTCGCTTAATCGCACATTTCGCGGAATGACCGTTTTATAGACCTGCTCCCCAAAATGGCTCCTGATCTCATCAGCCACCTGATGGGTCAGTCGATTTCGCCGATCATACATGGTTAACAGCAGCCCCTCTATATAAAGGCCATGGTTCAATGTCTTTTTTACCCTGCGGATAGTATTGACAAGCAGAGCCAATCCTTCAAGGGCAAAATATTCACATTGCAACGGAATGAGGACCGAATCAGCGGCGGTCAAACCATTAATGGTCAGCAACCCCAGAGAAGGAGGACAATCAATAATGATATATTGAAACTGGTCCCTTACCGAATGCAAAATAGAACGCAACCTCTTTTCCCGATCGTCCATGGAAATCAATTCTACCTCCACACCAACCAGGTCAATAGACGCGGGGAGAATGCTGAGATTTTTTAAATTTGTCCCCTGAACACAATCGGCTGCATCGCCGGCACCCATATAACATTGGTAGATATTTTTTTCTTCGCTCGCCTGGAACATGCCAACGCCGCTGGACACATTACCCTGTGGATCCGAATCGACAAGCAGTACTTTTTTCCTCTTGGATGCCAGCACCGCCGCAAGATTTAATGCCGTTGTTGTCTTCCCTACTCCACCTTTCTGGTTCGCCAGAACGACCACCTTAGCCTTCATTCTTTTCATACACCGCCCTACCCTTGTTGTAATTTATGATCAGGAGTATACTACAAACCTTCGCAAGGGAGAACTTTTTTCATGTTTCACGTGAAACATTTTCTCATTTCTTAACAATTTTATCTTTTGGTACACGGGAATGAAGAGCGATGTATTGGTTATAGGGAGTGGAATCGCAGGGCTGTCATTTGCGCTCAAGGTTTCCTCTTTTTGTTCAGTAACCCTTATAACAAAAAAAGCAAGGACGGATACGGCGACTAATCTGGCTCAGGGAGGGATAGCAGCAGTCTTGTCCAAGGGTGACGATTTTAACTTTCATATAAAGGACACGTTGACATCAGGAGATGGCCTTTGTGACGAAGAAGTCGTGCGCATGGTCGTCGAAAATGGTGAAAAACGGGTCCGGGAATTAATCGACTTGGGTGTTCGCTTTCAACAGGGAAAAGATGGAGAAGAGTTTGATCTTGGAATGGAGGGCGGACACTCCCATCGGCGGGTTGCTCACGCCTTTGATCTCACCGGCCATGAAATAGAACGGGCCCTGCTTGAAAAAATAAGCCAACGAACAAATGTTGAAATCCTGGAAAATCATCTCGCCATAGACCTTCTCATCGCCTCCAAGGCACCGGGGAAAAACGATTCAGCAGGCGGAGACAGGTGTATCGGTGCATACGTCCTTAATCGGATGACGGGCGAAGTGGAAACCCGACTCAGCAAGGCAACGGTGCTTTGTACCGGTGGCTGCGGCAAGGTATATCTCTATACAACCAATCCGGACATAGCAACGGGTGATGGCGTTGCCATGGCTTACAGGGCGGGTGCGCAGGTGGCCAACCTTGAGTTTATTCAGTTTCACCCGACCTGTTTTTATAACCCCCGGATCAAAAACTTTCTCATTTCAGAGGCGGTTCGTGGAGAGGGCGGTGTGCTCGTCAATGCCAGGGGTGAAGCGTTTATGCGCAAACATGATGTGCGGGGGGACCTGGCAACCAGGGATAGTGTCGCCCGCGGCATTGATGCTGAAATGAAGACCAGCGGGGCGGATTGTGTGTATCTGGACATTACCCACAGGCAACCCGATTTCATTCGTAACCGTTTTCCAACTATCTATGGCACCTGTAAAAAATATGGCGTTGATATTACCAAAGAACCAATTCCCGTGGTACCTGCCGCCCATTATATGTGTGGGGGAGTAAAGGTCGATACATGGGGCGAGACCACGCTGAAGAGCCTGTTTGCACTGGGGGAAGCCGCGTGCACAGGGTTGCACGGAGCTAATAGACTGGCAAGCAATTCACTGCTTGAGGCCGTCGTTTTTGCGGACCGTGCGGCCCACAGATTACAAGATTTCTGGCCCGAATACCGTAAGAAACCATTTGTGGAAACAGGCGACTGGCGGGACGGGGCCGCCGGTTCAATCGAAGAAAATGTGCTCATCAGTCATAACTGGGACCAAATCCGGCGGTTGATGTGGAATTATGTCGGTATTGTTCGTCGGGAAAAAAGATTGCTGTTGGCACGAAGGAGAATCACGCCGATATTAACGGAAATCAAGGAGCATTTCGATGACTACCTGTTGACCCCGGATCTGGTGGAATTGCGCAACCTGGCCGTTATTGCCGATCTAATAATTACCAGCGCCGACAGGCGAAAGGAATCAAGGGGTCTTCATTATATAATTGACTATCCCAAAAAAGATGATACAAACTTCCGCAAGGATACTCTACTTTCAAAA
>Ga0256831_1000880_pt1 | contig 15923 bp, 11 predicted proteins | sample 132544metaG_FD_189087 | JGI IMG/M metagenome (GOLD analysis project Ga0256831, IMG submission 189087) | Hydrothermal vent microbial communities from Lau Basin, Pacific Ocean - 132-544 | ecosystem: Environmental > Aquatic > Marine > Hydrothermal vents | place: Pacific Ocean: Lau Basin | collected...
ACTTTAAACAACTTCTACACATTGAATGTAACATACTAACAATATGTAAAATACACTAAAAGAACTTCCGCTTATTTAATTATATTTGTTGCAAATCAAAATTAGTTTTGCCTAAAAAAAAGATTGATTATGAGAAAGTATTTACTATTGTTGTTTATGTCGTTGTCATTATCTCTTTATTCCAAAGATAATTCCCGGGATACCTTAAATATCAATAATGCTAAAAAAGATATTCACAAAACAGGGTGGAGTATATTACCGTTTCCGGTTCTTACTTTTGATACTGACCTGGGTGTTGAATTTGGACTTTCCGGTGTAGCAGTCAATTTTGGCGATGGAAAAATCTATCCCAAGTATTATCAAATGATGTCCTTCTCAGGATCAATTTATACAAAAGGAAGTGCTACCTCTCTTTTTACTTTCGATTCAAATAAACTCATTAAAGGATATCATACACTATTTGACATTGCCTATCTTCCCGATATGGCTTACGACTTTTTCGGATACAATGGATATGAAGCCGTTTATAATGAAAAATGGAGATATGAGGACAATAACGAATACCGCTCGCGATTATTCTATAAACAAAAACGTAATATGCTGCGTATTCGAACAACATTTTTAAAAAAGATTAATGATGAAAGTAACTTCAAAATATTATTTGGGGCTGAACTCTACAATGTTAAATCAAGTTCGATAGATATTGACAGACTCAACAAAGGGAAAAATAAAGATGCAATGTTACCATCAATTGATAGTGTACCACCGTTATACGACCGTTACATACATTGGGGAATAATTAGTGAAAGTGAAAAAGATGGAGGAATGTTTTCTATTATTAAAACAGGACTTGTTTATGATAACCGAGACAATGAGCAAGTTCCAATGAAAGGTATTTGGGCAGAAGCCACACTACTTGCAGCACCCCAATTTATGTCATCAATGGACAAGGGTTTTTTAAAACTTGCTCTTTATTGGAGACATTATATCCCAATTGTTAAAAACCAGCTTTCATTCGCTTATCGTTTAAATTATCAGGGAACCATAGCAGGTTATGCGCCGGTTTATGCACAAACCTTTACATTCAACTCTGTTGCGAATGGACTTTACAACGAAGGTCTTGGTGGGGCTAAAACAGTACGCGGTGTGGTCAGGAACCGTATAGTGGGCGACGGTATTGTTCTGGGAAACTTTGAATTTCGTTGGGATGCAATCGATTTTGTTTTTTTCAACCAAAATATTGGAATTGTGTTGAGTACTTTTTTTGATACCGGAAGAGCCGTAAAAAAAATCGACATACAGGATATCGTCAATAACTTAACCGATGAAGAAATTGATTATAAACATGTTGGCGATACCAAAGCAGATTACTTTAATTTAGCCCCCGACAAATTTCATAATACAGCTGGTGCAGGGGTGCATTTCGTATTAAATCACAGTATTACTGTTGCTGCTGACTTTGCCACAGCACTTAATCCGCAGGACGGTACAAAATTGGGAGTTTATATAGGTTCTTATTTTTTATTTTAAATTTTAGTTCAATAGTATATAAAAGCTGATTTGCAAAATGGGTTTAAACTCTCTAAGAATCCACGTTCAATTTGACTTTAAACAAATTCAATAAAAAAATTATCAGATGAGTCCATATTTAGTTTTAAGTATAATTTTAGGTTACTTTTTTATGTTGATAGGAATTTCGTGGTTAACATCGCGAAAGGCCGATACAAATGCGTTTTTTACCGGCAACCGGCAATCGCCATGGTTTTTAGTTGCCTTCGGAATGATTGGGGCAACGCTATCGGGCGTAACTTTTATTTCGGTGCCTGGAGTTGTTGGCAAATCAGCATTTTCGTACCTGCAATTTATTATGGGAAATGTAGTGGGATTCTGGATTGTTGCTACGGTTTTACTGCCACTTTATTACCGGATGAACCTTGTATCGATTTACACATTCCTCGAAGAACGTTTCGGAATAAAATCGTACAAAACCGGCTCATTTTTCTTCCTTATTTCAAAATTAATAGGTGCCGCTTTCAGGTTGTATCTTGTTGCAGGCGTTTTACAAATTGCATTTTTCGATGCCTTTAATATTCCCTTTTGGATAACTGTTGTGGTTACCATTTTATTAATTTGGGTTTATACATTTAAAGGCGGAATTAAAACAATTGTTTGGACCGACACATTGCAAACCCTCTTTTTAGTGAGCGCGGTAATTTTTACCATCGTTGCCATCTCGAAAAGCCTCGATTTGAGTGGAGGAAATTTGGTACGTGAAATTTATGACGACCCAAATTCAAAAATCTTTTTCTGGGATTGGCGGTCGGACAACAACTTCTTTAAACAGTTTATTGCCGGTATTTTCATTACCATTGTTATGGTTGGAATGGACCAGGATATGATGCAAAAAAACCTAACGTGCAAGAATAAAAAAGAAGCACAAAAAAATATGTTTGTTTTTTCTGTCTCGTTTTTTATTTCCGTCATCCTCTTTTTAAGCCTCGGGGTAATGCTCTATATTTATGCAAATAAAAATGGCATTTCAATACCCGAATCTACCGATGATTTGTATCCAAAACTGGCATTAAATTATTTAGGATTGCCTGTGGGAATTGCATTCCTCCTCGGAATTACAGCCGCCGCATATTCTAGTGCCGACTCGGCATTAACCGCTCTCACAACTTCGTTTAGTATCGACTTTCTGAGAATTGAACAATATGAAGAACAGAAAAGAAAACGAATTAAAAAATGGACTCATTTGATGTTTTCGGTTTTACTCATTCTTGTTATTCTCGTATTTAAAGCAATTAACAACGAAAGTATTGTAATGGCTGTATTTAAAGTGGCCGGTTATACATACGGACCAATTTTAGGGCTGTTTGTTTTTGGAATGTACTCGAAACGAAAAGTGACAGACAAATGGGTTCCGTATGTTGCTTTTAGTGCTCCTGTTATTACCTATTTTATTTCAAGTTATTCCGAGATTTTACTGAATGGGTATAAATTTGGATTCGAATTATTATTGGTAAACGGCCTGATTACAATTATTGGATTATTTGCTATTTCAAAAAAATCAACAGAAAACTCTTAGCGATTTTCGGTAAATGTTAAAAAATGTGAATTGATTTTTTATCTTTGTCATAATATTGTTGAAATTAATTTCAAATAATTTGACAATAAGGAGTTAAGAAGCGCGTTAAATAATATAAACCTTGGTCGAAATTGATTAAATATCTACTTCAAATATTGGTAGTAGTGGCGTTATCTTTCACACTATTTTCGTGTGAGGATGATGGATATATGACTTCGCCCGATGCTCAACTGATTTTTTCTACCGACACAATTACTTTCGACACCATCTTCACCACCATTGGATCTACAACTCAACGCTTTACAGTTCAAAACCCATACGACGAAAGCATTATTATTTCGGACATTAGTTTAGGCGGCGGCGATTTCTCGAGTTTCAGGCTAAACATAAACGGCGAAGTTGCCAACACAATAGCAAACATTGAAGTTCCGGCACGCGACAGTATTTATATTTTTGTTGAAGTTACCATCGACCCCAACGGGCAGAACCTGCCAATGGTTGTGCAAGACTCCATTAAATTTACCACCAATTCAAACATTCAGGACATTAAACTAATTGCATACGGACAAGATTTTAAACTAATAAAAGGAGAAAAACTAGAAACGACAACCTGGACTTCTGAAAAACCTTATTTGGTGTACGATTATGCTTTTGTCGATAGTACAGCAGTTTTGACCATAGAACCGGGAACTAAAATATTTTTCCATAAAGATGCAGGGCTTTATATTAAAGGGAAAATAATTGCAGACGGAAATTTTGCACAGCCAATAATGTTCTTGTCCGACCGGCTCGAAGATGGATATAAAAATATTCCCGACCAGTGGAATGGGATTATTTTATACTCAGGAAGTCACGAAAATTTATTCAACTTTTGCACCATAAAGAATGCAAATATCGGGTTACAAGTTGGCAATATTGAAAACGAGGGGTACGCTTCGGTACGGTTTACAAACTCGCGAATAGAAAATATGGCGTACGCAGGATTATTTGCACTGAAATCGAAAATATATGGCTACAACGACCTTTTTGCAAATTGTGGCTTTTACACTGTTGCCCTGTTAATAGGTGGCGAATACGAATTTTACCACACAACGGTTGCCAACTACTGGGGAAATTATTCCAGTCGTCCGCGATCAACTTCATCGGTAGTTATTTCGAATGTTTTAATTGTTCCCGGCGAAGATGGGTCGAAAACAAGTTATGAAGGCGATTTAGAAAAAGCAACATTTGGGAACAGTATAATTTATGGCAATATTTCTCAGGAAATAGAACTGGGAAACAACAACAAAAACACATTTAATTTTCTGTTCGACCATTGTATCATTCAGGTTCCCGACACGTTTAATACTTCAAACAAAGACCATTATATAAATGTATTAAAAGGCAACGATGCCGACCCGCTTTTTATCGACCCGTATGAAGAGTATAACTACGCACTCGATACCCTCTCGCCGGCCAAAGATTTTGGCAAACACGAGTATGGACTGCAATTTCCAACCGACCTGTTAAATAAAGACAGAACTGCCGATGATGGCCCTGATTTGGGAGCATTCGAACGTATTGAAGAGAAAGATGAAGAGTAAAACGACTCTGATTATTCTGCTTATTTTCTTCTCATTTCCATCTTTTTCTCAAGAAAACAACACCGGTTTTTCAATTCTCTTTTATAATGTTGAAAATTTGTTCGACACAAAAGATAATCCGCTTACCGAGGACAATGAATTTACTCCTCAGGGTACTCGGCACTGGACAAGCAAAAAGTTAAACAGTAAACTTTCGCATATTTCGAAAGTAATCCTGAGTGCGTCGGGGTGGAACCTGCCAGCTGTTGTTGCCTTGTGCGAGATAGAAAATAAAGCGGTTTTGGAACAACTTCTATCTACTACTCCATTAAAATCGGCTGGATACAAAATAATTCATAAAGAGTCGCCCGACCACCGGGGAATTGATGTGGCATTTCTTTACAATTCGAAACAGTTTACTCCTGTTAAATACAAGTACTACCCATTAAAAGACAAAAACAATTCAATTCTGAAAACACGGGAAATATTATATGTTACGGGAGTAGTGAATGATACAGACACCATCCATTTTTTTATTAATCACTGGCCATCTCGTTATTCGGGGCTTTTAAACACACAACCACTGCGTATTGCCGCGGCAAAACTTCTGCGACAAAAAGTAACCGAAATAGCCGAACAAAACAGCACACCAAAGATTATTATAATGGGCGACTTTAATGACCAGCCGACCGACGAAAGTATATCTTCTTTTTTAAAAGCGAAAGAGCTAAACGAGATACCCGAAAATAAAGGGCTGTACAATTTGTCATTCAATTGGCTAAAAAACGGACACGGCACATTAAAATATCAATCGCAATGGTCGGTATTCGATCAGATAATTGTTTCGGGTGCTCTGTTAAATGCAAAAAAAGGGTTACTAACAAAACCCGAAAATGCCGAGGTTGTAAGTTATCCGTTTTTATTTGTTCAAGATGAAAAATACGGAGGTAAAAAACCGAACCGCACCTATTTTGGTTATTCGTATAAAGGAGGATTCAGCGATCACCTGCCAATTTTGCTCCGTTTAGAATGGGCCAATTAATCCGGTTTTTCGAATCCAAGCTCAGCAGCTTTCTTCAACATAAATTCATACGCTTCGTTGTAATCGTTATGAATTTCCCCGTCGAGAATGGCATCTTTAATCGCATCTTTAATCAATCCTACTTCGCGACACGGTTTCATATTAAAAGTTTTCATAATTAATTCGCCGTCGACCGGTGGCTGAAAATTTCGAATGGCATCTTTCTCTTCAATTTCCTTTAGCTTTTGCCTAACCATTTTAAAATTCTTCATATACCGTTTTACCTTTTCGCTGTTTTTCGAGGTAATATCGGCTTCGCAAAGTGTCATTAAATCATCAATATCGTCGGCAGCTTCGAACAACAATCGGCGCACAGCCGAGTCGGTAACTACATCTTCGGAAAGCACAATGGGACGCATATGCAACTGAACCATTTTCTGAACATATTTCATTTTTTCGTTCAAGGGCAATTTCATCCGGCGAAAGATTTTTGGAATCATTTTTACGCCAATAAAATTGTGAGCGTGGAATGTCCACCCCTGCCCGGGAATAAACTTTTTGGTTGCCGGTTTTGCAATGTCGTGTAAGAGTGCTGCCCACCGCAGCCACAAATTATCGGTGTTCGGAACAATGCGGTCGAGAACCTCGAGAGTATGATAGAAATTATCTTTGTGCCCGATTCCATTTACCCGTTCAACACCTTTTAGTTGTTGCAATTCAGGAAAAATAATAGCCAACAAACCGGTCTCTTCCAAAAGCTTAAACCCTATCGAAGGTTTTTCGGCCATCATAATTTTATTCAACTCATCGATAATTCTTTCAGCCGAAATTATTCTGATTCGCTCCCGGTTTTTAACAATTGAGTCGTAAGTTGCAGCTTCAATATCAAAACCAAGCTGGGTCGAAAAACGAATTGCCCGCATAATCCGTAACGGGTCGTCGGAGAATGTAATGTCGGGGTCGAGAGGAGTTCGTATAATTAAATCCTCCAAATCATCGAGTCCGTTAAACGGGTCGATTAGTTTGCCAAAATTTTCTTTATTCAACTGCAAAGCCATTGCGTTAATCGTAAAATCGCGCCTGTTCTGATCGTCTTCGAGTGTTCCGTCTTCGACAATGGGCTTTCGCGAGTCTCTTTTATACGACTCTTTTCGCGCACCAACAAATTCAACCTCAAGGTCTTTGTATTTTAGCATAGCAGTGCCAAAATTCTTAAAAACACTCACTCGGGGACTTGGACGAAGCTTTTTCGACACATTCCTTGCCAACTCAATTCCACTGCCAACCGTTACAATATCAATATCTTTCGAAGGACGTCTTAATAATACATCGCGAACAAATCCACCAATTACATAGGTTTCAAGTTCCATTTCATCAGCAACTTCCGATATAATTCTAAATATTTTATGATTCAGTTTTTTTCTCATTATTTGTTAAAATAAGCAGTGAGTATTAATTTTTATGACACTACCTGATAAAATCGTGACAAAATTACAATTATTTAAACGAAATCAACCTAAATTTGTCGTTTTAGAAAAAGAGGCATTATATTTGATATGCACATATCGACATTTTTAGATACGTAAATATATAACTGAAAAATAGAATAATATGTTAGAGCATTTAACAAAAGAGACATTTAAAGAGAAAGTCTTTAATTTTGAAGCAAACAAAGAGTGGAAATACGAAGGCGACCGCCCTTGTATGATTGATTTTTATGCCGACTGGTGTGGCCCGTGTAAAATGGTAGCACCTCTTTTAGAGGAGTTACAAGCCGAGTATGGTGACTCTTTAGTAATTTACAAAGTTAACACTGAAGAACAGCAAGAACTTGCAGGAATGTTTGGTATTCAAAGTATTCCATCGTTGCTTTTTGTTCCGCTTGAAGGACAACCGCAAATGGCAATGGGTGCATTACCAAAACAAACTTTCGAAAAAGCCATTGCAGATGTGCTGAAAGTGGAAAAGCCTGTTCTTAGCTAAAGATACTTTAAAACTTTTTCAAGTTGAATTCCACGGGAACCTTTTAATAAAAGGTTCCCGTTTTTTATTTTATTCTTTTCGAAATAACTTATTAACCCGGCAACATCTGTAAAACGTTTGAATCGATACGATTTCCCAGCATTATAGAATTCGTTTCCAACCAGAAATGCCTCTTCGATTTTTAAACTGCTAATCAGCTCCAGAATAAGTGTGTGCTCTCTTTCCGAATAGTGCCCCAGTTCTAACATATCGCCCAGAATGAGATAATTATTACCTCGATTATTGGCAACAAAACTGGTAATTGATGCTTGCATACTTGTTGGATTGGCATTATAGGCATCCATTATTATTCGCAACCCACCTTTTTCTATTAACTGCGACCGATTGTTTTGTGGCATATAATTTTTTATGGCTTGTTCTATTTTTAGTGGGTCGACTTTAAAATAACTTCCGATGCAGGCAGCCGCCAAAACATTTTCGAAATTATAATCGCCAATTAAATTACTTTTTAAATACAGTACCTCTTTTTCAAAATTTACTTTTAAACTTACAAATGGCGGCGTTTGTACGGGTTCGCCTATAAAATCAGCCGAAGCAGTACCAAATGTACATGTATTGTTGTATTCCGAAAACCGCTTTAGAATTTCATTGTCGGCATTATAGAAAAACATTCCATTTTTTTCTTTTATAAAATCGAACAACTCGCTTTTTGTTTTTATCACATTTTCGAACGAGCCAAACCCCTCGAGGTGTGCTTTTCCTATGTTTGTAATAATTCCAAAATCGGGTTCTGCAATTTTACAAAGAGCTTCAATCTCGCCGGGATGGTTAGCCCCCATTTCAACCACTCCAAACTGCGTATCACTATTCATTTTTAAAAGTGTTAGCGGCACGCCAATGTGGTTATTAAAATTCCCCTGAGTAAAACTTACATTGTATTTTTGCTTTAAAACTGTTGCCACCAACTCTTTGGTTGTTGTTTTCCCGTTTGTTCCGGTAATGGCAAGAATTGGAATTCCCAAAGTCCTTCGGTGCAAATTAGCCAGGTCGGTTAATGTTTCTAACACATTGTTAACCAACACTATTTTTTCTGATGTTGCGTATTCTTCCTCATCAACAATGGCCCAGGCAGCTCCATTTTTTAACGAAGCGGCAGCAAACTTGTTTCCATTAAAATTATCACCTTTCAGGGCAAAAAAGATACTCCCTTTTTCAATTTTCCTACTGTCGGTTGCTATTAACGGATGTTTTTGAAATATGCGATAAATTTTCTCAGTTGTTGTCATCCCTCAAAAATAAAAAAACCTTTCGTTGATTTACGAAAGGTTTTTGAAATATGTAAGTAAATTATTCTCTTAAAATCCCTCCGGACTTCCCACACGTGTCATTGCGCAACGGAATCCGAGGTCGTCTTGAGCTTTTGTCTCTTCCAAATACCGTCTTGTTCCGGGCACAAGCCAATATGCACGATCTTTCCACGAACCGCCTTTGTAAACTCTAACCTCGTCGGTTATTAACGAAGAGAAAGCTCCCGGGCGATTATCCTGAATGTACATACCATCGGTTTTTCTGTCTTTTGCAGCATTCCAGTTTCCCGACTCAACCACTTGCGAATTTGGGTCTCCATCAAGAAAGTTTCTATAGTCGGCAACAGTATCTTTAACAACTTGTCCGTATTTGTCTACAATCCATTTCCCGTTTTTATCGCGTTTCCTTTCGGTAATTACATTTCCACGGAATGGGTTAAACTCATTTTCATCGTTAAACGACAGGGGGCGATACACATCGGCTACCCACTCGTTTACGTTTCCTGCCATACAATACAAGCCAAAGTCGTTTGGTTCGTACGAGAAAACAGGTGCGGTAATGTCGGCATTATCGTTTAAAGCACCTGCCATTCCCATCATATCACCACGTCCACGAACAAAGTTTGCTCGCATTCGTCCTTTATTTTTTTTCGAATCTTCGCGAAGGTAAGCTCCGTTCCAAGGATATATTTTACGGTCGGTAAGCAGCTCTCCATCAGTATTACCAATTAAACCGTATGCAGCATATTCCCATTCGGCCTCAGTGGGCAAACGGTATTTCGGAAGTGTTATTCCATCTTCGGCACGAACTCTTCGTGTACTTCCGTCGGGGTTTGTTTGCGGGTTATCTCCCTCAGCTCCCTGATAAATTCCATTAATATACGTATCGGTAGTAAATACATTTTTCCCTGCCTGAGTATTATCGTGTTTTAAAATTCCGCGGTCGACTAAAATTTGTTCGTTTACTCTGTCGGTACGCCACGCACAATATGCCTGAGCTTGTATCCACGAGACACCAACTACAGGATAATCGGAATAAGCAGGATGACGGAAATAGTCGTCGACATAAGGTTCGTTATAGGCCAGTTCCTGTCTCCATAACGACGTGTCGGGAAGAACAGAAACTAATTTGGCTCTGTCGCCGGGGTAAACGCGCGATGTCCAATGAGTAAATTCGCGATAGTCCTGATTCGAGACTTCTGTTTCGTCCATATAAAAAGAGGCTACGGTAACTCTTCTCGGGAAGTTATCCCAACGGTACATTACATCTTCTTCAACACGCCCCATTGTAAATGTACCTCCCTGAATAAAAACCAATCCGGGACCGGCTTCCTGCTCGTATCCCGAAACATTTGGAATATTTCCCGTCGCTTCATCGTTATATTTCCATCCCGTTGTGCGCGAAGTACTCCCTTTTTTACCCTTACCATTTTTATTAAACATACCGCAACTCGATACCGCTACGGCTAATAAAACAATAAATAAAGTTTTTAACTTCATCAATTTCATATAATTATAAATTTATATTATCAAAAACTGTTATAAATCCCGTAAACAAACATATTTCTGTTCTACAATAAATTTGTTTGCACATAATTTAAGTTGTCGCTTTTTTCAATCGACACAAATATAACTAATTTGTTCAATTCTTATTGTTTTGGCTTTTTAATATTTTTTGAAGTTTTTAGAACTATGTTCATATCTTTGTCGGCCCGACAGGAAATATAAACATTGCAATTAATAGGCAGCATTTTGCAATATAAATGTTTCAGGGTCGTTTAATTGATATATTTTTGAGATAACATATGAAAAGATTTTTATTTCTTTTTTCCATTATAATTGTTGGATTTACAGCAAACGATATGCAGAAAGAGCATATTGTATTAAACTGGGATAGTGTAGAATCTTCGCAAATAGCAAAGGAGAGAGGAGTTCCATACTGTTTCGACGGGGCTGTGTTTGCTGCTTTCGACGAGACCTTGCCGCTCTATTCGCGTATTTATAATCTTCAAAATAAAAATCAGGATTTTAAAATTATTATTGAAGCTCCGGTTTTTAAAGAGGTAGAAATTCCAAAGAATTATTCGCTCTCCAATAAAATTACAGAGAAGATTGAAGTTAAAAGTTATAAACTGCAATCGGGTGATAAATTTAAGTTACAGGTTAAAATTATTCCTTTTAAAAAAGTAGGCGAAAAGCTGTTTCTGCTCGAGAGTTTTAATTTGAAGAAAATTGTTGCTACCGAAAAAAGTGCAAAAACCAATGCTGCCATCGTTTGGAAGTCGGAGTCGGCTTTAAAATCGGGGAAGTGGGTAAAAATTAGTATTCAGGAAACAGGAATGTATAAAATTCCATATTCGAAATTAACGGAATGGGGATTTTCGAACCCGGCGAAAGTTAATGTTTTTGGCAGCGGGGCCACCCTCCTTTCCGAAGACCCCGGCGAGATTAATTACGACGACATTGTTCAGAATGCAATTTGGCATGGGAAAAACGGTGGCGAAGATTGTCTCTTTTTTTATGCTGCCGGGCCAATAAAGTGGCAACTAAACAATTCAACAGGCGCTTTCGAACACCAACGAAACGAGTACACAAACAAAGGATTTTACTTTTTATCGGAAGAAGTTGGCAACGAGAAAAACCCCGTTTTGTTACCCGAAGTGGAAGAACCTGCCACACACGAAACAACAACTTCTGATGCCTACGAAATACACGAAAGTGAACTGGAAAATATTTTACCTCACGGTTCGGGGAAAAACTGGTATGGCGAACGTTATAAAAACGGCACAAATAAAAATATCAACTTCGACTTAAAAAACATCGATACTTCGGCAAAGATTAAAGTGCGTGTAAGTGCGGTTGCACGGTCGGCACAAGCATCGGAAATGCCGGTGCTTATCAACCACCTCAACGTTGGAACACTAAACTTTAACCGGGTAAATACCGGAAGCCAGACTTCGACATTTGCAAACAACCAAAAAAAACTATTTAATACTGAAGTTCAAGAAGATAAAGTTGTAGTAACAACAAAATATTATAGTAACGATGGCGGGTCGGTTGACGAAAATGCTATTGCCTGGCTCGATTTTATTGAAGTTAATTATCGCAAAAAACTGACAGTTGAGAATAAACCACTCTCCTTTTGCGATATAAATTCGGTTGGAGAAAACAATATTGTTGAATTCACAATTCAGAACAGCTCTTCATCGACCAAAGTTTTCGATGTTACCGACATTAATAACATGAAAGAAGTTCCGATAAAATTAGAGGGAAATGTGGCGAAAATAAAACAACCGGCCTCTACACTTCATCGATATGTTTTAACCGACAGCAACGAAACTTTTCCGGAGCCCGAATTGGTTGGTGAAGTAAAAAACCAAAATCTGCACAGTTTAGAAACTCCGGAACTTTTAATTGTTACACACCCGAATTTTGAGAGTGCGGCAAATGACCTGGCAGAATTTCACCGTTCGTTCGACAATATGAATGTTGAAGTTGTTGTAGCCGATAATGTGTACAACGAATTTAGTTCGGGAAGTAAAAATGCAACCGGAATTCGTAATTTCATAAAAATGTTTTACGACCGAAACGACGGATTAAAATATGTGTTGCTGCTTGGCGACGGAAGTTACGATAACAGAAGCATTAAACCCATTACAAAAAGTTTTATTCCCACCTATCAATCAGAAAATTCGCTTAGTCCGGTTGGCTCGTTTGTTACCGACGACTTTTTTGTTCTTCTCGACCCCGGCGAAAGTGTGTACGATGGTGCTGTTGATTTGGGAATAGGACGAATACCGGCAACATCGCCATTTACAGCCCAACTGGTTGTTGATAAAGTAAAGCGGTACTACTCGACAGATGCAATGGGAAGCTGGCGAAATACGATCTGTTTTATTGGCGACGACCAAAACGAGGGGCAAACCATGCATATGCTCGATTCCGAAGAACTGGCAGACCATATTAACGATGAATATCCCGAATTTATTACCGATAAAATTTATCTCGATGCATACCAGCAAGAGACAACTCCTGCCGGCGAGCGCTACCCCGACGTAACCGCTGCAATTAACAAACGTGTAAAAGATGGCGTTTTGGTGCTAAATTATGTGGGGCATGCCAACGAGCGTTTTCTCGCCGATGAACACGTGTTAGACATAAGTAATATTAACTCGTGGTCGAATAAGAATTACCTCCCTGTTTTTGTTACGGCAACATGCGAATTCAGCCGTTTCGATGCCGATGTAGCTTCTGCCGGAGAATACATTTTATTTAATCCGAACGGTGGCGGAATCGGACTCTTCTCGACAACAAGAGTGGTATTTTCCTACTCTAACTTTTTGCTCAGTAAAAGTTTCTACAACTTTGCTTTCGAACGAGACGAAAACGGCGACCATTACCGGATGGGAGACATTATGCGACTGGCAAAAATTAACACTATAAACACCACTAATAAAAGAAATTTTTCGTTGTTAACCGACCCGGCACTTAAACTATCATATCCGAAATACAAGGTAAAAACAACTCAAATTAATGGCCACGATATCAACAACAATCAAGACACAATTCGGGCACTACAAAAGGTAACCATTACCGGATTTATTGCCGACAATTCGGGCAGTAAACTAACAAGTTTCTCGGGCGAAATAGTACCTGTTGTTTACGACAAGGCAATTATTATGAATACACTGGGAAACGGAGGTTACGACCCAATTCAGTTTAAAGTTCAGGAAAATATAATTTATAAAGGACTGGCAAGCGTTAAAAATGGCGAATTCACTTTTAGTTTTGTTGCGCCTAAAGATATTTCGTATAACCTTGGCAAAGGAAAAATTATATATTATGCTAAAAATGGAGATGTAGATGCACACGGAGCATTTACCGACTTTACAATTGGCAGCTCTTCCAATGATTTTGAGCCCGACAATAAAGGGCCGGAGATAGAACTTTTTATGGATTCAAAAAATTTTGTATCGGGAGGAGAAACCGGAATATCGCCAACATTATTGGCTTTTATTTCCGATAAAAATGGGATTAATACAGTTGGGAACGGTATTGGCCACGACATTACCGCAGTACTCGACGACGACTATTCGAATGTGATTGTACTCAATAATTTTTTCCAGTCCGATTTAGATGACTTTACAAGCGGAAGCATCAACTTCCCTTTTCAAAATTTAAAGCCGGGGAAACATAAACTTGTACTAAAAGCATGGGATGTGGCAAATAACTCGAGCGAAACAGAGATAGAATTTACCGTGTCGGGAGATTTTTATATTGAAGAGACAACCAACTATCCGAACCCCATGCAGAGTTATACTTACTTTACTTTTAAACACAATCAGTCGGGAGCGACATTAAAAACCACGATTGAGATTTTCGACTTGTCGGGGCGCCGAATTGACTATATGGCACAAAACGTTGGGTCAAGCGGCACCGAAAGCAATCCCATTCGCTGGGACATTCACGAATCTCAGCTACTGCTTCGAAACGGAATTTATATTTATAAAATTACAGCACAAAACAGCGATGGTGTTATTGCAGCCAAATCGGGTAAAATAATGATTGCTCAATAAAAATTGTGAAGTAATATAATTTTTATAAAAATGTTCCGTTCTCTTTTTTAGTTTATCTATTGCAGCAAAGACAATTATTATATCTTTGCACGCTCAATTTAAAGACAATTATGATTAAGTTATTTCGATTTTTATTTATTGTAACATTAATAGTTATTATTTCTGAAGGAGTTATGGCACAGGCTACTACGTCGGGTGCCAATACAATTACCACTGCAGTTCCGTTTTTAGGGATTACACCCGATTCGCGTGCCGGTGGTATGGGAGATGCCGGAGTTGGTTTAACACCCGATGTAAGTTCGCAACACTGGAACCCGGCAAAATATGTATTTATGGAAAGCGATATGGGAGTTGGCCTGTCGTATTCGCCCTGGCTGCGTGCTTTGGTCAACGACATCAATCTTGCTTACCTTTCGGGATATAAAAAAATCGACGACCAGCAGGCGATTAGTTCATCGTTACGCTATTTCTCGTTGGGTGATATTGTATTTACCGACATTCGTGGCACAAAACTGACTACACAAAGTCCAAACGAATTTGCCATTGATTTTGGCTATTCACGAAAACTTTCTGATATTTTTTCAGGTTCGGTAGCTGTTCGATACATTCGTTCCGACCTCACCGGCGGTCAAATGGTAAACGGCGTTGAAACCAGACCCGGAAACTCGTTTGCTGCCGATGTTGCCTTTTATTGGTACAACGAATTCAGAGCAAACCGCAAAGACAATATTTTCTCGGCTGGTATTAATATTCAGAATATTGGTTCAAAAATTTCGTACACCGACGGAGAGGTAAAAGATTTTATTCCAACCAACCTTATGATTGGTGCGTCTTACACCACCGAGTTAGACGATTACAACTCATTCTCGTTTTCGTTCGAAGCCAATAAACTGCTAGTTCCCACTCCGCCAAAAGACTCAACAACATACGTTGATGGAGAAGTTATTCTTGCCAGTAGAGCTTCTGACATGTCGGTTATCAAAGGAATGATTACCTCTTTTTACGATGCGCCGGGGGGATTTAAAGAGGAGATGCAGGAGATTACTCTTGCCATTGGAGTTGAATATTGGTACAACAAACAGTTTGCAATACGAGGAGGTTATTTTTACGAGAACGAAAACAAAGGTAACCGGAAATATTTTACCGCAGGTGCAGGATTAAGAATGAACGTGTTCTCACTCGACTTCTCGTACCTTTTGCCAACACAACGTAACCACCCGTTGGAAAATACGTTACGATTTACTCTCTCGTTTGATATCGACGCATTTGGAAACCAACGGTAATGGATTTTCGGATTGGACAAGGATTTGATGTTCATAGAATTGCCGAAGGAGAAACCCTTTGGTTGGGTGGAATTTTAATTCCACATTCGAAAGGAACAATTGC
>Ga0256831_1000881_pt1 | contig 15920 bp, 11 predicted proteins | sample 132544metaG_FD_189087 | JGI IMG/M metagenome (GOLD analysis project Ga0256831, IMG submission 189087) | Hydrothermal vent microbial communities from Lau Basin, Pacific Ocean - 132-544 | ecosystem: Environmental > Aquatic > Marine > Hydrothermal vents | place: Pacific Ocean: Lau Basin | collected...
TGGCTATCCACTGCAAAGCTATTTGAAATATCGACAATATCGAAAACAATTATCCTCTCTCAGTGAAAAACAAGTATTAACATTTGTTAATGAGTATAAAGATACACCTTATGCCAATTGGCTGCGTACTGCATGGCTTGATAAAATGGCAAAACAACAAAAATGGCAACAATATCTTAATGCCTATACACCACAAAACTCAACTCGACGCCAATGTCATTACGCCAATGCCTTACTAAAGATAGGAGATAAAGAGCGAGCATTCAAATACGTCCCAAAACTTTGGTTAGTGGGTCAGTCTCAACCTAAAAGCTGTGATACAATTTTCAGTGCTTTTAAAAAAGCAGGTAAACTAACCCCAGAATTAATCTGGGAACGAATTAAATTAGCAATGGCTAAAGGACGTATCAGCTTGGCTAAGTATTTAGCTAAATCACTTCCTAAAAATGATCAACTCTGGCTTAAAGAATGGGCTAAAATTTATCATAAACCCAAACAGGTATTAAGTAGTTCGCTACTCAAAAAAGCACATCCAATAAAAAGTAGCATTCAAGTACATGCAGTCAAGCGAATGACCCGCACTTCACCACAAGCAGCCATTGACTTACTTAGTGAGTTAGAAAAAAACACCGTCTTTACTCTTGCTGAACAAGATAGTATGTACCGTGCCATTGGCATGAAACTCGCCTATCGTCATGGTGAAGGTGCTTGGTTTTGGCTTGATAAAATCAGTGATAAAAATAGCGATGAAACCGTCAGGCAATGGCGTGCCCGCAGTGCTATACGAGAAGGAAACTGGACAGCAATTAATCGTGCTCTAAAGCGCCTATCAAAAAAAGAGCAAAAGGATTTTCGTTGGCAATATTGGGCTGCCAATAGCAAACAACATCTCGGTAAAAAAACATTGGCTCTACAGGACTATTACCAATTAGCACAAAACAGAAGTTACTATGGTTTTTTAGCTGCTGATAAAATGGATATGCCTTATGCCTTTCAAAATGCACCTCTAACACCCGATGAACGCTCACTTAACGCAGTGAAAAACAACTCTGGAATTTTACGAGCAAAAGAATTTTACTTTTTAGGGCGCACAACCGAAATGCGCAGAGAATGGTATTTTACTACCCGCAAGCAAATGGACAACAACGAGCGAGCCATTGCCGCTAAAGTTGCCCAACAATGGGGCTGGCACCACCGCGCAATTATTACCATGGCCTATACCGATCAACGTAATGATATTGAGTTACGTTTTCCTGTTATTGAAAAAGAACGCATTATTAAATACTCTGAGCGACACAAAGTACAGCCAGCTTATACTATGGCCGTTATCCGTAGAGAAAGTGCCTTTGCCATTGATGCCCGCTCACGAGTAGGCGCCCTAGGCTTAATGCAGATTATGCCTGCCACAGGAAAACTCATTGCCAGAAAACTTAAGACAAAATTAAAGAATAAAAATCAATTATTAAACCCTGAAACGAATGTTAAATTTGGCACAAAATATTTAAATATGATGCTAAATAAATTCCATAATCAGCCCGCTCTAGCAAGTGCCGCCTACAATGCTGGAGGGCATCGTGTTCGAGCATGGTTACCAAAGGGTAATGATATGGAGGCTGATCGTTGGGTCGAAAGTATTCCGTTTAAAGAAACTCGTGAATACGTCAGCAGTATTTTAGCTTATACCGCTATTTATGAGCACCGCTTAGGTTTGCCTCAGAGCCGCTTAGAAACAATCATGCCTGATGTACCGAAAAAAGATAACTAATAAGCAAAGAGAAAGTAATGAAGCAATACCTTGAATTGTGTCAGAGAATCGTTAATGAAGGTGTTTGGATTGACAATAAAAGAACCGCTAAACGATGCCTAACAGTAATCAATGCAGACTTATGTTATGACGTTGCACAAAAGCAGTTTCCATTAGTAACCACTCGAAAAAGCTTCTACAAATCTGCTATTGCTGAGATTTTAGGCTATATCCGAGGCTATGATAATGCCGCTGATTTTCGCAAAATAGGTACCAAAACCTGGGATGCCAATGCCAATGAAAATACCGCATGGCTGGCAAACCCCTATCGCAAAGGAAAGGATGACTGCGGACTGATCTATGGTAAGATTGCTCGAAACTTCCCCAAGCCCGATGGTGGCAGTGTTGACCTACTACGCCAGATAATTGATGATCTGAAACAGGGCATTGATAATCGTGGAGAGATTTTTACTTTTTATCATCCCGGAGCATTTCATATGGCTTGCCTTCGTCCCTGCATGTACAGCCATCATTTTTCATTACTCGGAGATACCTTATACCTTAATAGCACACAGCGCTCATGCGATGTCCCTTTAGGGCTTAATTTTAATATGGTTCAAGTCTATGTATTACTGGCTCTAATTGCACAAATAACCGGTCATAAAGCCGGTCAGGCTTATCATAAAATTGTTAATGCCCATATTTACGAAGATCAATTAGAACTTATGCGTGATGTGCAATTAAAACGTACCCCATTAGAGACGCCACAACTCATCATAAACCCTGATATTAAGTCATTAGAAGATTTAGAAACATGGGTCACACTGGATGATTTTGAAGTCACCCATTATCACCATCATGAAGCGATCAAGTACCCATTTTCTGTTTAAATAGAAAAGAGCAGAATGCTAAGGCATCATCATACCGCGGATCATAAAGAACAATAGTGCAGCCATTAAACCAGAGAAAGGTACCGTGATCACCCAAGCCGCGGCAATTTTATATAGATGAGAACGCTTAACTAATTCTGTTTTATACACCCGCTTTAATTGTTTGCGTTCTTTTTTTGTCAGATGTGCTTTGGCTGACTTCATTTTTAACTCTTGAAGCATGCCACGTTTTTTATTTAGTGAGGCCTTTCGAAATGCGAGTAAAAAGGCTTCAACTTCTTCAGGATTATCACTCTCATGATGGTGCTTAATTTCAGCCACCATTTCAATGTAAGTTGCTTTAAGATATTCGCGTAAAAAACCAACACCAAAGATTCCACCAACCGCAATATGGGTTGAACTGACAGGCAAACCCAATTGAGAAGCAATAATGACCGTAATAGCAGCGGCCATTGCAACACAAAAGGCACGCATTTTATTCAGTTCAGTGATCTCTGAGCCAACTGTTTTAATCAGTTTGGGGCCATATAAGGCTAAGCCTATAGCAATACCAATAGCACCAATCATCATCACCCAAAGTGGAATAGCCGCTTTAGAGACCACATCACCATGAGTAATCACTTCATTAATTGCCGCTAAAGGTCCCACTGCATTGGCCACATCATTAGCCCCATGAGCAAAACTAAGCAGTGCAGCTGAAAAAATCAGGGGGATAGTAAATAACGAATTAACACTTTCTTTATCATTGGTTAATTTAACTGCGGCTTTAGCAACCAGAGGTCTTACTACAAAATAAAGTATGACTGCAATCACTAAACCTGTACCACCTGCTGTAAGAAAATCGACCTTCCATATTTTTTTCAAGCCCTTAAGGATCAAATACGTTGAAAATGCCCAAACCATTACGGCAACAAAAATAGGCACCATTTTTCGGGCTGCGCCAAGCATATCGGCTCGATAGGTAATAAAGCGTTTGATCATATAAAGAAAAGCAGCGGCAATTAGCCCTCCTAACATTGGAGATATCACCCAACTGGCGGCAATAGCCCCCATTTTACTCCAATTTGCAATATCCATTCCGCCTGCAGCAATACCAGCACCAAGCACCCCACCGACAATGGAATGAGTGGTTGAAACAGGCGCCCCAAGTGCCGTTGCAATATTAAGCCAGATGGCACCTGCTAATAAAGCCGCCATCATCATCCAGACAAAGGTGTCACCATTCATCACGCCACTGGGATCAATAATACCTTTTTTAATGGTACTGACCACATCGCCACCAGCAACTAATGCACCCGATGCTTCAAAGATAGCAGCAATTAGAATAGCTCCGCCCATGGTCAAAGCCTTAGAACCTACGGCTGGGCCAACATTGTTAGCAACATCATTGGCACCAATATTCATTGCCATATAACCACCAATCATGGCGGCAATAATCAATAAGGTACTGGGGCTACCATCTACTGTGTTTTGTGAAATGGTATAAAGCATAATGCCAACGATAAATAAAAGCGCAATGCCAATACGAAATAACTCTTTACGTGAATGCTTAGTTGCATCATCAATATCATTAATATTTTGTAATTCCATAGCCTGCATGTCTTCTGAATTTTAGGGAGAGCCACTAATAAGTTTTACACTTATTATTCTCAAGTGCGATTGTAATAAAACTGCAATAAAAATGTAACATAAGATGTAAATATATTCGTTATCTTTAGCTTTGTTGACTTTTATCAAGAGTGCCCACAGCCAAAAAAGAGTGCTTACAACCAAAAAAATTGGCACGAATGATTTTGAATAACATAAAAAGTACCTTAAAATCATTGGTACTAATTTTTTGCTATTCAAGAGTCAAAATTATTCTAAAAATTCAGTCTTAAATAAGCTAAAGCCAACACGATAAAGCTAAGCCCTTGCAATCATTAAAAAAAAAGTTAAAAATGACGCCCGTCTTATAAAAAATTGCTTATTTACTTAGGAAAAGCCTATGCTTTTTAGTCAAGATAGAAATCAGTTACGAACACTATATTTTCAAAGCTGGGATAAATTTAAAAATAAACAGCCAATGGAGCCAATGGAATCACTCATTGCCAACTTAATCAGTAAACATCCTGAATATCATAATTTTTTTGATCACGCAAAAAAAAATAAAAATCAAGAGTTTACACCTGAAATGGGACAAACCAATCCATTTCTACACTTAGGTATGCATATCTCTATTCAGGAGCAACTAGGCACCCAACGACCACCCGAAATAACACCACTTTATCAGTCCTTATGTACAAAATTGGGGGATGCTCATGACGCAGAGCATCAGATAATGGATTGCTTGGGGGAAATGCTTTGGAATGCCCAGAGAAATAATCAGCAACCTAATGAAACTACCTATATAGAATGCATTAGAAAACTGTTATAAAGAACACTTGTATTGCTTTATTAGCAATGCACTAGACCTAATTATTGTTTGTTTATCCGGAGAAAAGAATGAAAATCGTATCCATTGCCATAGCAACAAGTCTGTTGATGCTGGCCAATAATAGCTTTGCAGAATATTTTTGCATTTCAGATCAAGGCAAGCCAAAGCACTGTGATAAAGGAGATATTGTTCTGGTAAAACCAACATTAGTACCAAGAGTTTGTGATTTTGATGCACAAATTCTAAGAATGCCTAAAGGTGATAAAACCGCTGACTATTTATGTCGCTATACAGGCACCATCTTAGCAATTAAAGAACTCAAGAGTCGCCGTCCCCCTATCAATCAAAACAACGGCTTACGCCCACCAACGCATAAAAAAAATAATAAGATATTCAATAACATGCCCTTTTTTAACTAAACACTTGCTAAGTTAAAAGTATCAAGCCCTCTTAATTTGCCTTCAATGTGCCTATTGGAGCATTTTGGGTTGGAACTTATGCTGAGTTTTAAGCTGGCAATGATTGATAACACACATAATCGGTATGGATATAACTCATAAGCCTGCACGCACAAGTAAATAAAACATCCAAAACAGCATGGCAATAGCAAGCACCGAAGTCAGCACAACTTTGGAGAAACCTACTTTCTTGCCAAACAAAGAGATAAATTTAGACACACCCTTCTCACTTTACGATTAAATCAACTGAGTGAAGTTACTAAATTAGTAATAACTAATACAAGGGTAGAGGATTTTGCTGTTGCGATCTATAAGAGGTATCCCTAATCATTATTAGACAATGTAATGATTAGGGATAAAAAAGGCATCTAAAAATGATTATTTTAGGCGTTTTTTAGCTGCTGTACGTAATCTCAAGGCATTGAGCTTGATAAAACCTTCTGCATCCTGCTGATTATAAGCACCTTCATCATCTTCAAAGGTGGCAATATTGTCATCATACAAACTATCTGTGCTAGAGGCACGTCCCACAACAATGACATTGCCTTTGTACAATTTCACCCGAACTTCACCATTGACCACTTCTTGTGATTGATCGATCATTACCTGTAGCATTTTACGCTCAGGAGACCACCAATAACCATTGTAAATCAGGCTAGCGTATTTAGGCATTAATTCATCTTTAAGATGCGCAGCTTCACGATCTAAGGTAATGGATTCCATGGCACGATGTGCCTTAAGCATAATCGTACCGGCAGGTGTTTCATAACACCCCCGTGCTTTCATGCCAACATAACGGTTTTCCACAATATCAGTACGGCCAATACCATTAGCACCACCCACTTTATTAAGATATTCCATAATTTCTGCAGGCGTCATCTTTTTGCCATCAATAGCAACAATATCACCCTTCACATAACTGAACTCTAAATAGGTAGGCTCATCAGGTGCTTTTTCTGGTGAAACACTCCATAACCACATAGAGTCTTTGGGCTCTGCCCAAGGATCTTCGAGAATATCACCCTCATAAGAAATATGTAATAAATTAGCATCCATCGAATAAGGGGATTTTTTACCGTGGGTTTTTTCAATAACAATGCCGTGTTTCTCTGCATAATCCATTAAGGTCTTGCGAGAATTTAGCTCCCACTCACGCCAAGGGGCAATTATTTTTACATCAGGTTTTAAGGCATAGGCGCCTAATTCAAAACGCACCTGATCATTACCTTTACCCGTTGCACCATGAGAAATGGCATCGGCACCAGTTTCATTGGCTATTTCAATTAAACGCTTGGAAATAAGAGGACGGGCAATAGAGGTACCCAAAAGGTATTCACCTTCATAGATAGTATTGGCTCGGAACATGGGAAAGACAAAATCTCGAGCAAACTCTTCACGTAAGTCATCAATGTAAATCTCTTTAATACCCGCAGCTTGTGCTTTTGCACGGGCTGGTTCAACTTCTTCACCCTGACCTACATCAGCAGTAAAAGTCACCACTTCACATTGATATTCATCTTGCAACCATTTGACAATAATTGAAGTATCCAGACCACCGGAATAGGCTAAAACCACCTTTTTCACGTCAGACATTGAGAATTTCTCCCACATTCGTTATTTGTAAAAATTAATAAGGAGGCAATTATAACGGATTATTGCTTGCTAAGGTTACCCTATTTTGATTTTATTTTTTGGTTATTTTTATCAACTAAATTATCCAAATTAATAAAATTAGGGGCAGGAGGTTCATTATTTACTGGCTCACTAGCTGTATGAGCAGATACAGGCTTAATCGTTCTTAATTTCTCCGGTGCTTTTTTCTTGGACTTCTTAGCTCCTGTAACACTGACTGGCTGATTAAAAATCGAACGCTCACTTAACTGACGACGGCGCAACATTTTTCTAGCATCTGCCATCGCCTGACGCTCAGCGAAAGTAGGCGGTGCTACACTCAGCAGTTGCACATCAGCACGACGATTTTTTGAACGACCCACGGCGGTTTTATTTGTGTATTTAGGATCACGTTCACCATGACTGACCGCATAAACCATCTCTTTTTTTATACCAATGGAATACAAGTAGTTAACAATCGCTTTAGAGCGTCGCTCAGATAAGTTATCATTGAATCGACGGCGTCCACGAGCATCTGCATGAGCATCCACTTTAATTTGTAAAATACTGGGGTCTAATGTTAGATAACGCTTAACATTATTTAAGTCCCGCTTAGAAGATGCCGTAAGAACGTCTTTATTGGTCGCAAAGTAAAGTGCTAGGTTCTTAATTCTATCTAAATCAAAATCAACCAAAGTACGTTCACATTCTCGGTACTGGGTTAAGGCTTGGCGAAAATTAATTGGCGAAAGCATAATAGAGACAATATCACGGCCATCGGCCATATCACGATAGATAATCACTGGCGACATACCATTCTCTATTTGCTGTAACATCCTCGAAGCGTAGGGCGATTTTACTTTTAAGGCATCATGACCACGAATAAAGGTAAATTGACCAATATTAAAAACCTGATCATCATGACGCCATGAAGGTGGCTCAGACTGTAGAATAATTTTTACATTATCCTGCATAACTAACTCATCACTATGTAACATAAATTTTATTTTATAACCGGATTTATGGGTAAATTTTGCCTCGCCATAAAAAGGAATCGTTTGTGATAGGCTGCATTCTCGTTGTTTTCTACTTTCAATTTGCCACTGAGATTTTTCCATAGGCACAACATATTCACGCTCTGCTGCAAACAATAGAGGCGCATTTAAAAAAACCAGAAGAGTCAAAATACTGGCGAATTGTAATATTACATAGATAGTTTTAATCATTATAACAAATAAAATGCAAAAAACACGCCACATTCCCTACATAGTAGCTCGATAAAGAGTCCGTATTTATTTTTCAGGGAAAATATAAATCAGCTGCTCTTGCGGTGCTAAACAAATCGCATCACTGCACGCTTGATAATTTACTGCTAAGGGAATACTGACTAAGGGCTTGCCAATAGCTTCCAAAGTAACATGAATAGCTACTGAGTTTTGATACAAAGACAAGGGGTCATCGTTAAATGTTAACTTAAGCTCTTCCCCTACTGGATATTCAATTTGACGTATTTTCCAATGCTTTTTTTCTTTGTTTCCAAGGCTAATTGCCGTAGCCACAAGTTCTTTATCCAAAGGGTAACGACTATTAATGTGCCACCCTTTATCCATTGTCAATTGAATATCAAGTTGAATGAGATGTTGATTTTTTTCATGCCTTTGCGATACCTCTGTTTTCTCCAAGCGAACATGTCCTTTAGCACCATATTGCACATCAGATAACTCACCAAAATTGAGTTGGTTAACAGCCATTAGAAAATAAGAAAAGGAGCTTGGTGCTGTTTTTATTATGGCTGATAAAGAGGCCACCAGAGCCATTGCCTTAGTATAATAATAATCATCTCCAGTACGATAATATAATTGTGATAAGACCACTAAAGCAACCGCATTAGCTGAGGGTATCGCACCATCATAAATATCTTTAGGACGATTAAATAGTGGCACACCTTGATGCCCATTTACAGACTGCTCACTCATAAAAAAAGAACCTTCTTCTTTATCCCAAAACAGAGTGATCATTTCTTTAACAAGTTGTTGAGCACGTATCAGCCATTTTTGGTTTTCAGTCACATCATACAAGGCAATATACGCTTTTGCTAAATAGGCATAATCAGCCTGAGTGGCTAGCACTGAAGCTTTACTGTCAAGGCTGGCTCGATATAATCCTGATTTTGCTACTGTTTGATAATGGTGTGTTTGCCATAAATAATCACCCGCTCTTTTAGCGGCATTAAGATATTTTTCTTCATAAAAAGCCTTGCCGGCCTTAACAAAAGCAGAGATCATCATCCCATTCCATGCCGTTAGTACCTTTTTATCAATGGCAGGGGCTATCCTTGTTTGCCTTTTTTGATAGAGTTGTTGACGAATACGATCAATGTCACGATAGAGTGTTTTAAGTTCCAGCTTATTACCTTTTGCAAAGTCACGAATAGAACCTGAGAGATTCAAGATTGTTGTCCCCATACGATGCTTTGGGTCATCACTAAAGTTACCCTCTGGCGTCACACCATATAAGGCAATGGCTAAGCTTGCTAATGCTGGATTTAAGGTATTTTTTACTTGTTCCATCGTCCAGAGAAAATATTTCCCTTCCTGTCCTTCACTATCTGCATCACTGGCTGAATAAAAACCATTATTGCTATCGGTCATATCACGTAGTACATAATCTAATGTTTGACTCACAATACGTTTATAAGAATCTTCATGGGTGATGTGATAAAGTTGCAAATAAGTTTGTACTAAATGAGCCTGATTGTAGAGCATTTTTTCAAAATGTGGCACCAGCCAAGCATTGTCTGTTGAATAGCGATGAAAACCACCACCCACTTGATCATAGATACCACCCTGTGCCATTTTGTCCATAGTAAATGTCAGCGCATCCAGTACCTCCTGATCTTGTTCTCGGATCACCGTATCTAATAGCAAATATAAATAGCTTTCATTAGGAAACTTAGGGGCTGAGGAAAAGCCACCTTGTAAATCATCAAATTGGTTTAATAGTGAAATAACCGCAATTTGCACCCGTTCTTTACCAATATGTTTTGCCTGCTTTAAGCTGTGCTGCCTACCTTCTACCGCTGCCGTTATTTTTTCTGACATGGTGCGTAATTGTGCTTCATCCGTTGCCCAAAGCGTGTGTGCTTTTTGTAATAATTCTAAAAATTGTTTTGCTGGATAATACGTACCTGAAAAAAATGGTTTCCCTTCTGGAGTCAATAGCGATGACATTGGCCAACCACCACTGCCTTTAGTCATCATCAATGCCGTCATATAAATTTTATCGACATCCGGTCTACGTTCCCGATCAACTTTAATGGCAATATAATGTGTGTTCAAATACTCAGCAATGGTCTGATTTTCAAAACTTTCCCGTTCCATTACATGACACCAATGACAAGTAGAATAGCCTATTGATAAAAATATCGGCTTATTCTCACGCTTTGCTTTGGCAAAAGCGTCACTACCCCAAGCGTACCAGTTAACAGGATTATGAGCATGTTGAATTAAGTAAGGAGATTCTTCTAAAATTAAACGATTGGTATACTTGGGTGAACCATCACTATTAAGATGATGCGTTCTGGGTTGGTAATTTTTACCTTTATTTTTTAAGGCCTCATGGAGCTTTTTGGCTAACTCAGGTGTAATATCATTTGACCAAGCATAAACCGATGGTGGGCAGACACTAATCAAACTGACAATAAGCAATATTTTAAAAAATATAATTTTAATCATAATTCACTTTCTGTATTATGCTTACCCATAAACCTAAGGTGAATGGTTTTTGGATACGCGCAATCGTATCTTTGTTGGCATAATGTCAGCCAATTTAAGCCTGCATGGCTAAAATAGCATGACGATACCTCATTTGTTCTTCTGCTGTACCAAAATAACAAGAACGATAATAAAGTTGCAAACACACTTCAAGCTCAAGCATATCGGTATTCATTGCTTTTTTTAGTTCATCAGAAATCGCATAGGGAAATTCCAGTTCCGTTGGCTCATTATTTTCCTGACGTTCCTGAGCATCTTTAATGCCATGACGAGTATGAAAATCAATCACGGTACTAATATCAGAATTATCCAGAGTCGCCATTTCTTCATCAATTTCTTGTAATTCTTTATCAATAATGGCTTTTAATAGCTGTTTTTGCATCGTATTATTATCACTCGTTATAAAGTATGAAAGGCTTTTTTTTGAATATTGATTATAACATGAGTATGAGGTATTTTATGTGCAGATATTAATGCGACTTTATAATAATAAAACTCCTCAATAATAAAATAAAGGCTCCTTATGAATAAGACACAAAACAGCACAGATTTTCTTCCTATGCCCAATGACAGTGGTTTTTTTGGTGACTATGGTGGCCAGCAACTCCCTCCCGAGTTGATTGCTATTATGGATGGCATCAATGATGCCTATCTTGAAATCAAAGATACCGATGCCTTTAAAAATGAATTAGCTGAACTATTAAGCCATTTTGTCGGTCGTCCTAGTCCTATTTACCATGCCAAAAACTTATCTGAAAAATGTGGTGGTGCACAAATTTACCTCAAACGTGAAGACTTAAACCATACGGGTGCTCATAAAATCAATCATTGTCTGGGTGAAGCCTTATTAGCCAAGCACATGGGGAAAACAAAAGTTCTGGCCGAAACAGGTGCCGGTCAACATGGCGTTGCCTTGGCCACAGCCTGTTCACTGGTCGGTATTAAATGTGAAATTCATATGGGTGAAATTGATGTTGAAAAAGAACATCCAAATGTGATCCGTATGAAAATATTAGGGGCTGACTTAATACCCGTTAGCCGTGGCACACGAACCTTGAAAGATGCCGTTGATAGTGCTTTTGAAGCCTATTTACAAGATCCTGTTAATTCCTTATATGCCATTGGTTCAGTCGTAGGGCCACACCCTTTCCCTATGATGGTACGTGATTTTCAAGCCATTGTCGGCATTGAGGCACGTAGCCAATTTATGGAAATGGAAGAGACTTTGCCTGATTATTTGATCGCCTGTGTTGGCGGCGGCAGTAATGCTATGGGCTTATTTACCGCATTTCTTGACGATGATAAGGTGCAAATGATTGGCGTTGAACCCTCTGGGAAAGGTCTTGATACAGCTGAACACGCAGCCACAATGACCAAAGGTTCACCCGGTGTCATTCATGGGTTTAGCTGTTATTTATTGCAAGATAAAGAAGGTCAACCATTACCCGTTTATTCGATTGCTTCTGGTCTGGACTATCCCGGTGTTGGTCCTCAGCATTGCTACTTAAAAGATATTGAGCGTGTCCAATATGAAACCGCAACCGATACCGAATGTCTAGAAGCCTTTATGGACTTGTCTCGTTTAGAAGGCATTATTCCTGCATTAGAAAGCGCTCATGCCGTCGCATACGCCATGAAACTAGCAGCCACATTAGGTAAAGACAAACACATTCTTATCAATCTCAGTGGTCGTGGTGATAAGGATATTGATTTTGTTGCCCAGCGCTTAAATTTAGAATAAGCTGAATTCTGGATGAGTGAATAGGCAACGCTCTGTCATTATTTTACTTTATGAAAACGAGGGCTGTTTTCATAAAGTAATACCAACTTAACTCACATCACAATCATTATGATCCAGTTTATTACGCCAGAATTGATCGTTCCTATCAAATAAACGTGACGAAACATCAGGTCCCCAAGTACCGGCTGGATACGTATGAATATAGTCTTGTTCTTCCATCCAAGAACGCAACACTGGATCAATCACCTTCCATGCCCACGACACTTCATCATAGCGTAGGAATAAGGTTTGATCACCTTCCATTACTTCCAACAATAAGGCTTCATAAGCATCAATTTTTTCTTTCCCTTCACAGCGACAGGCTTCAAGTTGTGAGGTCTTCGTTTCTAGTTCCAGCCCCGATTTTTTAACCTGCATTTCAAAACGTAAACATTCTTCAGGTTGGATATTAATTAAAATCCAGTCCGGATCCATTTGTTTTAATGCCGTGTCTTTAAATAATTGCTGAGGCGGGCGTTTAAAACGAATACTCACTAAAAAGTTATTCTCTTTCATACGCTTGCCAGTACGAAGATAAAACGGCACGCCCTTCCAACGCCAGTTATCAATATAAAGCTTTAAACCGGCAAAGGTTTCTGTTTTACTTTCGGCATCAATACCCTCTTCATCAAGATAACCAGAAACTTTATCATTATTTACTTCTCCCGCTGCATATTGAGCACGAAAGGCATGCATATTAACTGATTTACGATTGATCGGACGCACCGAACGCAAGACCTTTACTTTTTCATCACGCAAAGCATTAGCATCTAGATGCGCCGGAGGTTCCATTGCAACTAAGGCTAACATTTGCAATAAATGGCTTTGGATCATATCTCGCAAGGCACCAGCCGAGTCATAATAATGCGCCCGCCCACCAACACCGGCTGTTTCTGCATGAGTAATTTGCACATGATCAATGTAATTACGATTCCACAGAGGCTCAAGTAATAAATTGGCAAAACGAAACACCAAAATATTTTGTACGGTATCTTTACCCAGATAATGATCAATTCGATAAATCTGCTCTTCACGAAAATTTTTATGTAATTGGGCATCTAAAATTTCAGAGCTTTGCAGATCATGGCCAAAGGGTTTTTCAACGACCAAACGACAATAACCATTATCTTCATTATGCAGACCACTGGAAACCAGATTTTTATTAACAAAATTATAGTCTTGTGGACGTATTGCTAAATAAAAAATATGATTATTAGGGAAGATTTCGGAATCATCCAAACGTTGTTTCAATGCTTCAAAGGAAGCTTGATCCTTTAAGTCTCCCTTTTGGAAATTTAAACGCTGGCTAAAACGGGCAAAAACCTCATCATCAATACCACCACGGGCATGATCTTTGATCTCACTTTTAACTTCTTTCGCCCATTCATCATTACTCCAGTCTCTACGACCAAAGCCAACAATAGTCACTTCTTTGGGTAAACGTTTGGACTCTTCGAGATGATATAAAGCCGGCAAAAGCTTATTTCGGCTTAAGTGACCAGTCACCCCAAAAATAACCAACGTGCAAGGCTCAGTGATATTGTGTTCACCCATTACATTACTATCGCTCATAATTGTTCATCCATCCATTCATGGTGAAAAAATTGTCCTCTAGGCTGATCCACTCGCTCAAAGGTATGGGCACCAAAATAATCCCGTTGTGCCTGTAATAAGTTGGCCGGCACACACGCCATACGATAACCATCATAAAAAGTTAATGCCGCAGCAAAGCCCGGCACCGGAATACCAACTTCAATCGCTCTGGATACGGTCTTACGCCAGCCACTTTGGGTAGTCGCAATGGCCTGTTGGAAAAAATCATCTAATAACAGGCTTTCCAGATCAGGATTATTGGTATAAGCCGTTTTGATACTCCCTAGAAAACGACTGCGGATAATACAACCACCACGCCACATAAGAGCAATAGCACCATAATTTAGATTCCATTGATATGCTTTAGCCGCTTCACGCATTAGCATATAGCCCTGAGTATAGGAGATAATTTTAGACGCATATAAGGCTTCTTTGACGGCATTAATGGCCTCAGATTTTTCTTGTTCTGTATAGGAAAACTGAGTATCTGGCCCCTGCAATACACTTGATGCCTTAAGCCGTTCTGCTTTCAGTGCTGATAAAAAGCGAGCAAAAACAGCTTCTCCAATTAAGGTCAGAGGAATGCCCAATTCTAATGAATTAATAGCCGTCCATTTACCGGTTCCTTTTTGTCCCGCAGTGTCGAGTATTTTATCCACCAATGGCTCACCATCGGTGTCTTTGACTCGTAAAATATGACTGGTGATCTCAATTAAATAAGAGTTTAATTCACCTTCATTCCATTGGCTAAAGATATCAGCAATCTCATCAACACTTAGGGATAGACCTTCCCTTAAAAACTGATAAGCCTCACAAATAAGTTGCATATCGCCATATTCAATACCATTGTGTACCATTTTGACATAATGTCCGGCACCATCTTCACCAATCCAGTCACAACAAGGTTCACCATCTACCTGAGCAGTAATACTTTGTAAAATAGGCTTTACTGATTCCCAGCCATTTTTATTGCCCCCAGGCATAATAGATGGCCCATGACGAGCCCCTTCTTCACCACCAGAAATACCCGTACCCAGATAGATAATGCCTTGCTCCTGCATGGCCTTAACTCGTCGAGTCGTATCGGTATACAGGGAATTGCCACCATCCATAATAATGTCACCAACATCAAGGTGAGGCATCAAAAGTTCAATAAAATGATCCACCACCTCACCGGCTTTTACCATTAACAAAATACGTCTTGGTGAACTCAAGCTTTGCACAAACTCTTCAATTGAATGCGTACCAATAATCTGTGTACCTTTTGCTTCACCCGCAAGAAAGGCATCAACTTTACTGGTGGTACGATTAAAAACCGACAAGCGAAAGCCATGATCATTGATATTTAATGCCAGATTTTGCCCCATAACAGCCAAGCCAATTAAGCCGATATCTGCCTTTTCCATAATAGTTCCCTATGATTTTTCTAAATTTATATAAAAGTACAGTATAGATGATTTTCTCACACTTTGTGTTCAAGGTCTGTATTACTCCAGAAAATGATGTGTCAACACTTTTCCAGAGAATCATTAAAGTTAAGGTAAATGGTGGGTTTGAATAAATTGTATTTGGAGTTGGGGCTTCAGCCCCGCAAAATAAGCAGGACTGAAGTTAAATATTTACCCATAAATATCTTAAGCCAGTATTAATATAAC
>Ga0256831_1000882_pt1 | contig 15916 bp, 25 predicted proteins | sample 132544metaG_FD_189087 | JGI IMG/M metagenome (GOLD analysis project Ga0256831, IMG submission 189087) | Hydrothermal vent microbial communities from Lau Basin, Pacific Ocean - 132-544 | ecosystem: Environmental > Aquatic > Marine > Hydrothermal vents | place: Pacific Ocean: Lau Basin | collected...
CAGTTGTCCAACATCTTCACATGGTCGGGCAGGGGTGCCCAGATTTACTGGTGGGCTTTCGCGGCAAGAATTACCTGCTGGAGATTAAAGACGGGTCTAAGCCGCCATCGGCCCGTAAGCTGACCAAAGACGAGGCGGCATGGCATATTCAATGGCCCGGCACCGTATCAATCGTAAACAACGCTGACGAGGCTCTGGCGGCTGTTGGGCTGGGCGTGGTTAGCATTCCGGTGGTGGGGACAATCTCATGAGCCTGCCATATTTCAACATGTATCCAACAGATTTCGAAGCAAAGACCTCGCACCTGACGCTTGAAGAGGACGGCGCATACAACAGATTATTGCGCCTGATGTGGATGACGCCTGGGTGCAGCTTGCCGGATGACGACAAGTGGATCATGCGCCGTATGCGGGTTGATCAGGACACATTTGATAGGGTTGTGTCGGTAATTCTGGATGAATTTTTCGAGCGCAGAAATGGCCGTGTTAGCAATGCTAGGCTTGCAAGAGAATATGCAAAATCAAACGATGCGCATAAAAAGCGCGTTTCTGCCGGAAAACTTGGCGGAAATGCCAAGGCGTTGAAAACAAAGAAAAACGTGCCTAGCAATGCTAAAGCAAAGCCCTACCAACCAGAACCAGAACCAGAACCAATAAAAAGAGATACTAGCGTATCTACAAAAAAACGCGCCCCAAAGCCTGATATTGCGTCACTTCTTTCTGTGGTTTGCTCCCCAGCAATAGCGCAAGATTTCGTGGCTCACAGGGCTGCAATGAAAAAACCAATCACCGAACTTGCGGCAAAGCGGATTGTTGATCGCCTAAGCGGCCACCAAGACCCTGACGCGGTTCTAAATCTTTCAATCGAAAACGGATGGCAGGGGATATTCCCCGAGAAGGTAGGATTCAATGGGAACGGAAATTACAGCCAACAGCCGGGAAGCGGCGCTCGCCCAGATGCGGCCCTTGAGAACATTGCTCGGCTCGCAGGACTTGGCACAGCATAGGGCAATGGTTGCTGTTGAGCTGGAAGTGCTGGCGAAAAAGTATGACCGCTTCGGCTGGGACCGCGACCGTGGGTCGGCTGCGCATGATCGGGCGATCACAGATTTCATGGATGCGCTGCAAGATTTTCCGCTGGACGAAATCAAAGCGGCCTGCCGTGAAGCGGTTCTGGACCGGCCAAGCAAGATGCCAAACGAGGGGCATATCGTTTCATACATTTTGAAAGCACGCGGTGCGAAGCTGGCGCGGCTTCCAAAGATTCCAAAGCAAGAATGCAAACCTGACAGAGAGCGGGCAACGCCAGAGCAAGCCGCCGCGATTGTTGCCAAGGCTGGTTTCATTGCAAAGAAGTTTGGGGGCCGGTCATGATCTATTTTGAGCAATTCGCATTAGACCGCTGGACGCCATGCACGGCACCAACAGCGCCGGCAATCAAGAACGGCAGAGAGAAGCGCAACAACGGCGAAACAGGCCGTTTGACACGCGGCGTGTGCGAGGTCTTGCCGGTCCACGAGGGGCTAACGCTGGCGCAGCTTCAAGCAGCTTACGGAGTGAAAGAATGACAGAGACATGGGCCGAAATGAAGAAGCGCCACAAGGAAGAACGCCGCAAGGTAATGATTGATGAATTCCATGCGGTAAATGGAAACACAAAATTGGCAGCCTACAATATGGGGATGGCCACAAAACGGTTGCGCAAGATGCTGGTGGCGGAATTTGGCGGGGTTTATAGGCTGAAAGACCGGCTCGGAATATGACCCATACGCAAGAGCGGAAGGAATATTAAAATGAGTGATTATATAATAATTATATTGGTGTGGTGGACATTTTCCGTGCCAGCGCTGGCGATGATGTTGCAAGCGGGCCTAACAGGAAGGCAGGCCGTTTCCATGGCGGTATTCTGGCCTATTGTATCGCCAATTGTGATAGTCGTCATAATTTACCAGTCTACTATCAAATCCACAAAGCATATCAGAAGAGACCTATATAATAGAAGGTTACTCAAAGAATTTGATGAATATATTGATAAGAAGAAAACGAATGGGCCAGAGCAATGACGCAGGCAGGCGAGAAAAAAACGCAGGACATGGCACCGGCTGAATATCAGGCACATGTCAGTAAAACAATACACACACAGCAATGGCTAATCCGCCGAATCCAGCGGGCAACTACACTCACGCAACTGCAAAACATGCGGGACGACATGGGCTACACGATGGCAAAAGACCCGCTGATCAAGATTGAAATGCTGAAACGAGAAAAGGAAATACGGAAATGAGCGAATGGGATTTTAATATTAGCCGCGCACCAAGAGGCAGGATTGTGCAGGAAAAGATTAAACACAAGAACGGTAAGACAATGGTGGTCAAGAGATTTGTGCCTGATCTTGTGATCTTATGCGCTGACGATGAAGCCAAAACTGTGACGGTATCGCAATGGCTTCCGAAGGAAAAACGCTGGAGCATGTTCGCTACAGGCCAAGCGCCGTTGGCGTGGATGGCTTTCCCTAAGCACGTAAACGAAGGAAAATAGAAATGAGCGGATCGGTTAACAAAGTAATATTGATAGGCAATCTGGGCGCTGATCCCGAAGTGCGCACATTCCAGAATGGCGGCAAGGTTTGCAATCTGCGGATTGCGACCTCGGAAACGTGGAAAGACAAGAACACCGGCGAGCGGCGCGAGAAAACCGAATGGCACACGGTTGCCATTTTCTCGGAAGGGCTGGTGCGTGTCTGTGAACAATATCTGAAAAAAGGCTCGAAGGTATATATCGAGGGTTCGCTTTCAACCCGCAAATGGCAGGATCAATCGGGCAATGATCGGTATTCAACCGAGGTGGTGCTACAGGGCTTCAACGGCACGCTGGTTATGCTGGACGGTCGGAGTGGCGATGCGCCGCAGCAAGGCCAGCAACAGCAGCCACAAGGCGGCGCCGGAGACAACTTCGACGATTCTGAAATCCCATTCTAGGAGCGACCAAATGAACGCAAGAGCAACATTTTACGACTTCGGCACAAACCGACCGCGAACACCGGCAGGCGAGAACGTATTGCGGCGGGCTATATTGGATAGCATGAAGCCAAAAACGCGACATATCCGTAAGCCATATAGGAAGCCACGCAAGACGCCAGCAACGTCAAAGGCCCGGGTCAAGAACCTGTGCGCTGTGCTGCGGTCTATCAGCCGTGGCAATACACTCACCAGTGGAATAGCGGATGATACTGGCATCAAGGCTCCAACGGTCAGGAATTACCTAAAGAGCCTTGAACTGGACGGGTATATCACCCGAACCCACCCGCAAGAGGTTTGGCAAGTCAAAAACTGCGAAATCACAGAGCGCGGGCGCGATTACATGGCGGGCAAGCTGGCGAATGAATGACGACGACGAAATAACGCTGGAACAGCAGGTGATTACACAGGAGGCCACGATCGACAGGCTTAATCACCAGTTGGCCGTTATTAGCAAGAGGGACGAGCACGCACAGGCTTACATTGTGAAGCTGCAAAAGCGGGTTGCCGATCTGGAAGCACAGGTGACGGATGAGGCGCGGGCCGAATGGATATTCAGAAACTAAGGGGCAGATAATGAACAGGCGAATAGTTGGATACGAAATTGTTTCAGATAGAAGCTACAGCAGGCTTGAAAATGCGGTTAACGAGAAGATAGCTTTTGGCTTCGAGCCACTCGGCGCAATGACAAAAGGGGAGACACATTTTTTCCAAACAATGGTGAAATACGAGGACGCGGGCAGGCAAGATATAACGCCAAAGGTGTTCGCGCCAGACGGGGGCGAATGAATGGGCAAACGTAAGCGCAAGCACTACAAGGCACAGGCAGCGTCAAGTGTCTCACTGGCCCCGCTGGGAGGGGATCATGGCACAGGGACGCCCGCAGCGATGGCGGGCAAGGTTCTAAAGCCGATCCTGAACGATGAAGGCCGCAACCCGAACAACATCGGGCGGCTGGTGACAGAATGCCAGCTATCACGCATGGAGTTTCTTTCTATGCGGCAATACCAAGCGGGAATGGAAATCCGCGACGCATGGTCAGGGGTTGAGAAACTATCCAGCGGGGGAGAGTTGAAAGAGCAGGTGGACAGCACCCCGAAACCGGACGCTACCATAGCGATCCAGATGGATGCCCAGTCGCGGCTTGTAAACGCAATGAAGGCGGTTCCTCCAGAAACAAGGGATATTGTCGAGCATGTATGCTGGCATAACCTGCCCCTGATCCGCATGGGGAAGGGAAGCCGATACTATAAGCGGCAATCTGAATTGCAGGTGGCGCTAGAATTGGTGGCAAACCATATGCGATTTTAGGGCAGCACTGTTGACGCGGAACCCGCAAGGTGATATTCATATCTTATCGCCAGAGGCGCGGGATATTGCGTTTGTGGCAGTCTGCTAGGACTTCTTAACAGCCATTTTTGGCTTTTGATTTGCGAAAGCGTTCTGTCCTATCGTGCGGGCGTGACTGAATAGTAGCGATAGTGGCGCGGGAAAGACCGTATTGTCTGGAGTGATCACAATATCAGGCACAAGCACACGGGCGGCTTGTAAAATCCGGCCCGCCAAACATAGCCGCATTTTTGCGGTGTTCTTTAACAAGTTGCAGATCGCATGCAGATCGGCGAGTTCGGTGCAAATCCGATCAGGAACACCACATGAGCGCGGCGGGTATCTGGATGAATGGCATGTAAGCATTGTCACGCGGACCAAAGTGGGCGCACCGGAGAGCTAGCCCGCGCTCAACACATCTCACCTACCAAGAGTAGGCAGAGTTTTCAGGGCCGTTTGGGGTAACGCCTAAGCGGCCCTAGCTGATTCAACCAAACAGGTAAAACCCCCAACCCTTTAAGTAGGAGCCGCATCAAGCGGAATAAAAATCATGGCCGCAACAAAGGCAAAACCGACAAAGCTGCAACAGGATCAAACCCGCGCGGCAATCCAGACTACCCAGCTTGTAAAACGCTTGCAGAACTTTGCGTTAGGACGGGCCGAGGCAAATGCAACCGATAAGGACGCGCCGCCGGTCGAGTTGGACAACGCGAAACTAAAGGCAATCGAGATACTTCTGCGCAAATCTCTGCCCGATCTAAGCGCGGTTACGATTAAAGGGGACGAAGACAACCCGCTGGTTATCAACGTAACCCTAGGCGGCGATGACAGAGGTTAATCTAACGATCATCCCAAGGAAACCGTTCTTAGGATACATCAAACGGAAGAAGCGTTGGTCGTGCATTGTGGCGCACCGGCGGGCCGGAAAGACAGTTGCATGTGTCATGGATTTGGTTATCCGAGCGATTGGGGCAACGAAGAAAGAGCCGCGATACGCATATATTGCCCCGACATACGGTCAGGCCAAGGACGTTGCTTGGGCATATCTAAAGGAATACACACAGAACATTCCCGGCATGAAGGTTAGCGAAAGCGAATTGAGCGTGGTTTTCCCGCACAACGGGGCGCGGATACGGCTTTACGGGGCAGAGAACTACGACAGACTTCGGGGTTTGTATCTCGACGGGGCTGTAATTGACGAGGCGGGCGATCAGGACCCAAGGGCATTCCCCGAGGTTATCCGGCCAGCATTGTCTGATCGTGGAGGCTGGTGTTCGTTCATCGGCACACCAAAGGGCCGTAATGCGTTTCACGAGATTTACAAGCGGGCTATGGAAAGCGACGACTGGTTCGCTGGCAAGATGACAGCAAGCCAAACGGGGCTTATTGCGCAGTCAGAGCTAGATGATGCACGGCGGATGATGACGCCGGAGCAATACGAACAGGAATATGAGTGCAGCTTTGAGGCTGCTGTAATCGGCGCTTACTATGGCAAGGACATGGCGCAGGCCGAGAACGACGGGCGAATAACCAAGATCAGCCATGATCGGAATGCGGATGTGTTCTGTAGCTGGGATTTGGGGATCGGCGACAGCATGGCCCTATGGTTCGGTCAGGCAGTCGGTAAGGAAATTCACTGGCTGGAGTATTACGAGAACAGCGGCTTTGGGCTGGATCATTACGTTGATTACATCAAAGCCCGCCCGTTCGCCGTGCACAACCATTTTCTGCCGCATGATGCCAAGGCACGGGAATTGCAGACGGGCAAGGACCGGATCACATTTCTACGTGGCCGGGGATTAACCTGCGAGATTGTCCCACAGCATTCGGTTGACGACGGGATAAACGCGGTTCGCATGGGCTTTCCGCAGATGTGGTTCAATTCAGATGGTGAGAACATGGCGCGGGGGCTTGATTGCCTGCGCATGTATCGGGCCGAATATGATGACAAGCGCGGCGTGCTGAAAACAAGGCCCTCGCATGGCTGGGAAAGCCACGGGGCGGATTCATTCAGGTACGGGGTTATGGGGTTGGCGATCAATCCACCCGTAAAGCCACGCAAGCGCTACGTTGGGCCTTCGGTCCTTTAAGGGTTTCAAATGGAAAACGACAAACTAGCAAGCCACGTTGCGGGCCTTGTAGACGTGTGCAAATCAAAGCTGGACGAGGGCGCTAAGGAACGCGAGCGGGCGAACGATTATGCAAACGGCAAGACGCCGGACGTTCCAGCGCGGGAAAACCGTTCGAGCGTGTCGAGCCGCGATGTTCGCACGGTGATGAAAAAGATCATGCCAAGCGTGATGCGAACCATCATCGGCACCGACGCAATGGTAAAATACTTGCCGGTAGGGCAGGACGACGAAGAGGGTGCGGAACAGGCAACGGATTACGTCAACCACGTTGTTATCCCAGAGGGTGATGTAGAGGCGGCTATCCACGACGCCGTGCATGATGCCATGCTTTTAAAGACCGGCATTCTAAAATGGTCAGCCTACAAGGAAACCAAGGTCGAGGTTCAGGAATACACCGACCAGCCGGACGAGGCGGTAGTAGGCCTTCTTGGAGAACCTGACGTTGAGATAATCGACCACGAGACCAGCGAAGAGACCGACCCCGATGTGCTGGAGTTAAACCCGTCTTCATTGCGGCACTCGTTCAAGATCAAGCGCAAGACGGAAACCATCACCCCGAAACTGGAAGCGGTTCCGCGTGGTGTGTTCCTGATATCACCTGACGCAGAGGATATCGAAACGGCGGCGCTTGTTGGTGAGATTCAACAGCCTACACGGTCCGACCTTGTGTCTATGGGATACGACCGCAGGCTAGTTTCACGACTGGAAAGTGTCGACGGCGTGGAATACGACGACGACAAGGAGAGCCGCGAGGGCGACGACTACAGCGATTTGCAAATGGACAGCCGCGAGGCGATGCAGGAAGTTGAGGTCTATGAGGTCTATGTTCGGCTTGATCTGGACAAGGACGGGATCGCCGAGCTTCACCGGATTGTTTACGGCGAGACTGGCAGCGAGACCGAAAAATATCTAATCTTGGCTCAAGAAATGGTCACGGATGCGCCCTATGCTGCAATCGTGATTGAGCGCGACCCGCACCAGTTCGACGGGCATTCGCTCTACGAGGAAACCGCAGACATTCAGCGGGTCAAAACCATGCTGATGCGGGCAACGCTCGATAACCTCTATGCGCAGAACAACCAGCGGCCAGCGGTGCAGCGGTCAGCGCTTGAGGACGAAGAGGATTTGATCAACTTCGAGTTCGGGCAGCCGATTTACCTTAAGCCCGGTCATACTGCCCGAGAGGCATTAGAGTGGCAGCAGGTGCCGTTCGTAGCCGGTGAATCGTTCAGCATGTTGCAATACATGGATCAGGTTGCAACGGATCGCACAGGGGTTACAGACGCAAGCGGCGGGTTGGACGCCGAGGCATTCGTTAACACCAGCGCCACGGCTGCGCACATAGCGTCAGAAGCCGGTGTTGCGCAGGCTGACGCCATTGTCAGGTCGATTGCCCGTGGTGGGCTGCGAAAAGCGTTCAGAGGGTTGCTTAAGCTGGTTATTGCCCATGCTGACGGGCCTAGAACCGTGCAGATCAGGGGCGAATGGAAATCCTATGACCCGTCTGTCTGGAACGTGGATATGGATTGCACGGTCAATGTTGGGCTGGGCGGCGGGACGAAGGAACGTGACCTGTCCGTGTTGCAAGTGGTTCTTGGGCTGCAAAAGGAACTGCTGGCGAGCCTTGGGCCGGATAATGTCTATGTGAAGCCAGACCAGCTTTACAACACGCTGGAAAAGATTGTCGAAACGGCGGGTTTCCCGAGCGCTTTGCCGTTCTTCACCAAGCCTGACCCCGAAGAGGTCAAGCAGAAGTTTGAGGCGGCGGCAAAACAGCCGAACCCGGACGAGCAAAAATTGCAAGCCCAGATGCAGCTTGAGAAAGCCAAAATGGAGGCCGCGCGTGATAAGGAAATGGCACAGATGGAAGCTGACCTACAGGTCAAGTCGGCTGAAATGGAAAAAGATGCCATAGCTCGCCGCGAACAATTGCAGGCTGACCAGATCAAAGAAGAGCAGCGGCTTGCGTTCGAGCGGGAGAGGCTGGCGCAGGAGCGCGATATAAAGATGGCTGATATTCAGGCTAAGTTAGCAATAGCTGGGGCACGCAATGTCTAAAATGGGTGCCGCCGAAAAGCTGCTGAATGATCCGTTACTCAATGAAATTCTAGACGGGCTAGAGCGTGACGCATTCGAATTGTGCGTGAACGCCAAGCCGTCTGACGACGAACAGCGCCGGACAACCACACAGGAAATCCGCGCAATCCGATCCCTACGGGGGAAGTTGAAGCTCTTATCGAAGAGCAAGACCAAGCCCACCGGTAGGGGTTCAGTGGTTTAGCCGCTGACTACACCTGCAAAAAAGGAATGCAGAGCATGAACACTGCCGAAATGGATAGTGATTTGGAACTCGACGACAACTTGGACTTTGACGATGGCGAGGAACCTGTAGAGGACAACCTTGAAGCCGTTGAGGAAGAAGCCGTTGAGGGCGAAAATGTCGAGACCGACGAAGAACCGGAAGCCGAGGTTGACGAAGAACCAGAGGCGGAGGAATCCGAGGAACCCGACGATTCTGTGATGGTAACGCTGGATGGCGGCGAAGAAGTGCCGCTTTCTGAATTGCGTGCCAGCTATTTTCGGAATGCCGATTATACGCAGAAAACAACCGAAATCGCACGGGAGCGGGAGGCCGCAGAAAAGGTCAAATCTCTTTATTCCGAGCGGATTCAGGTTGCACAAAACACGTTGCGAAACCTTGAAGGTTTTCTGACAAGTCTAATCCCACCAGAGCCGGATTTTGCTTTGGCCCAATCGGACCCTGCCGCTTTCACAGCGCAGCAAGCAATGCGCCAACGCGCCATTGCCGAGTTGCAAGGTGTTGTCGGCATGAAGGGCGAGATTGAAAGCCACCGCGAACAGGTTCGGGACGAGGACATGGCCGCTTACAAGTCTGAACAGGACGCCGCATTGGTTAAGGCCATGCCGCACCTTAAGGACGAGGCAAAGCTGGCCGCATTCAACGCCAATATCAACAAGGGCGCACTTGAATTCGGGTTTACCGAAGACGAGATTGCTCAAACAGCAGACGCGCGAATTCGTTCCGCCCTGCATTACGCGATTATTGGCAAGCGGGCAGAGGCAAACCGGCGCAACGCCGCACGCAGGGTGGAAACACCCCGCAAGGGCAAGGCAAAGGCTGCCAAGCAAGTGGCAAATCAGAACAACCAGAAAGCAATGCAACGATTGTCCAAATCAGGCTCAATCGACGATGCGATGGAAATCGACTTCGATTGAGCCATAGCCAAAAGAGGTAAATCATGGCTAAAGTTGCAAACACGTTTGTTACCACGGATGCAAAAGGTAACCGCGAAGAATTGTCGGACGTTGTTAACCGGATCACACCGGAAGACACCCCGATCTACTCCCTGATCGGGTCCAGCACATCGAAGACCATTCACCCCGAGTGGGAAACGGAAGAACTGGCTGCACCGGGCGCAAACGCACAGGCAGAGGGCGACGAATACAGCTTTGACGCTATCACTCCTGCCGTTCGTGTCGGGAACTATACCCAGATCATGAACAAGCGCTGGATCGCGTCCAACTCGCAAAACGCGATGGACAACGCCGGGGACGCTGAAAAGGGCCTGAAAAAGCAGAAGCTGAAAAAAGGCATCGAACTGCGCAAAGATGTTGAATACGCGATTGTGTCAAACTCTGCGTCGGTTGGCGGGGAAACCCGTGTGTCTGGCTCTCTGGCGTCTTGGTATGAAACAAACGTGGACCGTGGCGTCGGTGGCGCTAATGGCGGTTTTGATCAGGCAACGGGCCTGACCGTCGCGGCCACAGACGGTGCGCAACGGGCGTTCACAAAGACCATGCTGGATAGCGTGATGCAGCAGGCTTATCAGTCTGGGGCCAACGTCAAGTCGGTTGTGGTCTCGCCCTATGTCAAATCCGTGTTCGTGACATTCATGTCTGACGCCAATGTCGCGTCTTTCCGTTACGCTGCACACAGCGGCAAGGAAAACGCAATCGTTGCCACGGCTGACGTTTACGAAGGCCCGTTTGGCAAGGTGATGATCATGCCAAACCGCGTAATGTCTGACACCGCGACATCGCGTAATGTCCACCTGATTGATCCTGAAATGGCGTCGTTCAAGTGGTTCCGTCGGATCAAAGAGGACCGCAACATTGCCAAGACGGGCGATGCGCAGAAGAAGGTTCTGATCGGCGAAGGCACCCTGTGTGTCAAGAACGAGGCCGGTCTGGGTGTTTGCGCCGATGTGTTCGGCCTGACCGCCACATCGTAAGACTGAACGAATGACGATTTAAGGGGCTGCTTCGGTGGCCTCTTTCCTATGCAAAAAAAGGATTGTTCAAATGGCGAAGAAAACACCCATCAAACTGACCCATGATTTTTGGGGTGAAGATGGCCGCGTAAAGGCCGGGTCCGTAATCGACGTGGACGTAAAGACCGCGAAAGAAATGCTTGCGGCCAAGAAGGCCGAGCGCGCCGATCCGTTGCCGGAGTAGCCGAATGGTTATCAAGGACGGGAATTGGGAACTGCTGGAGCATGACCACCGCACGGGCCGCACGGTCTGGGTCTGGTTTGATGGCGAGAAAACCCATTACCGCACCGATTATCCCGTGGATAATATCCTAAAGGATAACGCCACAGCCAAGGCCGAAATGGCCGGCCAGCGCTGGGGCGATGGTAAGCGCGTGGCGTCAATCCCGTTGAACGTATTCCACGACCAGTTGGCCGAGGCCAGCAAGCAAGACGATGACAAATATTTGTCAAAGTGGCTGAATGACAGCGACAACGCCAAATTCCGCACATTCGGGGGCAGGGTATGATTGCAGACTATGCAGAACTGATAGCCGAGGTGTCGGACCGGGCTAACGACCCTGACGTAGCGCTCAAGGCGGAAATGTTCGTAGGGCTGGCCGAAAATGCGATTGCCAAGCGGTTGCAGGTTGGCGAAATGGAATCGAGCGCATCATTGGCGACGGATGCCGATGGGGTGGCAAATATCCCAATCGGGTTTATTCGTGCCCGCTCGGTTATGGTCGGCAAATATATCTTGCCAGCAAAAACACTCACGGAAATCAAACAGGGCGCGTCTGGATACGCGATTACGTCGGGCGTGATGCAGACCAGCGAGGTATCGGCAACGGTTGATCTGGTTTACTACTCGCGGCTTCCCAGCCTTGTGGAAAATGGCACGAATTGGTTGTTCCAGTCGGACCCCGATATCTATCTATATGCAGTTTTGGTGCAAGTTTTTCTTGCTAATCTCGACATTGAGAAAGCGCAGGCGGCAGAAACATATCTCGACCAGTTAATCGGGCTTAAAGATTTAGACGACAGGCGGCGGCGCTTGTCGCCCTCACGACTTCATATAGCAGGGGTGACCCCATGAGCATTGGTGATATCCTGCCAAGTATCCTGTCAGAGTGCGGGATTGATAATTCGTCCCCCGCCATTGATGATGCGTCGTTTGAAATGCGGCAGATTTCCGGCCTGATGAATATGGCAGGAAACGACATTGCAACCCGGGCAGAATGGTCGAACGGGGTGCGTGAATTGTCGGTTCCTATGGAAACCCTATCCCTGCCGAACGACTTCCAAAAGATGGCGTCTGGTGGGGCGGTCGCGGTTGATGATCCTGACTATCAGCCGGTTCGGCCCGTGTTGTCAGAATCCACATGGCAGCTTTTGGGAAAGCACATGTCTGCGCAGCCGTTCTATCACCTGACCAACGGCGAACTGCAATTCCTGCCAGTTGACGCGCTAAAAACTGTTAAAATTAAATACATTTCCTCGTCATGGCTGAAAAGCAGGGCTGACAGGATTACGGCGAATACGGACGAGACCATATTCCCAGAGCGCCTGCTGGAGCGCGGCACTATTTGGCGTTGGAAACGTCAAAAGGGGTTGCCGTTTGATGACTTGATGGCGGAATTCGAAGCCGATCTTGTGGCGGCAATTAAAGCCGACAGAGGTTCCAAATGATAAGCGTTCGGCCCGCGAGAAAGCGGACAACTGATCGCGTTGCGACAGAAACAGACAAAACGCCTGACGGAAAAATCAACAGCATTCCCGCCCCTATCCACGGGATGATTGACAACGACAGCCTGTCAGCACAGCGCCCCTTGTCCGCGCGCGTGATCGAAAACATGTTTGTTACGCAGTCTGGTGTCAGGGTTCGCGGTGGCCGCTATAAGGTGGCAATGCTTGGCGCTCCTGTAACGTCTGTGTTTTCTTACGAATCCGCGACGTTAAGCCAGATGTTCGCAACAACTGATACGGATATTTACAATATCTCGGCGCTTGATCCTGCCGCCGTTCCGGCCTCTGACGTGACCGGGCAAACGTCCGGTCGGTATTCAACCGCACAGCTTGGAACGGTTGGTGGCGAATATTTGTATGCAGTAAATGGGACGGAGAAGGCCCAACTATACGACGGGACAACATGGACCACGGTTGACGGGGTATCAACGCCGGCAATCACCGGCGTAACCACAAGCAATTTAAACTATGTCTGGACATTCAAGTCTCGGTATTGGTTCGTTGAGAAAAACAGCAAGGTTGCATGGTATTTGCCCGTTGATAGCATTGGCGGGGCGGCTGCCGATTTCTCGCTCAAGGGTATTTTCCAAGATGGCGGTTATCTGATGTTCGGGGCCACATGGTCGCAGGATTCTGGCGACGGCATGGACGACAGGATTGTTTTTGTCAGTTCGCTTGGGGAGGTTGCCGTTTACGAGGGCAGCAACCCGGCGGATGCTGCAACATGGGGATTGGTAGGGCTTTACAAAATGTCTCCACCTTTAGGCCCTAACGCGCATGTCAGGGCTGGAGGAGATGTGATTATCGCCACGGAAGAGGGCTTGATCCCTATTTCAGCCGTGGTTCAAAAAGACCCCGCCGCATTGGCCTTGGCGGCTGTATCCGCGCCGATTGAGAATACTTGGCAAAAGTATTCCCGCAGCTACATAGGAACACAGCCTTGGGAAATTGTGAAATGGCCCCGCGAAAACATGCTCATGGTATCGCTTCCTAGCGATGGCAACACGGGGTTGGTGGCGAATGTGAATACAGGCGCTTGGTCTGTTTATACTGGTTGGGATATCCAGTGCCTGACGATCCATTCCAAGACTTGTTATTTCGGGTCAGCAGACGGGTTTATATATCAGGCCGAACGCGGCGGGGATGATGACGGAACGCCTTTTGTCGCGAAGTTATCAGGATACCCAACTGGGTTTGGGTCAACCGCCACGCATAAAACCGTAAATTCTGCGCGCGCGACGTTTCTATCGGCGCTGGAGTTCAATCCGCAGGTTTCATTTTCGACAAACTACAATGTAGACTTCCCGGCGGCTCCAACGGCAGCGGCGCAACCCACCACGACGGCGGCGCTTTGGGATGTTGGGAAGTGGGATGTGAGCCTTTGGGACGACTCGCAAACCGGTGAATATTCCGTGCGCCCTATTTATACGACGAATTGGGTTTCCCAAGGCAAGGTGGGGTTTGTGGTTTCGCCGCAGATACAGATCACCAGCAGCGGGGAGCGCAGGTCGGATGCTGAATTGGTGTCCATCGAGGTTCTTTACAGCGAAGGCGGGGCGGTAGTTTGATCACCGCCATCTACGGGCGCGACAAAGAGGTCGAACGGTTCGTGGCGGACAATATAGAAGGGTGTTCTAGGGGCTTTGGAGAGTGCAAGGCCATCGGGTTCGCCCGTGAAGGCAAATTGGTTGCCGGTGTGGTTTATCACAATTGGGACGAAGCGGCTGGGGTGATCGAAATATCATCGGCGTCGATATGTAGGGATTGGGCCACAAAGACGGCAATCCGGCGAATATTCGAATACCCGTTTGACCAAATCGGATGCCAAATGTGCATTGCGAGAATATCAGAAAACAACACCCGCGCGCGCCGTATCTGGAAAGCGTTCGGAGCGACAGAATACAAAATTCCGAGATTAAGGGGCCGAGACGAGGCCGAAACCATTCACACGCTAACAATTGAAGCGTGGCGGAGTGGAAAATTCAAGAGGATATCCTAAATGGGAAAATCTAGAGCACCGGCCCCGCCCAACCCAAGGGAAACGTCAGCGGCACAGACAGGCACAAGCGTTTCCACCGCGATTGCCAACACGATGCTAGGCAACGTCAACCAAGTGGGTGCAGATGGGTCAACTCTGACCTATGACCAGACGGGGAATTATTCGTTCACCGATCCTTACACCGGCAATTCCTATGATTTGCCGACATTCACAGCGACACAAAGCCTTTCCGAAAAGGCGCAGAATATCTACGATTCCAACCAAGACGCAGAACTGAACCTGTCGAATATCGCGCGCGATCAATCAAGTTTCTTGGGCGATTACATGTCAGAGCCTTGGACCGCTGACACAGCGGCTATCGAGGGGCGCTTGAATGAGTTGGGGGCGGCTACGCTTGACCCAAGGTTCGAGCGCCAACGGTCAGACCTGCAAACGCAGTTGAGCAATCAGGGCATCAAGCTGGGATCAGCGGCATATGATCGGGCAATGGGCAATCTGAATGACGCGCAAAGCCAATCATACAATGACCTGTATTTGCGGGGACGCGGGCAAGCGTTCAGCGAATTGCAAGCCCAGCGGAATCAGCCGATTAACGAGATTTCAGCGCTGTTGAGCGGATCGCAAGTGTCTATGCCGAATTACTCGACAAACCAGCCTTCGAACATTGCGACGACTGACAATGCGGGGCTGATCAATCAAAATTACAACCAGCGTCTGAACCAATGGCAAGCCAATCAGGCAAATAACCCATTGGGCGGGCTGTTGCAGCTTGGCGGGACATTGGGCAGCGCGTTTATTATGTCCGATAAACGCACGAAAAAAGATATCAAAAAGGTCGGCAAGACAGACGACGGACAGAACATTTACAAATTCCGGTATAAATCCGGCGGGCCAATCCAAATGGGCCTTATGGCGCAAGAGGTTGAGAAGAAAAAGCCAAGCGCTGTTACCGAGGTCGGCGGGATCAAAATGGTTGACTACGGCAAAGCGCTGAAAGGGGCTTCATAATGGCAAAACCTTTCATTTTCGGGGGTGATACGAACCTCACATATGACGAGCTAAAGCAAAAGCAAAAATATGCAGAGCAAATGCTTGCCCGTGGCGCGTCAGGGCAACCCCGCACAGCCGTTCAGGGGGCCAACAGCGCCGCCAACTCCATTCTCGGGGCATTGCTGGCCAAACGGTCCGGTGAGAAGCTGGGCGAAGGGCGGCAGGAAGCAACAAGCGCGTTTCAGAGCCTTCTAGGCGGTGGCGCTGCGCAGCAATCTATTCCACCTCAAAGCACGACACCTGATGCTGGTGGAATCCGAGAAGGGCTTATTGCCAGAGGATTGCCGGAACATATTGCCGATGGCTTTATAATGAACATGAAGGACGAAAGCGGGCTTAAAGCAGACATTAACGAACAGGCTCCGACTGTGGCG
>Ga0256831_1000883_pt1 | contig 15912 bp, 10 predicted proteins | sample 132544metaG_FD_189087 | JGI IMG/M metagenome (GOLD analysis project Ga0256831, IMG submission 189087) | Hydrothermal vent microbial communities from Lau Basin, Pacific Ocean - 132-544 | ecosystem: Environmental > Aquatic > Marine > Hydrothermal vents | place: Pacific Ocean: Lau Basin | collected...
TTTGAATAATTTTACATCGATTAGAAAAGACAGAGAAAATAAAATATGGAAACAATCATACGGACATATTAGAATAGTAAACAAAAAGATGTTGATAGATCGTATTAATTACATTCATAATAATCCAACAAAAGGAGATTACAAAAGTGTAGATATTCCTTATGACTACTATTTTTCATCAGCAAGAGCATACGCAACAGAAGAAAGTAATTTTATATTTTTAAAAGTAATAAATATACGGTGATGAATAAAGAAATGGAAAGTGACATTCGCCGAGAGGTCAAAGACACTTTGGCTCAGATTGAGAAGTGACATTCGCCGAGAGGCTCAGGGTAGTGAGGAAACTGAGACCAAGGTTTCTAACCTCTGGTCGATCGGGAAGAGTGTTTTTCGCCAAGAGGTCAAAGACGCTTTGGCTCAGGGTAGTGAGTGTAGTTTCGCCAAGAGTTCAAATACACTTCGGATCAAGGTAGTGAGAGTAACTGAGACCAAGGTTTTTAACCTCTGGTCGAATAAAATAAACAATTTTTTTTGATTATTTACTTTGTATTTCAAAGTACTTTTATTTAACAACAAAAAAATGAATTTTATGAAAGACATTAAAAAGAAACTAACAGAATCAACAACATTAAAAGTAATCATTATCATAGTGCTTATCGTATTGTTTATGATACCAAATGCAATGGTAAAAGAACTGATTTTTGAACGTCAAAATACAGAATTCCAGGTAAAAAAAGAAATCGGAAGCAAATGGGGAGCACCTCAATTCCTGACAGGACCATATCTCGTCATACCATATAAGAAAAAGAAAATAGTCACATACAACGCAGGTGAAGAAAAAATCGAATTTTACGATAGAGAATTACAAGTGCTACCTAAAACACTTAATATATCAGGAGATTTGAATCCCTTAGTGAGAAAAAGAGGGATATATAAAGCAATACTTTATGATGCACTTTTAGATTTTGAGGGAAATTTTGAGTTACCAGATTTTGACAAATTAGGAATTGACACAAATTTGATAAAATGGGATAAGATGATGATAAATATCGGTATCAAAGATATGGGTGGAATCAAAGAATCAATAATTTTGAAATGGGGCAATAAGGACAACATCAATTTAGAGCCCGGTGTAAAGGGAGAAATCGCTGGTGCCGGCGCTTCAGCTATCATTGACTTTAATAAGGAGAAATATGGAAATAATATAGATTTTGGCTTCAACGTAAAATTGCAAGGTAGTGAGTCGATATACTTCACTCCACTTGGCAAAACCACTACCGTTACTTTAAAATCCTCTTGGGATTCTCCTTCATTTCAAGGTAGATTTGTTCCTGACGACAGAGAAATTTCATCGGATGGATTTACTGCCAACTGGAAAATATTGGATATGAATAGAAACTATCCCCAACAATGGGAAGGGAATAAATACAATGTAATACCAAGCAAATTCGGCGTAAAATTGATAAAACCGGTTGGCGAATATCAAAAAAACATGAGAACAGTAAAATACTCCCTATTGATAATTGTATTGATATTTTTGATATATTTCTTTTTTGAAATACTCGGAAAATTTCGCATACATCCGATACAATATTCATTTATCGGGTTGGCATTGACTATGTTTTTTGTATTGCTTTTATCTATTTCCGAACAATTGGGTTTTAATTTTGCATACTTGATTTCCTCATTTGCAACCAGTACGATAATTTTGATTTACTCTGCATCACTCTTAAGAGATAAAAAGAAACTAGGAGTTTTGACCGGTTTTTTAACGACAATTTACGGTTTTATTTATGTCGTTCTTCAACTTGAGGATTTCGCATTACTAGCAGGTAGTATCGGTTTGTTTTTAGCATTATTTGCCGCTATGTTTTATTCCAGAAAAATCGATTGGTACAATATTAATATTACAGGAAAGGATGAATGAATCATTTTCTCTGTGAATAACCCATCCCCGACCCTTCCCTTAGCAAGGGAAGGGAGTCTTGATAACTCTTGATAATATTATTTTCCAAAACTTGTGCTTCTGCGATGCAAAGTTAGCTATTTGGTTTTTTGCTTTAGCAAAGTTCGAAATTAAGGTTAAATATTCATTAATGAAAAACAACAAAGTTATAATATACTTAAGTCTTTTATCAAGCTTTCTGCTATTGAAATACAGCTTTAGATATCTAAACAACGATAGGCTAATATTTCTTTTGAAGCCTATAAATAAGATAGTATCGCTAATATTCAATTCGAAATGGGTTTATAGTTCTAAGATCGGATATTATCACGAAAATATCAATGTAATAATTGATAAATCCTGCTCTGGTTTTAATTTTCTCTTACTGAATTATGTAATAATTTTTATTGCTACATATAAATACATAAATAGCGTAAAACCCATATTGATAATGTTTCCGGCCTCGTTTATAACGGCATATTTATCTTCTATTCTTGTGAATTCTTCAAGGATAATAATTTCTATTTTACTACAGCAATCTTTGCATTTTTCTTTTGACGGTTTACATAGAGCTACCGGAATTTTCATTTATCTATCCTTTTTGATTTTAATTTATTTAGGCATTAATCATTTACTTAAATTTAATAAACAATTATGAAAAGTTTACTTAAACCACATTGGATTCTAATTGCTAATACACTTCCAACAGTGTTACTATTTATTATTTTTATAAGCAATTACAGTATCATACATAGTTTATTGACTGATAAAAACAAAGAATATTGGCTATTTTTTGGCTCGGTATTAATCGCTTTATCACTAATAAATATTGCTTATTACGTATTATTGCTTTTTAATAAAAAAAATATTTCTAACTTATACGGAATAATTGTTCTTATAGCCTACACAATATACATTTACTTCTATAGCGAATTCTCAAGACAAATAATTCCATTTAATATTCCTAGCTGGATGATTTCAAACGATCTGTTATTATATGTTTGGGCTCTTTTGATGCCAACACTTATTCATTCTATGTTGATTATTGTGATACAATTGACATCTGAGAACAAAAAACACAAAGCTTGGTTGAATTTTCTATTTACTATCATAACTCCAATTGCATTTTACTTTTTTGTCGAACTATTTATCCCATTATTTAAACCTTTAGATTTTGCATACAAAGAGCATTTTCGGTCAATAATGTACGTAGTCGGATTGATTCTATTTATGTTTTTCTTTATTCGATGGGTATATATCGTGGTAATATGGAAAAAGCGAATTTGGAAAGAGTACGAGATATTATTGAAGATATTTTTTACTTTGGCTTTTCCATTTTTTGGTTTGTTAATCAACAACGATCAAATGATTTTTGGCGATTTCAATAATTCTTGGTTCTATATCTTGACATTTATTAATGGCATCTTACTAAACTTTCCCAATTCAGGCAATAAAATATATCGACTTATTTTGTTTTCTGCCAGAGCCATTACATTTAGTTATATTTTTTACTTTTTTCTGGTTTTCTTGCCATACCTCCCTTTATCAATTATCCTTATTGCTCTTCTTTTTGTGGGTGTATTAATGCTTACACCGCTAATTTTATTTGTATATCAAATTCAAATTTTTTCAAAAGACTACAAATTTCTAAGGAATTATTATTCTGGAAATATTTTGGTTCTAATCTCCATAATATCATTCCTGACACTTCCGGCTATTATCACAATATCAAATCTAATGGACAAACATACACTTAATGAATCACTTGAATATATTTATAATCCTGATTTTTCAAAAGACTATGAAATAGATAAATCGTCAGTATATAATATAATAAGCAATATCAGATCCAATAAAAGGAGAGACATTTTTTTTGAATACAGTCAAACTCCGTACTTATCCTTTTATTACAATTGGATTGTCTTAGGAAATCTTACAGTCTCTGAAAAAAAACTAAAAAAAATGGAACAAATATTTTTAGGTATTTCAAGATCAAAACCGGCAAGAAATCGCAGAATTACAATCCCCGACAGTACTAAAATTATTGACACCAAAACAAAAAGCTCTTATAATTATAATAAAAACTATTGGGTAAGTTGGGTTGACCTTGAAATTAAAAACTTCACAAATAGTTCTAGACAAGCAGAATACCAAACTGATATCGAACTACCTGCCGGATGTTGGATTGACGATTATTATTTATACATTGGGGACAGAAAGGAAAAAGGTATTTTAACCGAAAAAAAAACAGCAATGTGGGTTTATTCCCGGATTAGAAATACTAGAAAAGACCCAGGAATTCTTCATTATACCACAGGAAATAATATCAAATTCAAAATATTCCCTTTACGCAAAGACGAAGTTCGTAAAACCGGAATTAAGTTTATTCACAAAGAACCTACGGAAATAAAATTAGATGGTAAAATCATAAAACTTGGAAATAACAGCAATCAAAAACATGTTGATATTGTTTATAATAATACAAGGGATGTTATATATTTTTCTCCTGATTCAAAAGCATCTCTTTCAAAAATCAAAAGGAAACCATACTATCATTTTATCGTGGACAAATCCGTAAATTCAGCAAAATATAATGAAGAATTCACGAATAGAATCAAAAAATTCCTCAAAGATAACAATGCTGAAGGTATGCATCACAAAATTAGTTTTGTCAATACTTTTATTGAAACAGATTTAATAACAAACGATTGGGTAAAAAACAATACCAAAATAGATAATTCAGGAGGGTTTTATTTGGATAGAGCTATTAAAAAATGCCTTATTGATTCTTATATAAATGATGAAGATTATTTCCCTATCTTTATTATTGTAACTGATGATTTAGATAAAGCAATCATAGAAAACAATTTTATAGATTATAAATTCACTTTTCCCGACGATGATATATTTTATACTCTGGAACATAACAGTGAGCTCAATTCACATTCTTTATTGCAAAATCCAAAGAAGCTAATTAACGAAAACACACGCATTAATCAGGCAAAAAGCGTACTCGTATGGAAAAATGAATTCAATAGAAAGATATATTTACCCGATAATAGTATGCCTGATATAGCCTTGAATAATCCCACAAATGCCTTCCATGAAACATCAGATTTAACACAAGATTGGAATTCGGGATTAACAATACAAGGAAAATATTTGTATCAATTACTATACAATAAAGGTAGTGATAAGAAGTGGCTGGAAATAATAAAGAATAGTTTTCAATCCAAAATTTTAAGCCCCTATACATCATATATCGTTGTCGAAAACAAGGTTCAAAAAGCAATGATAAAAGCAAGACAAGATAAAATTTTATCCGGTAACAAAAATCTAGATATATCTGATGTAAGCAGAATGTCAGAACCTGAACTCTACTTACTAATTTTGATTTTGGGTCTTCTCTTAAAAACAAATCCAAGACTCAGAAGCTCAAAGAGATTCTGAAGCTGACTTTTTGAAAACAAATCCAAGACTCAGAAGCTCAAAGAGATTCTGAAGCTGGCTTTATTTAATAAGCTGACTTAATTTAAAACCGGCTTCACAATCTTCCTACGTCAGCTTGCGAGTCCTACATTTCGCATTTGAAAGAGATTCTGAAACTACCTTATTTGAAAACAAATCTAAGACTCAGAAGCTCAAAGAGATTCTGAAGCTGACTTGATTTAAACTGACCTGATTTAAACCGGCTTCACAATCTTCCTACGTCAGCTTGCGAGTCCTACATTTCGCATTTGAAAGAGATTCTGAAACTACCTTATTTGAAAACAAATCCAAGACTCAGAAGCTCGAAGAGATTCTGAAGCTGGCTTGACATTTTTACCCAATTTCCACCCCCAAAACTCTCAAATTCTGTTAAAATTAACAATTTAATAAAAATTAAATGTTAAACTTTTGCTTTTGACCCCTTTTTGATATAATTTTGCGCTGTATTAATTATTGAATAAACCATACCAAATTAGAAAGTAAAGTTGCTTAGCATGCCTACCCCCAAGCATGTATTAGGTGGCGTTATACTATTTGGTATCCAAAACCAAATATTATGAAGAAGTTTTTTACGTTTTTAGTGTTTGTTAGTGTACTACTTTCTAATCTAAATGTTTTCGGACAAGGTTCTGAAACATTTGAGAGTGCTAATTTACCAGGTTCATATTCTGATGGCTCCTTTGTTGGAGATAATAGTGTAACTTGGAATTATGTTCAATCTAGAGATGATGCAGGTTATGAAATTACTGGTGAAGGAATTATGTTGAGGAGATCAAGTAGTAACAGTAAAGTTTATTCTGAATCTGTTGCTGGTGGTATAGGAGATTTTTCTTGTGACTTAAAAAAAGCGTATACCGGATCTGGAAATAGACAAGTAGAATTATTTATTAATGGGGTATCAAAAGGAACTTCAGATGCGTTCGATGATACTAATGTACATCATTTTTCAATAAGTGGTATAAATGTCACAGGGAGTGTTGTTGTTGAAATTAGAGATATTACTTCAAAACAAGTTATTGTTGATAATATTTCTTGGACTGGATTTTCCTCCTCCAACGATTCTGACGCTGAAGCTAACGACACAGGTTCTCAACCGGCAGCAGCAACGATCTCTTCGGTAAACAATACTGATTCTAATAATCCGGTAGATGTATTCAATATGGATATTTATGATTGGGGTGCATCTGACGGGTTGCCAACGCATGTAACAAATATAAGAATTAAACCAAACACTACAAATACTGCAGATTGGACTAATAATATACAAGGGGTTGTTATCGATGATGGAACAGTTTTTATCACTCCAAGTTCAGTAGATATTACGGACACTTATATAGATATTAATTTTACTTCCGGTGATTTGGATGTTGCGGATAATAGCACTAGAACTGTAAATATTGGAATTTATCTCAATACTTCTAATATTGAAGACGGGAAAATTTTATCTTTTATGGTAGATGTGGATGATCACGGATTTACAGCTGATGCCAGCGGCACACAGTTTGCAGCTACTTTTTCAGGAGGAGATTTTTATTCCAATGATTTTGAAATTGATGTTGAAGCAACTGAACTACAATTTCAGCAACAACCTACAGATGTAGAGGTTAATACTGTTATGACTCCGGCTGTAACTGTTGCATATATAGATGCCAACGGTAATGTTGATATCGATTATGATGGATTGGGACAAACAGCAACTTTGTCAGCTACAGGATCAACTTTAGCCGGTACAACCACAACAGCGGGGACACCTGTCTTAGGTATAATGACATTTGATGATATTGAATTTACAACAGTAGCTTCAGGTGTAACATTAACTGTCACAGATAGTGGAAACATTACCAATACAACAAAAACAAGTAATACCTTTGATGTTACTGCAGCAGCAGCTCCTATTTGTCATGAAGAGCATTTTGATGCAGATGTTCCGGATGGCTGGACAAATAATGGTACTGCAAATGAGACAACAGGAACTCACGCAGGTGCAGCTGCAAATTGTAGAGCTTTGGGAACAGGAGATGATATTTTTTCCCCATCATTTAATTATCCTGAAACATTGGAATTTCATCAAGATGCCAGTGGGGCTGGTAATGGCAATACAGCCACTCTTGAATATAGAATCGGAGATGCTGGAGAATGGACACAGTTCTATTCTTTTGATGTAACAACTGCAGGAAAAACCGAATCTGTAGATTTAACTGCAATTAATACTGCTAGTGGTGCAAGTTTAGATTCAAAACAATATGTACATTTTAAGTTTTTATCTTCTTTTAATACTTGGTATTTGGATGATGTTGTAATAAGGGGGGGGTCTTGTACGATTCCAATTTCACTTAATACATTCTCTGCAAAAAAATCAGGAGAAAACACTTTGGTTTCTTGGTCAACACTTTCAGAAGTCAACAATGATTATTTCTTAGTTGAATGGAGTACAGATGGTGTGAATTTTGAAGAGATTGCAAAAGTAGCCGGTGCAGGTACAAGCAGAGACAAAAGAGAATACAGTTTTGTACATAAAAGCCCTAAAAAAGGTATCAATTACTACAGACTTACACAATATGATTTTGATGGAAGAAGCGAGACATTCAATATAGTATCAGTTGTCTTCAATACTAAGTCATTGGATATGGCTATCATTCCTAATAGAGTAGAAAATAGCCTTAGACTAGAGTTCACTAAGCCTGTGGAAGAAGGAAGACTACATATATACAATATGGAGGGACAAAAAGTAAAAAGTTATATTCTTGCTACCGGTGTAGATGCCTTTAATTTTGATATTTCAGGCTTTACCGCAGGACAATATATCGCAAAGTTTGTAGATAGCAATAAAACAATATCAAAGAGATTTATAAAATTGTAAACTTTTTGGCTAAATAATAATAAGCCTTCAAGATTTTCAAAAACCTTGAAGGCTTTTTTTATTAACCAAATCCAAGACTCAGAAGCTCGAAGAGATTCTGAAGCTGACTTTATTTAGGCTGACTTTTTTTAAGCTAGTTTCATCTAAACCGGATTTCTTTCACTTCAAAAATCGGAATTCGTTAACCCTGTGAAATAGGCTTTACCTAAATTGAAAATTTATTTCACGGGGTTAATCGATATTCATTTGATCATTTCAAAACCGGAGTATTTTCTTTGCCAAACCGCCCTCTGACTCCCCGTTTCTCTGCAGGCTCCGAAACCGGGAGAACCCCAACGCACTTCCCTTTCTGAAAAGCAGCGGGGGCAGTTGTGCAAAACGAAAAACCTTTATCTCAGTTACATCACTTCTTGACAAAACCTCACTCGCCACCCTGAGCCAAAGCGTCTTTGACCTCTTGGCGAAAATAGCTCTTTCCATTCGATAAGAGGTTAAAAACCTTTATCTCAGTTACATCACTTCTTGACAAAACCACACTCACCACCCTGAGCCAAAGTGTCTCCGTCCTCTTGGCGAAGAGCACACTCAGAAGCTCAAAGAGATTCTGAAACTGATTTTAATTTAAAACCGGCTTCACAATCCTCCTGCGTCGGCTTGCGAGTCCTACTTTTCTCATTAGCTGGCTTTACACAAAAAAAAAGAGATTACCATAAATGATAATCTCTTACATAACCCCAAATATCAACCATGAGACGGTTGATACACTTATGACGATACAAAAACATTAAGTCACAATTTATTATGAAAAAAAAAAAAATAAAAAACATATTTTTTCTTTCAAGGTGTGCATTTCAATTTTTGTAGCGTTGCTACATCCCCCTATCATTTTCCGTAACAAAGTGAAGAAAAATTATACCAATTTAACTTTAAGTTGTCGTATAGATATTATAGAATTAATTTTTCAAGATTGAGTTAAAAAACACAGGCATAGCCTAGCTATGGCGAGTATTTTTAACGAAAATATTGGAAAATTGAAATATAATATATGCGTCATTTTAAAGTTAAATTGGTATTATAAAGGGGGGGAGCAGTGCATTCGCGAGTTGGATGAGGGGGCAGTTGAGCCTAGAAACAGAATAATCATACCGTAATTTGTAAAATGAAATAACCCGCATTTCAAGACTTTAATTATATAAATTCAGGTAATTATTGTTCAAATCCTTTATTTTCTTGCAATGATTTGATACCTTTGTATCAATCACTTGTGAAAAAGCCAAAATATGACAATAAGAATCAATTTAAAAATTGATGGACTTTTTTGCAGACACTAATTATCTTTGTGGAAATAATTGATATATGCTGAATAAAATATATAAGGATATTGTAAGCGGTAAAGCAAATGGCAAAAAAAAGTTTGCTGTATTGTTAGACCCGGATAAAATGAGATTGAAACAATTTGAAAAAACACTCAGATTGGCGATTGATTCACATGTCGATTATTTTTTTATTGGTGGAAGTCTGATAGTAAGCGATATGCTTGACAAAACCTTGGAGTCTATTAAAAAGGAATGCGATATACCCATGATTTTGTTTCCGGGTAGTTCTTTTCAACTCAGTTACAAAGCTGATGCCTTGCTATTGCTATCATTGATATCAGGTAGAAATGCGGAATTATTAATCGGCAAACATGTAGTCGTTGCACCATATCTTAAACTAAGCCCCTTGGAAATAATACCAACCGGATATATGTTGATAGACGGTGGAGTGCCTACTACAGTGACATATATGTCCAATACCAACCCGATTCCGGCAAACAAACCGGATATAGCCGCTAGTACTGCTATGGCAGGTGAACTGCTCGGACTTCGTACTATATTTATGGATGCAGGTAGCGGTGCTCAAAACCCTATCCATAAAGAGATGATACAAGCAGTTTCCAATACCATAGATATCCCATTGATTATAGGCGGAGGAATCAAGACTCCTGAAAAAGCACATGAAAATGCAGAAGCAGGAGCTGACCTTATAGTCATCGGAGATATTATTGAAAAAACACCGGAATTGTTACCGGAATTGGCTGATTCCATTCACTCATTCAACAAATAGTATATTTTGGCAAACAATGCAGTAGTCATCAGATCAACCGGCTCATGGTATGAAGTGGCAACAGAGGAAGGAGAAATCGTAAAATGCCGTATCAAAGGTAAATTCAGACTGGAAGGAATGAAACTAACCAATCCCGTTGCTGTCGGTGATATTGTTGATATAGAAATAGAAGATATAGAGGAAAAAACAGGGATTATAAAAAAAATACACCCTCGAAAAAATATTGTAGTACGCCAATCTCCACGCAAAAAACACTTTCTTCATCTCCTCGCCAGTAATATTGATCAAGCAGTACTAATCGTCACCATCAATAAGCCAAAACTAAAACAAGGTTTCATAGACAGGTTTTTGTTGATGACAGAACCATATAATATACCGGTTTCAATTGTGTTTAATAAATCCGACCTATACAATGAAGGGGATATGAGAGTTTTTGATTATCTCAATAGTATCTATCAGGAGATTGGATATAATTGCTATCTTAGTTCCGCAACTGAAAAAACAGGAGTGGAAGAAATAAAAAATCAAATTAAAAACAAAATCAGTTTGGTTGCTGGGCAATCGGGAGTTGGCAAATCGACATTGATAAATGCCATTCAACCAAATCTTAATTTAAAAACAAATGAGTTGAGCAATTATACCGGCAAAGGACAGCATACTACTACATTTGCTGAGATGTTTGATTTGAGTTTTGGAGGTAAAATTATAGACACACCCGGTATAAAAAATCTTAGTTTCAATAATCTTGAAGTCTTAGATGTAGCTCATAATTTCAGAGAGTTTTTTCAAAAATCCAATCAATGTAAGTATTCCAATTGCACTCACAGAAATGAACCCGGTTGCGCAGTCAAAAAAGCAATCGAAGATGAGGAAATATCAGAATTGAGATACTATAATTATCTGCAAATCCTCGAAGAAATCGAAGCTCAAAACTATTGGGAAAGACACAAGATGTAAAAACAAAGTGTTTTCAATTCGATAAGAGGTTAAAAACCTTTATCTCGGCTACCTCCAACCTCTTGGCGAAACCACACTCACTAACCCGAGCCAAAGCGCCTCCAACCTCTTGACGAAATCACACTCACTAACCCCGAGCCAAAGCGTCTCCGACCTCTTGGCGAAAATCACATTCACCAACCTTAAGCCAAAGCGTCTCCGACCTCTTGGATCTATTACCAATATAACAATTACAAGTAATGCCTTTGATGTTACCGCACCTATGGTTGCGCAGTTAAAAAAGCAATCGAAGATGAGGAAATATCAGAATTGAGACACTACTCTATCACCTTAATTCCCACCAACCTGTCATAAAGACCACCAAACGGACGTAGATAAACCAATATCGTATAATCATTTTGTGTCTGATACCAAGAGCCCTCAAGATTGGATAAATTTATATTTTCATCCTTATCAACTGTGGCATAATAATAGTCAAAGACTCCTTGTTTAAACAGGATTCTACCTGTATATGCCTCCAATTCCTTATCGTAATTCAATTTATTTTCTTCGTACAATTGCCAATCGCAAAAACCTCCAATTACATATACATCCTGATCCAGTAGTGGAGCATTGGTTTTTAATGTAAAAGTTACATTTGTGTATTCACTGCTTATAGCAGCATTAGGATTATCGTGATTAAGAAAAAGATAATTACCATTTAAATCTTTATGAAAGAAATAATTGCTAAACCTTCGTACATTATCCTCTTCCAATACAACTTCAACACCTCTTCTCCTTACATCTATTGATTGTATTTCCAGATTGGTGTAGCGCAAACTTCTGCTGTCAAAATACCTGAATTCGTTTAGTGCCTCAAATACAAAAGGGTCAAATGCATCAAATTTAATATTGTCACCGACCAAATACTTCGGAGAAACATCACGGATAGCATCTATCCATTTGTCATTTTGCAAAACCGTAACCTTAAGCTCTTTTAAGGGGTCTACTATCCTGAAATCTTTATTGTTCAACACGATTTGAATACTCTGTGCTGTTCTATATCGCGATACATCTTTAGCATGATCCAATTCCGCCATTATTTTCAATTTATTTTCAACCACCAAAAATCTTCTTGTAATAACTACATCATCATTTTCATCATATACTATCAATAAGTAATTACCCGAAAGCAACCATTTTGTATTTTCATTAGGCAATCGCAGTCTGTAGTGAGTGTATTGAAGTAATGTGAAACTCGAACTCTTGCTATCCTTTATTTCTTCACCATTAAACCCATCAAGAAAATCTTCTTCTGTTATTTCATCGCTAATATTCCAGTCCATATCACAATGAACAATCTTATAATAATAGTTTTTGCTATCACCATCGATATCATCAAATTCAAAATGCAAGGTTATACCTTTAAGGTTTGATACAGGATAAGACAAAGGATTATTCCCTGCATAAAACTTTACAGATTTTATATTTTCTTGATAAACATAATCCTCGTGATAAAAATCCTCCTGACCATTGGCAAAATTGAAAGCAAACAAAATTAAAACAGCTATGAAAATCCGCATTGACACTATATTATTTATAAAACAAAAAACGAAATACACCTTAATCCAAACTGAATATTTAACGCAAATAGACAATAAAATTATAAATATAATGCATTTAACAATTATTTTATATTATCCCCAACCCTTTTTTCTTTTCTATCGTCTATACTATTAGATTTGATTAAATAATAAAAAATTATAATTATGAAACACTTATCCTTTTTACAATCAATCTTAGTATTATTCGGTCTTATGATTTTCGTACAATCTTGTAGTTTTGACGAATGCAAAGAAACTCGCAGATATGTGTACTACAGACCCGTTTACAAAACCATAGAACAAATAAGAGACATAAAAACACAGAGTCCTGAAGCTCTTAAAAATCCGGGCAAAATCTATGTTTACGGTGATTATTTGTTTGTAAATGAAATCAACAAAGGAATACATGTCTTTGACAATAGCGATATCAATAATCCGGTAAATATTTCTTTTATTTCTATTTTAGGAAATGTTGATTTGGCTATCAAAGACAATATACTTTATGCAGACAATTTTTTTGATCTGATAAGTATTGATATTACAGATCCTAAAAACCCGCATTTTGTAAATTCGGTTAAGGAAATATTTAATAAAATATATGGTTCTAATAGGAAATATGTGGTAGAATATATACCAACAGATACATCCGTAGTCATTGATTGCTCAAATCAATATTGGGGTTACCAATATTATGAAAAAGATGGAGGCGTTTACGTTTCTAATGATAACTTAGGTGGAAATAGTACTTCTTGGAATCCTCCACCTAATCCAAACGGAGTCGGTGGTTCGATGGCGAGATTTACAATATACAAAAACAGATTGTACACTATAAATAAAAGTAAAATAAATGTTTTTAATATCACTAATCCCCCTGTTCCTTATTTGACCAATACTGTTAATGTTGGTTGGGGTATAGAAACTCTTTTTCCATACAAAAACAATCTACTCATAGGTTCAAGTACGGGAATGTATGTCTACGATCTCAAAGACCCTAACACTCCTACTTTCCAATTTCAATTCAGGCATGGTAAAGCTTGTGATCCCGTATATGCATTAGGGGATTATGCCTATGTGACATTGCGTACAGGCACCAGATGTGGAGGTGATATAAATCAATTGGACGTTTTGGATATAAAAGATCTCAAACATCCTATACTGATCAAATCTTATCAAATGTCCAATCCTCAAGGACTAGGAGTGATTGGCGATAAGATGATTTTATGCGAAGGTACATTTGGACTAAAGGTTTTGGATATAAAAGATAAAAAAAATATCACAGTTCAATCAAAAATAGAATCAGGAGACTTCTTTGACGTCATTCCTCTTAGTGAAGATGATATTATAGTGGTAGGCAAGACCGGTTTGTACCAATATAAATTGGAGAATTATCAGTTGAAAGAACTGAGCTTGATACCAATTGCAGTAGAATAGGATTGGTGATTTTTTATTCTGGGTGTCGTCCGACGTTCAAAGTGCTTTTGACAGTAAATGAATATAGAATTATTTTTACTTAAAAAAAAACTAAAAAAAATGAATTACGTTAAATATTATATAGCAATAATTATCTTGATTTGTATATCAGTACAAATTAATGCGCAAGATAGTGATATATCCAAGGACAAATTAGTATTAAAAAACGGAAGTATAATTTACGGCAAATTGCTTAATTACAACCCGTCAAAAATCATTGAGTTTAAACTTGCAGACAATACAGTTTTGTCTATACCGGATTCAAATATTGTAAGCATACAAACAAACTATATCTCAGACCAAAATGATATGTCAGGCAGTAATACTAAAAGGTTTCATAGTTTTTTTGCTTTCAGTTTATCCCCGGGTAATAGTATTTCCAATAGTAGATATGGCAGTAGCTTTTCAGGTACGGGCATTGGAGTGGAATACACAGCACAATTTCGGCTATCCAAGTATCTGTTTACAGGATTTGGTGCAGGGATTCAGACATACAATACATTCGAAAAAGCTATATTTTACCCTGTTTATGTTGATTTGATGACATTGGTAAAAAGCTCTAAATCTTCACCTTTTTTCAGGTTACAATTGGGTTATAGCCCTGTATCATCATCAAACGAAGATTATCTTACCGATTATAAAGGTGGATTGATGTTTAATCCGGCATTTGGGATAAAATTTGGAACAAAGCATCTGGATTATACATTGGATTTTAACTATAAATACCAAAAGGCGTCTTTTGATTATAAATACAATAACAGTTCGAGTACAAAAGACATAATTTATAAGAGATTTTCATTTAGATTTGGAGTTTTATTTTAGTAAATGGATTTATGAACAAATATTCCGACAAGGATTTGATTAAAGCTTGCAAGAAAAATTCAAGGAAGCATCAGGAGATTTTGTATCTAAAATATTTTGATACCATGTACGGAATGTGTTTGCGTCAAACCTCAGATGAAACCGCTTCTATGAGTATAGTCAATGACGGATTTCTAAAAGTTTTTAAAAATATAGAAAAGTATCAATTCAAAGGCTCATTTGAAGGATGGATTAGAAAAATCGTTTACAATAGTATGATAGACCACTTCAGAAATTCTTACAGTAAGCAAAAATTTATTGAAATAGATAGCAAACTAAAGTTTTCGGAAATCAATACTGATATTGAATACGAAGAATTGTTAAAAATAGTAGATACCTTGCCTGAAAACAGTAAAAGTGTATTTATTATGCATGCAATAGAAGGGTATAATCATAGAGAAATAGCAGCTATTAAAGGAATACCTGAGGGAACTTCCAAATGGTATCTATCACAAGCTAAGAAAAAACTAAAAGAATTATTAAGCAAAAACAAACTACAAAATATAATATAAAAACGATATGGGAAAAAGAGATTTTGACAATAATTTAAAATATCAGGGCTGGGATCAAATGAGTACTATCCTCGATAAAGAAATGCCTAGGAAAAGGGGGAGCAAGAAGCTATTTTTTCTTATTTTCTT
>Ga0256831_1000884_pt1 | contig 15901 bp, 12 predicted proteins | sample 132544metaG_FD_189087 | JGI IMG/M metagenome (GOLD analysis project Ga0256831, IMG submission 189087) | Hydrothermal vent microbial communities from Lau Basin, Pacific Ocean - 132-544 | ecosystem: Environmental > Aquatic > Marine > Hydrothermal vents | place: Pacific Ocean: Lau Basin | collected...
TCTCTTATTGTAGAATTCGGCCCTGAACTTCCCGAATTTGTCCTCTTCTATGGCCTTTCTGATGTCTGACATCAGCCCCAGGTAATAATGAAGATTGTGAATGGTGTTGAGCCTGTATGACAGGAGTTCCCTGGCCATGAACAGATGCCTGAGATACGCCCTGGAATAATGTCTGCATGTATAGCAGCTGCATTCATCATCTATTGGCCTGTCATCTCCTGCAAAACGAGCATTCTTTATAACAATGTGGCCGGAAGATGTAAACAGCATTCCGTTTCTGGCATTTCTGGTAGGCATAACGCAGTCAAACATGTCTATGCCCAGCCTGACGCATTCTACCAGGTCCTCAGGAGTGCCGACTCCCATTACATACACGGGGAAATTGCTTGGGATCAGGGGACGCGAGGCATCAATCATTTCGAAGAGCATTTCCTTTGGCTCGCCAACGCTCAGGCCACCCAAGGCATAGCCGTCAAAATCCATGTCTGCCAGCTCCCTGGTATGTGCCTGCCTCAACTGTTTGTCCATGCCTCCCTGAACTATGGCGAACAGCAGCAGGTCCTTCCTGGTCCTTGCAGCAAGGCAGCGCCTGGCCCACCTTGTGGTCAGGTTCATGAGCCGCATGGTTTCTTCCCTGGGGGAAGGATAGGGAATGCAGGTATCCAGGCACATCATGATGTCAGAGCCCAGTGCCTCCTGTATCTCAATGGCAAGTTCAGGTGTAAGTTTGTGCAGAGAACCGTCGATATGAGAGCGGAATGCAGCACCAGACTCCTCTATCTTCATGGAAGATGCAAGGCTGTACACCTGGAATCCCCCACTGTCTGTGAGGATTGGCAGGTGCCAGTTCATGAATCTGTGCAGCCCTCCCAGGGACTTTATGAGCCTGTGACCCGGACGCAGATACAGATGGTATGTATTGCCCAGTATTATATCTGCACCCAGGGAGTAGAGTTCACCTGGAGTAAGGGCCTTTACCGTGGCCTGTGTGCCTACAGGCATGAACACCGGGGTTTCCACTGCACCATGCCGCGTGTAGATACGGCCCCGCCTTGCCAGGGTGTTGCTGCATCTTCCCAGTTCCTGAAATATCAACGCCTTGTTTCTCCAGTCTTTTTCAGGCTATCCATAAGGCGTTGGTGTATGTTTTCGAAAGGACCATTCGAGAGTATGGCATAAACATCACCTGGCTTTGCGTCTTCCAGTATGCTGGTAATGATTGCAGATGCATCTGGCAAGCACTCTGCATCCTTTCCCTGCATTTTCAAGTCCTCTGCCAGTTGTTTAGATGAGAATAGCTTAAGTCCGGAGAATTTTTCAGGTTCCGGGACTTCCCTGACTATTATCCTGTCCGCTGCTGAGAATGCCTGGGCATAGTCATCCTGGAAGATGTTCCTTCTGCTTGTGTTTGTCCTGGGCTCGAACACTGCCACAAGCCTTTGGCCAATAAACCGTTCCTTCAGTGCAGCAAGGGTCTCGGAAACTGCTCTTGGATGATGGGCAAAATCATCTATGATTGTTATCCCATTGATAATCCCACGGATTTCCTGGCGTCTTTTTACCCCTCGGCATTTCCTTAGCCCAGCAACAACACCATCTATATCGAGGCCAAGGGCGTGGCACAGGGCAAGCACTGACAGGCTGTTAAGGACATTGTGCCTGCCAGGGGCCCTGATGGTCACAGGTATTTTAATGTCTTGTTGCCTGTTGACTGCTAAATAGGTGGTATTTTCCCTGGATATGCAGACTTTTTCCGGCATCCAGTCAGCATCTTGGTTGAAGCCGTATGTTATACTGGCGCATCTGGCCTTTTCTGCTGTTTTCATGACTGCTGGCCAGTCAGCGCATGCCACCAGGATGCCATTGCCGGGCAGGAGTTTCACGAATCTTTCAAAAGATGATTGTATCTCCGAAAAATCCTTGAATATATCCGCATGGTCGAACTCCATGCTGGTTATGATGGCGTTTTTAGGCTTGTAGTGGAGGAATTTCGAAACCTTGTCAAAAAAGGCCGTATCGTATTCATCTCCCTCTATTACAAACCATGGAGGCTCCCCTTTTTCAAAGCCTTTTCCCGCATCTGTTACCACGCCTCCTATTAAGAATCCCGGCCTGGCTCCGCAGCCCTTGAGGGCGGATACCAGCATTGCAGAGGTGGTGGTCTTGCCATGGGTGCCAGCCACAACAAGACTGTTGCGGTCATGCAGGAAAAATTCCCCAAGGGCCTGTGGAAACGACATGAACGGAATATCTTGCTCCATTACCTGGACAGCCTCTGGGTTAGTTGCTCTTATGACGTTGCCGATAATCACCATGTCAGGGGCGGCGTCCCTGATGTTGTCCGGGTTATATCCCTTGTAAACAGGGATGAGCAGCTTTTCCAATACCTGGTTCATCGGGGGATAGAACCCTGAATCAGAGCCGGTGATATTGAAGCCTTTTTCCTTCAGAAGCCCTGCCAGGGCAGCCATGCCTGTGCCACATATGCCCATGAGGTATATCTTTGAGCCAGGGCGTAGTCTGGGAACACCTTGCGCAGATGATTTCAATGCAGTTGTGTCCTGAGTCATGGGTGTTTTTTTAGCAGGATTTTATGTGGATGCAAAGGAATTTGCGTACGAGCCATTGGATCTGGGTCACGGATTTTGGATAGGTGCTTTTTGAGCGCACCATGTCGTGTTACAAAATAAACAAAAGTAATATTTTTTATTGACGCCCGTTTTTTTTCATCTTAAGATAGATTGACTTTAAGCTCTTGTGCTTGCCGGATTAAAGAAATATGGCACTTTCAATGAATGCCGGATATTATACTTGTACGGTTAAAGTGCAAGACTCAGACTGACATCTATTCCGCCTTTGTAAAGGGAATCTGGTGCAAATCCAGAACGGGCCCGCCACTGTAAATGGGGACGAAATCTGAATCAAGCCACTGTTGCTTTAGTCAACGGGAAGGCTCAGAGAGTAGGTTGATCCATAAGTCAGTAGACCTTCAGGCAGAAACGTAGCTTTTCCTAATGTAGCGGAGGCCTGTATTAGGGAAGAACCCGGCAATCGAGTCAAGCGGGCAGCTCGAAGCTATTTTTATTGGCTTCGAGTTTTTTTTGCCTTTTTCCAGGGATGCCAGGGCTGATAATAGTTTTTCACAGTGCAATATTCAGCCTTGTTGGCTGAGTGCAATAGCTATTCTAAATAATTTATTAAAAGGGAGAGGAAAAATGAAGAAAACAGTGATCTTTTTGACAGGCTTTTTTTTATTGGCATGTGTTTCCTGCTATGCAGACGGATCACCGCCTGACAGGGAAAGGCAGTTAGAGCAGATGGTGCGTCAGCTTGTCAAGGAAAACAAGGAGTTGTCCAGGCGCCTGGAAACCGTGGAACAGGAACTCTCGCATATAAAGAATACGGAAGCATCCGAGGCTTCCGAACAGGCGCAGGCAGAAGGCGAAAAGCCAGAGGCTGGCCACTGGTACGACCGTTTCAGTCTTGGAGGAGGGGTAACCGGGCTTGTAATGGGCACCCTGGGTGATGCTGACAGTATAAATAATGTACGTTCTACCCAGGATGCCTCCTATACACTTGATCTGAACCTGGATGCAGATTTTGCAAAGTGGGGCAAGTTCTTCGTGCATTTCGAGGGAGGAGACGGAGACGGCCTGAACAATGACGTGCCAAGCTTCAGTGTGCCGAATTACGATGCCTACAAGACGGCAACTGCCCTGGATGAGGCGGCACTTACCATTTCCGAAGCATTTTACGAGTTTTCCTTCCTGGATGACAGGTACGGTTTTGATATAGGCAAGATGGATATCAGCGTTTTGTTCGATGAAAACGAGGTGGCTGGTGACGAAACAACACAGTTCAGCTCAAATATATTCGTAAAGAGCATGGGCATGAACATTCCTGAACCGGACAACTTTTACTGTCCGGCCTTCATGCTCAGGGCAATCCCTGTTGATCTCCTGGAGTTAAAGGTGGTTGGCGCCAGTGTAAAGTCACATGGGGATGACAGCGTATGGCATAATGTCTTTGACGACGGCATGATTGCAGGCCAGATGAATGTTATGCCCAACCTGTTCGGCAGAAATGGCAACTACCGTTTTTATGGATGGATAGACAAGCGTGGCTATCTTAAGAACAAGGATCTTTCCCTGGTTTCCGGCATGTCTCATTCCCAGGCAGGAAAGCTGGCAGACAATTCCCTGACTGGCTGGGGGCTTTCCTTTGATCAGGAGTTGTTAGATGGTTTCAAGGGTTTTGCCCGCTACAGTCAGACCTTGACCGATGACAGGGCCGTATGGAACAGCGATGAAGATACCTGGGAGATGATACCATTTGATCGTACCTGGTCAGTTGGCTTTGAGCTTGATGGCGGTCTTTGGAACAGGGGAGGGGACGCCTTTGGAGCTGCCTATGGCCAGACCCTTTTGACTGACGATTACAAAGATGCAAATCATCATACCAGCAATGAAAACTACGTTGAGGCATATTACCGGTTCATGATGAACAAATTTTTCGCATTGAGCGCTGATTTTCAGTGGATTAGTAATGCTGGCGGCAATTCTTTGCGGGATGATATCTATATATGGGGCATGAGGAGCCAGATAGATTTTTAATATTTGCTTGTCATGTATAGTCTATATTGCGGCAGTCACTTCTCAATAAATCAGGGCTAATGATTTTGGATTAATTTCAACTCAGCAAAGCTTCGTGGTTATATAATGTAAATGGGAATTACATCCCCATCTTACGGGCTTTTTGAGAAGTTGCGTTACATCTCAATATTATACTAATATTTCAATAAAAATTTTTTAGCAGGGCAGTGCCCGATAGGCTCTGTCCTGCATTTGGGGATTTTTTCACACACTGTTTAGAATGGAAACAGATGTTTCAAGTATAAATATACCATCATTTCAGGCAGTTGTGATCATATGTTTCTAAATTGAACAGTTTGGTTGTTATTTTCATCACACACTTACGCCCTCCTTTTTGATATTTATCAGCATAAATATAAGTAAAATAACAGGTTATGCTCGTTGGCATTATCATTGCTTGGATCATCTTCAGATACAAATTGGCTGATAACGGGATGATGGAAATCTTCAGACTCCATGCAACAGGTAAGAGTGCATGAGGGTGGAACACAGGGGAATGGGGAAACGAGTAGCTCTTCTGGCAGACGGAAGCAATTCTGATCTTTATGCAAGTTTCTGTGCGGTAAAGCTTGCCAGAAGGATGGATGCAAAGTTGATGTCCATACTCCTTGTGGTTGAAAGGCATGATGGTCAAAACAATAGCGATGTTGAACGATGGCAGGCCTGTTCACCTGCAGAATTTCTCTACCTGGTTTCAAACCTTGGAAACTTCGAAGGGATTCGCCTTTCTTATCATTTGATCGATGAAGCAGATGAAGATAGCCTCGTGGAATTTCTGGTTGCAAGCAAGATCACCTGTATCATTATGGGAACTCAGGATAGAAAAGATTTCGAAGAAAAACAGGCTTGGCTGTCCGGGTTGGTTCAAAAGATATATGGCAACCGGCGTTGGTATCTCGGTGATCTTACGGTTTTCCTGGCAAGGCCATGGGGAGAGAAGGATTTCAGAAAGGTATTGAACCAGATAAGTTCTGATTGCAGCCTCTATCCCATAGAGATGGTGTCCGGATGATAGCGTTTTACATTGAGATACATTGTGTAAGCACAGGGCATGGAAGTAAGTCCCGCAGGTATATAGTCCAGTATTCCTAATGAATAAAGGGTATTGGCTTCGGGATAAATGACTTAATAGGAGGGTTTAATATGTATATCTATTTGCCGATTGCACTAACCAGTGTAAGCCTTTGGCTGGTTGTTGGCCTTGGGTTGCTGGTCGGGCTTTTATCTGGCCTGTTCGGAGTTGGCGGGGGGTTTCTGATGACCCCTCTCCTCATGATGATAGGCATTCCGCCTACGGTGGCTGCTGCCACGGATGCCAACCAGATAGTGGCTGCTTCTGCTTCAGGCACCCTGGCCCATTGGCGCCTTGGCAACGTGGACTTCAAGATGGGACTTATGCTTCTCGTCGGCGGCTTCACAGGTGGCGCCTTGGGTGTCCATGTCATCAAGGTCCTGCGGGCAACAGGTGGCGCTGATTTCCTCATCAAGATGACATATGTCATCATGTTGGGTGTGGTAGGCGCCTTTATGTTTTTCGAGAGCCTGAATGCCCTGAAGAAACAGAAGGCTACAGCCAGCATGAGCGAGGCTGAGCTCAAGGCAGCGGAAGAGAAGAAACAGGCAAAGGCAGCCAAAAAGGGAATGCTGTCCGCACTTCCTTTCCAGATGTATTTTGAAAAATCCGGGGTAACCCATTCCGCGATCCTGCCGATAGGCCTTGGAATCTTTGTCGGCGTGTTGGCTGCCATCATGGGAGTGGGCGGCGGATTCCTCATGGTTCCTGTAATGATCTACCTGCTTCGCATGCCCATGCATGTTGTTGTGGGCACCAGCCTTTTCCAGATCATGTTTACCTGTGTTGAGGTCACTTTTCTGCAGGCTTACCAGAACCACACCGTGGATATAGTGCTTGCCATTCTTCTGTTGCTCGGTTCCACTATTGGTGCCCAGATAGGCACAAAACTCGGCAAGAAATTAAAGGGTGATCAGCTCAAGATATTGTTGGCCATAATTGTCCTTGCTGTAACAGTCAAGATGATCCTTGGCCTGATACTTGAACCATCCCTGTTGCTGGCACATGGAGGAGGGCATTAATCATGACACAACTTAAAAGAATATTCAGATATATTAAGTTGGTGCCAGTCATTTTTGCGCTTGCAATGTTTATCAGCGGGCAGGCCATGGCCCTGACCTGCAAGGTAACGCCTGGCACCATTCCCATCAGCCTTGGCTATCATGGAACAAAGGTCACCATTTCTGGAGATGGCCTGGATGCAAATGACCTGATAATCCAGATCCACTCACCTCCGGGAGAAGAACATCTCAAGTACAAGGGAAAGGCCGGGGGCATCTTCTGGATGAAGCTTGGAACAATGACGTTTGAGAATGTTCCAGGGGTATATCTTGTCTATTCCACGCAGGATACTCACAAGCTTCTTTCCCCAGAGACCTGTAAAGAGCTATCTATCGGCTTTGACGCTCTGAAGAAGAAGGCTGTGATCAAGAGCGATCTTAAGGACCTGGACAGGGACAGGTGGCTGAAGGAATACATGAAGTTCAAGGAAGAAGAACACGTTTACCTGGAAAAGACCGGTGTGATAAAGATTGATCCAGCCAGTCATGCATATACCGCCGAGATTGACTGGCCTTTCGAGGCTCCTCCAGGCGAGTATAACGTGGAGGTATTTGCCATCCAGAACGGCAAGGTGGTAGATAAGGCAGAGGCAAAGCTCAAGGATATGAGAGTTGGCGTAGAAGAACTGCTTTCACATATGGCTTTCGAAAAACCGGCACTTTATGGTATTATTGCCCTGGTAGTGGCTATTGTGGCAGGTTTTGGTGTTGGCATGGTGTTCAAGGGCGGTGGTGGACATTGATAATGATCCGGTCTTGATATAAATAGGACTTTATAAATCCTCGTTGACCCCCTGCCTCCGCCGTTTACAAACGACTGGCAGGGGTTTTTTATTCCCCCGTTTTTGAGAGGTGCAAACGCGGTGTTTTTGCAGGGAATATTACAGAAGATCAAGGGCGGTCTTGGGGCTTCGCAGCATACCGAGGTCTCAGTCAAGGCAAAATTCGAGCAGTTCAAAAAGGTGCTTCGTTCCAACCAGGCGGCCCTTGAGATCATTGCTGACATGGGTGAAAAACTCAGCGGAGATTACCTTTTTGACAAGCATTACGTGGAACAGGCATTTGAAGAGTTGTCACAGGCGGTCTTGAGAAGCGTACATGCCCTCAATGCTTTATGCGACAACAAGTACAAGGACCTGTATGAAGTCTATGACAGGGTTACAAGTCACCTGCAGGAGATCCTCAACAGACGTGAAGACAGACACGGGCCGCCTGTGCTGCTACTCAGGGAGATAACCAGGCAGCACAGTGCAATAGTAGGTGGCAAGGCAAAGCATCTTGCCAGGATTCTCAGGGATCTTGAGCTTCCTATTCCCCATGGGATTGTTATTACCACCAGGGCGTATCACGATGTTATTGCCTATAGTGACCTGGGACCAAAGATAGATCATCTGGAGGGGTTGATTGCTTCACCCATGGTCGATCCGGAAGAGATAGAACAGTTGAGAAAGGAGGTTCGCCAGGCAATCACAAATATTGAACCGCCGCCCCGTCTCCTGGACGAGATATCAGAGGCCCTGAATCGTCTCGATCTGGATAGGCTTGGCCGTCCACACCTGGCAGTCAGGAGTAGCGCCCAGGAAGAAGACATGGATTTTTCCTTTGCAGGGCAGTTTGACACGGTTTTGAATGTGGATGCAGTGCCAATGGAGATATTCCTGGCATACCGCAAGGTTATTGCCAGCCTCTTTGGTAAGCACGTTATTGAATACAGGAGAACTGTTCTGGAAGGTGAAGGGCAGATGTCCATTGCTGCCCTATGCCAGGTCATGGTGGATGCACGCAGCAGTGGAGTGCTCTATACCGTGGACCCGCTTAGTTCCACTTCCGAGGACATGGTTATCGTGGGAAACTGGGGACAGGGTGAGGCTGTTGTTGACGGAAAGATGCCTACAGATACCTTCCGGGTATCCAAGAAAGACGGGTTAAAGATAGTTTCCAGGGAGATAAGCACCAAGAAAGAAGCGCTTTACCTCGGTATTGCCGGTGGCCTTGAGAAAAAAGATGTCCCTGCAGAGAAACAGAATCTTCCTTGCATCACTGATGAAGAGGTACTGGAACTGGCCGGGATGGGTGTAAGGCTGGAGAACTATTTCAAGCGTCCACAGGACGTGGAATGGGTAGTTGATACTGAAGACAGTATCCTGATTCTTCAATCCAGGGAACTCCTTGTGAAGGAGGATGACCAGATTCAAAGGTCTCTTCTGGACCTGGAAGACAAGTATGAAGTCATATCCAGCAAAGAGGGGCTTACGGCCCAGCAGGGCATAGGCTATGGGCCTGTAAAGATAGTGCATACATTGAAGGATTTGGACGATATCCCAGAGGGGGCCGTCCTGGTAAGTCCCAGGGACATGTCAAACTTTGTCCAGGTTATGAAGAAGGTCTCGGCCATTGTCACTGAAGTGGGAACCCCTGTGAGCCACATGGCCACTATATGCAGAGAGCTTGGGGTTCCATGCCTGGTGAATGTAACTGGAATCCTTTCCAAACTCCATGACGGCATGGAAGTCACTGTGGATGCGGAAGACCAGAAGATATACAAGGGAAGGGTTAAAGAACTCCTTGTATACAGGAATTCCAGGTCAATGAACGTGTTCGAGTCAAGGGACTTCCGCTTGCTCAGGCGGCTTCTGAAGGCAGTTGCGCCTCTCAACCTTATTGATCCACTACTGAAGGAATTTCGCATGGAAAACTGCGAGACCTACCATGATATTCTCAGGTTTATCCACGAAAAGGCTGTTCAGGAGCTTATTGAGCTTGGTAAAGACGAAAATAGGCTGGTCAAGGAGAATATCACAAGGCCCCTGGAGCTGCCTATCCCGGCAGGTATCCTGTGCGTTGATCTGGGCGGGGGTATTTCAGAAGATGCCCCTGCTGATCACTGCGAAATGCAGCACGTGAGATCGATACCTTTCAGGGCTCTCCTTAAAGGCATGACTGCGCCGGGCGTATGGCACACGGATGTCATGACCGTAAGTTTCAAGGACATGGTAACAAGCATGATAAATGCACCGACAGATGCCCTGGATGGACAGTATTCCGGTCACAATATAGCCATTATCACCAGGGAATATGTCAACCTGAGTCTCAGATTCGGGTATCATTTTAATATAGTGGATGCCTACTGCAGCGATTACCCCAGGGACAATCATATCTATTTCAGGTTTCTTGGCGGTGCCACTGACATTTCCAAGCGTTCCAGGCGAGCCAGGCTGATTGCCGAGATACTGAAGACATATGACCTGAATGTGAAGACCAAGGGGGATGTGGTCACTGCCCGCCTTGGAAACATGCAGAGAAAGGACATGGAGTATGTCCTAGACATCCTTGGAAGGCTTATCGGCTTTACCAGGCAGCTTGATGTTCATATGGAAAGTGAGGCCCATATTGAAAGATACCTGGATGCATTTCTCAAGGGCGATTATGAAGTGGCTCTCAGATGACAGGAGGGTTTGAAAGATATTGACGAATTTCCCTGGCACGGAAAGCTGTGCGTGAGGGCATTCAGGATATTTGCCCCTGTATATTTGCAGTAATGTATGATAAAAGTATTCGATTACAATATCCTGTAGATTTTGGATATGGACCATGTGTCAGCTGATACACAAAGCACCTAACGGAGCAAATATATGAAAGAATCTTCAGAAACTCCTTTACGACTGATCATAATTGATGATGAACCCATAGTGGGAAAGAGATTGAGGCAGGTCTTTGGGAAGATGGGTTTTTCCGTGGAGACATTTACCAATTCTCTCAAGGCAGTCCAGTTCATGGAAAAGAACCCCTTTGATATAGTTGTTACAGATTTCAAGATGGAAGAACTTGACGGCATGGAAGTGTTGAGGGAAGCAAAGAGGATAAATCCCAACGCAAGGGTGATAATAATAACCGGCTATGCAAAGCCGGAAACCGCCAAGGAGGCCTTCAAAAACGGGGTTTTTGATTTCATGGTAAAGCCGTTCCGCCTGGAGGAGTTGAAAGAGGCTGTTCTCAGGGCTGCCAAGGCATGAAGGCATTGTGTTGTAGTAGTAAGTTTCACTAAAATATTTACAAAATTGAAATAATTTTTAGCTGCAATTTCAACATATTGCTATGTATTGTGGGTGTAGCAAATTAATGAAACGAACTAGTAGATACTGCATTTTTTATTTCAGGTTGCTGTTAATGCGGGGATGATCCGGAATGCCTGTTTCAGCCTCGCTTCTTGCTGTTTGTGTTTCCTCTTGCCTTGGATACAAGGTTCATCTGGCGGAGTTTTCTCCAGAGGGTTGTCCTGGATATGCCCAGAATCTTGGCAGTCTCTGTCTGGTTGAACCCGGTTTTCTTGTACACATCATATATATAATCGAGTTCCATGTTCCTGAGCGGTGCGGCATCCTTTTTTTTCTGATCGGGTTCCTGGATGAGCCACAGGTCAGGTGGAAGGTCCTGTGCAGTCAGCCGTTTTTTGTGGGTCAGTGCTACTGCCCTTTCAACCATGTGTTCCAATTCCCGGCAGTTTCCTGGAAATGGATAGCTCATCAGGGCTTCCACGAAGTCATTTCCTACTGAAGGAGCAGCCTTTCTGAATTTCTTGGCGGCCTTGCAGGCAAAATGGCTGGCCAGCGCAGGAATGTCTTCCCTGCGTTCTTTTAATGGAGGCAGTTCCAGGGTGACTACCTTGAGCCGGTAATACAGGTCCTGTCTGAAGGCGTTCTCTTTTACCATCTTGTCCAGGTCCCTGTTAGTGGCTGCAACAAAACGGCAGTCTATTTCTATGGGCCTGGTACCCCCGACTCTGAATATTGTATTTTCCTGCAGGACCCTCAGGAGTTTTACCTGCATTGACAGGGGCATTTCTCCAATTTCATCCAGAAGGACCGTGCCTCCTGATGCAACTTCCAGCAGGCCCAGCTTGGTTGTGCTTGCTCCTGTGAAGGCCCCCTTTTCATGGCCAAACAGTTCGTTGGCAATCAGGTCCTCGGTGAATGCTCCGCAGTTGAACGACATGAAGGACCCACTGTTTCTCTTGCTGTACGTGTGCAGCGCCCTGGCCACGAGTTCCTTTCCCGTTCCGGTTTCACCTTTTACAAGCACGTTACAATCCAGAGGGGCGATCTGTTTGATTGTCTTGAATATCTTCAGCATGGCGGGAGATGTGCCTATAATTTCTCCCAGCCTGCCATCCTTCTTTACTTTTTCAAGCAGTACATCTTTCTGTCGCTTGGTTATTAGAAATTGCCTGGCATCGGAGACCGTCTTTCTTAGTTCATCCAAGGAAAAGGGTTTGGCAAGATAGTAAAAGGCCCCCTGTTTTGTTGCCTTGACTGCCTGATCTATTGATGGATAGCCGGTTATGAGAATGATCGCCGCATTTGGTGCCAGGGCCCTTATCCTGTTCATCAGGTCCATACCGTCTGCATCCTTGAGCCTGATGTCGGATATCACTATGTCTGGAGGAAAGTGATGGATTTGTTCAAGGGCTTCGGATGCAAGAATGAACCCCTTGACTTCGGTAATATCCGGAGAGTGCAAGGCCCTTACAAGCCTCTGGACCGTAATGTTCTCATCATCTATTATGTAGATGCGAAAGCCTGCTCCATCATTTTTCGAGTTCTCCTTTTTCAATGGTCGGTAACCCCTTCCTCAGCCAGTGGGAGTTCAATGATAACCTTCGTGCCTTTACCCTCGTTGCTGTCTATGCGGATGTCACCACGATGGTCCTTTATGATGCCATAACTTACAGAGAGCCCCAGTCCTGTGCCGTCTTTCTTGGTAGTATAAAATGGTTCGAGTATATGTTCCAGTACCTCTTTGGGAATGCCGGGACCGTTATCATTTATTGTTATAATGGCCTTCTTGCCTTTTTGATCTGTCTCCAGAGAGACTTCAAGACTGCCACCTTCTCCCATTGCCTGGATTGCATTCAAGATAATATTCACAAATACCTGTTGCAACTGGTTGGGGTTCCCAAGGACAAATGCTATGCCCTTCTGGTACGAGGTCTTTACCTTTGTGTGTGTAATTTTCAGCTCGTTTCTCAGGAAAGAGAATGTATTTTCCAGCAATTCGGCAATATCGACCTTTTCCCTGAGGGATGCCTTTTTCATCCTGGAAAACTGGAGCAGGTGATGCACAATGTCCCTGGCCCTTTCAGTCTGAACAAGTATGTCTTTTATGAATTCCTGTCTTTCTTCCGGAGACATGCCCACCATGTCTTCCAGGAGCACTTCGGCAGTAAGGTTGATGTTGTTGAGGGGATTGTTTATCTCATGGGCAATGCCGGCCGTGACCTTGCCTATGGCCGCCAGCTTTTCGGACTGGACAAGCTGCTGCTGCTTTGACTCAATGGTCTCGAGCATCTTGTTGATTGAGCGTACCAGCCCGTCGCACTCAAGGCATTTGTTGGTAACAGGCTCCACAGGGATAGCCTTGAGCTCTCCGCTCATCACCTTTACAGCCTTTTTCCTGACGTATTCTATGGGTTCCAATATCCATTCTGCCAGGAACAGGCAGAGGAGCAGGCCTATTGGTATGGCTATCCAGAGAAGAAGAAAAGATATCTCCTTGTATCTCTGGACCTGTGCATCCAGGTGATTCTTTAGATTCTTGGTGGTGTTAATGATTTCGCTCATGAGCTGATGCCCCTGGTGCCTGAGCGCCTGCTTGAGCTGACCCTCGTATTTCTTCTGGACTCTCCTGGATGTGAACCTGTTGAGAAGGGCCTTATACTCCTCTATCTCCTTTGGAGTATTAAGGAAATACTGCATGTTGTCAGGGTCAAGATCGGAGATCTGCCCTTCAAGCTCTGCCAGCAGGCTTTCTGCCTCTTCCAGTTCCTGTACGTTTCCATACAGCAGGAAATTCTTTTCCTTCTGCCTCACGAGGAGGATTTCCTGTGTCAGGACATCCAGGAGTTCTGCAAGCTCCATTTTGTCCTCGACTTTGGAAATGGAGTAGATAGCGGCCAGGGATGACAGGGCAGTTACTATGAAGACAATGGCAAAACTGTAAATAAGTTTTACCTTGAGTGAACGCATGTAGCATTTTATGGGGTGTTTGCCTTTGCAAGTCTTGGAGGCAGGATCTATCATATCAACCTTTCCTGGAAAATTTTTTGATATTGTAGCACGTTTTTTCTATCCAGGAATGTCGAATGTGAAAAAAATTTTTATGCTGAGAAATACAGGCATATCGAAACTCAGGGATATTCATGACGCCTAGCTGCAACCGACGGTTAGAAGCCTGGCAGGACCTGTTGAATTAAATAGATCCTGGCTCAAGCCACTTGAACAGTACCCGTCCCTCGCTATCGGTAAAAGAGCCTGTCAGAATGAGTATGATATCTATCAGCACCCAGATGCCGAAGCCTCCCATTGTTAGTAGCATCAGCAGCCCGGTGCCAATCTTGCCTACATAAAACCGGTGAAAGCCAAAGGCTCCGAAGAACAGGCAGAGCAGAAGCGCCACAAGTCGTGATTTGGGGGAAATGTTCTGATAATATCTCATGGGTCTATCCATTCCGGTTTCTTTATTGTCATCGTGTGCTTTACTGGTCTTGTGTTTTTGCTGAGGATATCTTCCAATGTTTCTCTCAGCTGGGAAAGGCTGCAGGGTTTTTGGATGATAGCCTTGAAGGGCAGGGCCCAGGCTGAAGGATTCGGCCTGTTGGCATCGTGATCTACGGAAAGCAGTATTCTGGCATTGGCATCCATTTCGAGCATCTTGCCGCCCGCTTCCCTGCCATCCATGCCAGGCATGTTCATGTCCAGGATTACCATGTCTATATAATCCTTTATGCGGCTAAATATACTCACTGCCTCGTGGCCGTCCCTGGCTGTTATAACAGAGAAATTCAGTAGATTCAGCATGTTGGAAATGGTGTCCAGGGAATTTTCCCCATCACCTGCCAGCAGTACCGCGCCTTTCAGAACAGTATGGGCCGGCTGGATTTACTTGACTTTGGCCCTTGGCACCCGGACCTGTCTGTTGACGGAAACCGGCAGCAGGACTTCTATGTCAGTGCCATCATCTGGCTTGCTCTCTATTTTTATCCCTCCCTTGTGACCTTGTATGATACCTAAAACAGATGCCATTCCAAGTCCCCGTCCTTGAAATTTGGTGGTAAAAAAGGGATCGAATATCTTTTCCCTTACAGACTGGCTCATACCACAGCCTGAATCAGATACCCTGACGATACAGTAATGCCCTGGAGAAAGCGGAGCAGTGCTTATAAATGTCTTAAGATAGGTATTGTCACAGTCCCGAAGCACTGTAGAGACAATTATAACGCCTCTGTCCTTATCAATTGCCTCTGATGCATTGATGATCAGGTTCATGACCACCTGCTGCATTTGGGACGGATCCGCATCTACAATCGGGGCTTTTGGCGAAAGGTTTAGTAATAGTTCTGCCTTTTTTGTGATTGAAAGTTGGAGTATCTCGATGGTTTCTGTGATTACCTTGTTGATGTCTGTTTTCTGCAGTTGGAATTTGCCGCGCCCTGAATACGAAAGCATCTGTTTACATAGGTCTGAGGCCTTTTTTGCTGCTGATGTAATGGCCTTTAGGTTTCTGTATGCTGGGGAATCAGCAGGAAGGCTTGATAGCGCAAGGTCGGCATTGCCCATGACAGACATCATGATATTGTTGAAGTCATGGGCTATTCCGCCTGCAAGTACACCAAGGCTTTCGAGTTTTTGAGCGTATAGGAGTTGTTGCTCCATTGTGATGCGTTCAGACAGGTCCCTGGCAATGCCCAGATAGCCTATGACCTCGCCATTGTTTAATCTGACAGGGCCGCCTATGATCTCAACCGGCAGGTGTGAACCGTCTTTTTTTAGTAGGCTGGTCCTGTAGGGTTTCTTGGTTCTGGGTCCGTCCAGGGTAAAAAAATATTCCCCAAGTATCTGGTGGTCCTCCGGATTGACATAGAAATGTCGGGTATTGAGTCCTCTGATTTCATTAAGGGTAAATCCTGTGAGATTGAGCCCAGCGGTATTCACGGTGATAATGTGCCTGCCAAGGTCCATGAATACTGCAACATCCCTTATGGAATTGAATATTGCCTCGAATTCTGCGGCCTTGCGGGCTATTTCTCTTTCTCTCTCAAGGGTCTCGGTAAGGTCACGCAC
>Ga0256831_1000885_pt1 | contig 15884 bp, 14 predicted proteins | sample 132544metaG_FD_189087 | JGI IMG/M metagenome (GOLD analysis project Ga0256831, IMG submission 189087) | Hydrothermal vent microbial communities from Lau Basin, Pacific Ocean - 132-544 | ecosystem: Environmental > Aquatic > Marine > Hydrothermal vents | place: Pacific Ocean: Lau Basin | collected...
GCATAGTCCGGTTAACTTAAACACTGATTCTGGTTTTATTTGAACGCTCATTCTGATTTAATCTGAACACTGATTCCGGTTTTATTTAAACACCTGATGTTCAGTTAATCCCGATGTATGTCCCACGTCAATTATCTTGACCGGTTTGGCGACAATTAGGATGGCCGGTTGAGTGACTAGTTAGTGTCCACCCGGAAATTGCCTTCCTGGCAATTGTTCGGAACGTAAAAGAAAAAGTGTGATTTTTCTTTTCCTCCATTTTCAACGACTTACAGTCGTCAAAAATGAGCGGTACGTCCCTGTACCGCAAGTGTGCATCAATAAACGGATGCACACTAGTTATTTTTCTTTACTTTCTGGTCGAAACAAACTTGATCATAATTCACCATGAAAGTCGATCAATTTCTAATTTTTGAGTGAGTTATCTATTAAATTTATGGCTATAACTCAGTTGTTAAAGAGCTCAAGAAAAAATTATTTGTAACTATTCAGCATACATTACCGTATCTGCCCATACAGGCTTATACTCTATTGGAGTTTAAATTATGTTGAATAGCTACAATTTTTTTCTAGCTAAATCTAAAGGCTCATATGTGTTAGACTTTTTTGTATATCAGCTATTGATCTTATTAAGAATATCTATTATTTCTCTAGGTTCTGATCGTTTAGTATAATCAGCATCAACAAAATCATAAAGAACCTGTCCTCTCTGATTAATGATATACGTTGCTGGGATTGGTAATTTAAAAGTATCATCACCGTTGTGACCTTGTATATCAAGACCGAAGTTATCATATATTGGTTTTAATACTTCTGGTAATTCAAAGACTAAACCAAATTCTTTTGCTACGGCATTTCCTTTATCATAAAGAATATCAAAGGTTAGTTTATTATTTATATGGGTAGATAATGAATGATCTGGTACTTCTGGAGATATAGCAAGCAACCTTGCCCCAGCTTTCTCTATATCTGGTAGAAGTTCCTGCAAAGCATGTAACTCCATATTACAGTAGGGACACCAGCCTCCTCTATAAAAACTTAAAACAACAAGACTTTTTTCTAAATATTGCTTGAGTGATTTAGACTCATTTTCATGATTCAGTAAATTAAATTCAGGAGCAATATCATTTGTCCTTATTGCCTTGTTTTCTATATTTTTTTCTTTTAAATACCGAGTAGCTTGATCCATTATTTGCAATATATCATTAGGTACCTGTTTTGCTTTATTTTTATCATATTCAGCAATTTCTTCTCTTAATAGTGTCATGTGGTACTATCCTGGTTAGTTGAACAAGAATTCAAGTATATGTAATATTGAATGAACGTTCAACATATATTTGAATGAACATTCAATATAGGTTTCATTATCAAGGATAAGACATGGCAAGAACAATTGAATTTGACCGTGAAAAAGTTTTACAAAAAGCAATGGAAGTATTTTGGCTCGAGGGCTATTGTGGGACAAGTATTTCAACACTTGTTGCAGCAACAAACCTCAAGCCTGGAAGTATTTATGCTGCATTTAGTTCAAAAGAAGGGCTTTTTCTTGCCTCTCTTGATTACTACGGTCGACAGAGTGTTGATACGTTAAATGAATTTATCGTTATCGCTGATACCCCTCTACAAGGCATTAAGGACTTTTTATTAAAAATAATAAGAGAAATCAAGGATGGAAACACAAATGTAAGTTGTTTTTTGGTTAACACAATACTTGAAGTTACTCCTGATAAAACGATGATCAGGGATGAAGTTAATAAACATTTAACCGCTATAGAATCAACATTATTTACGGCACTAATAAGGTCACAGAAAACAGGAGAGCTTTCACCACATCAAGACCCACGAAGTTTAGCCAAATTTATTATGCTAAATATCTGGGGACTGAGGGTTTTAGCTAAAACAAATCCAGATAAAGAAACTGTAAATGCAATACAGCAACAGCTATTTGCATGCCTGGGAGTCTGACATCTTAGCATTTATACGTTGTGTGCAGCATCACGTATCGATGTCTGTTGAGCATTGCCGTCTGCACGGAACTATAATTTATTTATGGAAATTATTTTTTTGCAGGATTACCAAACCAGAAAGGCAATAACCGGGATTTCAAGCCTACAAGATAAACCCTAATCATCCCCAAAATAAATAATAGAGACATCTATCACTTAAAAACCAGATTCAATTTTTATCATCCTGCAACCATAGCAGCTTCCTGCAATATTAAAATAAGTTCTGCTCAACTGATTTTTCCAGGTTAAAGAAATTAACAAATTCTCGGCAGGGGATCGTCTTCAAGTTCCTGTAAAATTCGTTCTCCGCCCAGTTCGGTTTCCAGAACAACATGGGCAGAACCCTTTCTTATTTCACCAATGATCTGTGCGTCTTTTCCAGTTGATAATTGTCGCCACTGACTTAAAGCCTGCTGTGCATTTTGTTGTGCAACAATAGCGACAACCCGACCTTCACAGGCCAGGTATAAGGGATCATAGCCGAGGATTTCGCAGACACTTTCAACCTGTTTATGGAGTGGAATTTTATGCTCGAATAAGTGTACTTCCTGGTTGATTGCCTGACTGATTTCATAACAGACACTGGCCAGACCTCCGCGAGTGGGATCACGCATAAAACGTAAACCGGGCAGCTCAAGCAGAGTTTTTGTTAGAGGATAAACGGAATCGGCATCGGACTGCAGGCTGCCTTTGAGTCCAAACTGTTCTCTGGCGAGCATAACCGCAGTGCCGTGATCACCGACACTGCCGCTGACCAGAATCTGGTCACCAGTATGGATTTGATCCAGTCCAAGATTGATATTTTTTTCTTTAATGCCAATACCGCTGGTAGCAAAAAAAACACCGGCACATTCACCTTTGGGTACAACTTTGGTGTCACCGGTTACAATGGCAACACCGGATTGTTGTGCGGCTTCGGCCATACTTTTGATAATACGCTCCAGTTGTTCAATGGCCAGACCTTCTTCTATAAAGGCATTAAGACTGAGGTATTTGGGTGTGGCACCGGAAACCGCCAAGTCATTAACAGTACCATGTATTGCAAGAGAGCCAATAGTACCGCCGGGAAACTCAAGCGGATTGACTGTAAAACCATCGGTGGTAAAGGCAATATCCGAGCCGTTTAAGCTTAAGCTAACGGCATCAGTTTGAGTATTTAATAAAGGATTAGCCAGATAGTGAGCAAATAACTGCTCAATCAATTCTCGCATATAACGCCCGCCATTTCCGTGAGCCAGTGAAATATAGTGGGTTTTTAACCGCATGCTGTCAGACATAATGCATTCCTTCAATTATCTGGCCAAATGCCAGTCCGGCATCATTATAAGGTATTTTTTGGGGTAAAAAGGCATTAAACTTTTGTTCTTTCAGGCGTAGTAAAATATATTCGGTTAAAATTCGATTTTGAAATACACCGCCACTAAGCCCAATATTAAAATTACCTTTTAACGCACGAATTTTCATTGCCTGTGCAATCAGAGTTTCCGCTATCATTTCGTGAAATAGAGCTGCCCTTTCTTTAATAGTACGCTGCTGATCCATAAGCAGTGTCAGACTGTCTGCCCAGTCAGCAACAATCAGGGGCTGTTTTTGCATGATTTCAGTATACAGGCTTAAGGGAGCAATACCGGATTGCTGTAGCGGTGTGCTTATTAAACTTTCCAGAAGCATGGGACCCTGTCCTTCAAAAGAGGAATAATTTCCTAAAGACAGTATGGCACTGGCAGCATCAAACAGCCGTCCCATAGAACGGCATGGATAAGTATTTAAGTCTTTCTGCCAGGCAGAAAAAGCCAGCTCCTGAGCTACTTTTAAATCCAGTTCTGGAGACCATATTGTTGAATTATCCTGACTCTGACGGTCTGATTTTTGCCGTGCCTGAGTTTCCCAGATCAGTGCACAGGCAGAACGCCAGGGTTCTCTGGAGGCTTTATCAGCGCCCTGTAGTTTAAAGGGTTTAATGGAACTAATGCGCTGCCACTGTCCAGGCTGGCCATAAAAGCCTTCTGCGCCCCAGATGCTATTATCTTCACCCAGTCCGGTGCCGTCCCAGGTAAAAACCAGCCAGGGCAGCTCAGCAGTGTATTGCGGGTATTCACCGGCAACAATAGCTGCATGGGCTTTATGATGCTGGATGGTAAAACGGGGAATATTATGCTGGCGGGCATACTCTGCAGCATAGCGACTGGAATAATAATCAGGATGGCTGTCACAGAGAATTATCTCAGGTGTTACACGATATAATCGACATAGATCTGCAATCACCTGTTCAAAAATTTCACCGCTGCGCTTGCTGTCCAGATCACCAATATGGGGTGAAATAATAATTCTATTATCCCAGCCCAGAGCAATGGTGTTTTTTATTTGCCCGCCAGTAGCCAGTATGGGTTTGGTTAACTTATAGCCTGGTTTAAATTCCAGTGGTGCCATACCCCGGCCGATACGAAAAGGGCGGGCTTTATGAGCAATGACACGTATGACCGGATCATCGGCAGGTCTTAAAATTGGGCGGTTATGCTGTAAAAAAAGATCGGCCATTTTTTCCAGGCGTTGAATGGCCTGCAGGTTATCTGTTAATACCGGTTCACCGCATAAATTGCCGGAGGTGGCTACAATAGGGAAGCCAAAATCCTGTAATATTAAATAGTGCAGGGGACTACAGGCTAACATGGCCCCTACTTCATTGAGTCCGGGATTAATACCTGCTGCAAGATGATTGGGTTTTAAGGAGACCAGTACAATCGGTCGTTGCGCTGAGAGCAGGGTTTTGCTTTGCGTCTCATCTAACTGGCAATAGTGTTTTATCTGAGACAGGGGATCCTTTTCAGGGGCGTCAAACATAACGGCCAGAGGTTTATCCGGCCGCTGTTTTCGTTGTCGCAGGCGCATGACGGCCAGATTATTAGTGGCATCACAAATCAGGTGATAACCGCCAATGCCTTTAACAGCGATAATTTTGCCCTGCTGAAGTGCTTTGATAACATGTTTTAACGCTGCTTCATTACCCTGTATGGCTCCTGGATAGAGACTGAGTTCGGGGCCGCAGTCACTGCAGGCCAGAGGCTGGGCATGAAAACGTCTGTCCAGAGGGTTGCTGTATTCCTGATGACAGGCTGGACAGAGAGGAAAATCCCGCATACTGGTATTGGGACGATCATAAGGCAGATCCTTAATAATAGTATAACGGGGACCGCACTGGGTGCAGTTAATAAAAGGGTAACGATAACGTCGTTGACCGGGATCAGTCAGTTCTTTAAGGCAGTCTGGACAGCTAAAATAGTCTGCCGGAATATGGCGCTGTGCCTGTTCACTCTGAGTACTGCTGTGAATAATAAACCGGCTCAGGTTCTGGTGTTTTATCGGGGTGACAGAATCTATCTCAGGCATTGCCAGAGGCGGATGCTGAGTTAAAATGGCCTTTTGAAACTGTAGCAGATCTTCCGTTTTACCCTGAGCCGTAATAAGGACTTCACCGGAACAGTTTTTTACCCAGCCAGTTAAATTAAAGTGCTGAGCCAGGCGGTAGATAAAGGGGCGAAAGCCTACCCCCTGTACCTGACCGCTTATGGAGAGCTGAACTGTAGTTAAAAAAGGAGTCATACAGTTTATGCCTTAGTTTTATTGCGGGGTGCTCCATGAACCCACCAGATCCGGCAGGCTCCTTCATCTGATACCATACACGGGCCAACCGGCTCATCAGGCTTGCAGGTACGGCCGTAAAGTTTACACTCATAGGGATAAAGCTTGCCCAGCACTACTTTGGCACAGTCACAGCCAGCAGGCATTGCCCCCCTGTGGCGGCGTGCCTGCTGTTCATAGTCATCAAAGAGTAAGCGGGCATTGTGCTGATCATAAGCAGCTTTTAAGGCAAAACCGGATTGCGGAATAATGCCAATACCACGCCAGTTAGCATCCACAATGTTCATGGTTTGCTTAAGTTGAGCCTGAGCCGAAATATTACCCTGCTGCGTCACCAGTTGAGGATAACAGTTATCCAGAAATAAACGCTGCTCCAGTTGCTGACGAAGTACGGAGTAAAAAGCGGTTAACAGACTTTCCGGGGTAAAACCCGCAATAGCCGTGGGGATCTGGAATTGATTAATGGCAAACTGCCATTCATTACCGCCCATGATTGTGGCCACATGACCGGGTGCTATCAGGGCATCAAAACCTGGTATGTCGGATTCCAGCAGCATCGCCACAGCAGGCCAGGTTAAACGGGCAGCAAGTAAAAATGATAAATTATCCGGAATGAATTCTGCGATCAGGCCCGCCACGGGAGCGGTAGTGGTTTCAAATCCGGCAACAAAAAAAACCACCGCTCGATGCGGATTCTGCAGGGCAATCTGCCGGGCCTCCAGAGGGGAGGCTATGGCGCGTATATCGGCTCCTGCGGCATGAGCCTGCTGTAAGGTGCGAATAGTTTTTTTTGAGGTATTGACCGGAACTCTCAGCATATCGCCAAAGGCCAGCAAAATAATATCTTCATTAAGAGCCAGTTGAATGGCCTGATAAATATCCTCTTCAGGACAAATACACACCGGACAGCCGGGACCGGGGATCAGCTCAATGGAAGGATGCAGGGCATTGCGTATACCGGACATGGAGATAGAGCGTTCATGACCGCCGCAGACATTCATAATTTTAAAACGACGGGAACCTTTTTTAGAGTCAGGATCCAGAAGAGCCTTTGCAGCAGGGCTTGCCATTAAGGTGTTGACCCGCTGTAAGCAGGTTTTTGCATCAGTACTGGAACTGAGTACGTTATCGGGCATGGACTTCAGGCAGACTCATGAGAGTGTGAATGTGCTGCCTCATGCTGATGGGCCTGATGTTGTATTTTGGGCAGCAGGGTCTGATGTCGGCTCAGCTGTTCATGATACTGATCAAGCTGTGTTCTGAGCCAGCTAATCCATTGTTCCATGCCGTTTTTGTTATAAGAATCACGCGCAGAAATTTCCAGAACAGGAGCCGGATTAGCCAGGTTGCGGATATTCTGTTCGGCTTTACTGACCTGAAAATCATCCAGTACCGCCAGTAAATCAGCCTTGCTGATTAAGTTGAGATCAGAGGCACGAAACATAACCGGGTATTTGGAGGGTTTGTCATCGCCCTCGGTGACAGAAAGCAGGGTAACATTCAGGTGATGGCCCAGATCAAAACTGGCAGGGCAGACCAGATTGCCGACATTTTCAATAAAGACGATATCCAGTCCATCCAGTTTCAGTTCATGTAAGGCATCATGGATCATATAGGCATCCAGATGGCAGGCACTGCCAGTAGTGATTTGAATGGCAGGGATATTTTTATCCCGTATGCGCTGTGCATCGTTTTCGGTTTCCAGATCGCCTTCTATCACGGCAATGGATAATTGCTGTGTTTCAGGTAAGGCATTTAAGGCATCAATAGTGGCTTCCAGCAAGGCTGTTTTACCAGAGCCGGGCGATGACATAAGGTTAATGGCCAGAACCTGATGACGGTCAAAATGCTCCCGATTATGGGCGGCACGATGATTATTTTCATGGAGCAGGTTCTGCAGGACTTCAATAGCCTCATCACCATTAGAGGTGTGTGAGTGTTTACCACCCTGTTCCACAAGATGATGATTGGCATCTGTTATATTGCATCCGCAGGTATCACACATAATTTTCGTCCTTTTCCAGTTCTACCGATCGTAATAACATCTCATCACCGCTGATTAAGGTTGTCTGCCAGCTGCCGCAGGCAGAACAAAGCAGTTTATTAGCAGGCGTTTCATTTTCATTGCCGCAAACATTGCAGCGGACCCGAATGGGTAAAATTCGGGTGACCAGTTCGGCATGCTCAGCCATTGTACCGCTGCTGGCCAGTGGAAATGCCCGTTCCAGTAAGGAGGCTTCCACTCCGGACAAGGGGCCAATATCCACTATGACCCGGCTGATAGACCGGGCATGGTTGTCCTGGGCAAGCTGTTCAAGCTGTTGGACAATACTCTGACAGACGGATAGCTCATGCATTGTCCTGCTCACCCTGTTGAGCCTGATCAGCAAGGGCCAGTATTTCATCATAAATTTCCCAGGCAGTCATGGCTTCGGCTGCAGAGACTTTCTGTATGGCATAACCCACATGTACAACCACATAATCACCGCTGGTGACAGTTTCATCCTGTAACATAAACAGACTCACGTCACGTTCAATACCCTTTGCCTCGCAGCGTGCCATAAACTGATTAATTTCAATGATTTTCATGGGTATGCCGAGACACATAGGGAACCCTTAATTAATGAATTTAGTTATTTATAACTACAAGTATAAGCCAATTTTAAATATAAAAGTTAAGTAATTACTCAGCATAAACTACCGTATCTACCTGCAGCGCCTGTAGTTCCGGGGACGCTCAAGCACATCCCTGGGTCGCTTTATCTCGGCATCCGGCCTCCATAAACCCCGTAAACACAGGCACTGCAGGCAGATACTATTACGAAGTTCAAATTATACTGAATAGTTACGAATTACGCTGAATAATTACGATTATTGTTGATGGTATGCAGGCAATGTATGACCAGCAGATAACTAATACCATACCAGTATTGAATTTTATGATGCCTATAAAAATGTTAAATCACTGGCAGTAAAAAAAACTATACCAGCTGCGGTGAAAACGCCGACTGGTCTGCTCAGGCGGCACATTTTGTGGCAGAGGCTGCTAAAGCCGGTTTTATTATTGCCCGCTATTTTTATTTTTGCAGGGTTCGGCTTGATAGTGCTGCTCTTTACAGGGCCGCGCATCATTATGTTTGTGCTGCTGCTCCTGGGTGTCATATAGAATTTTATCATTATTAATCAGCGTTGTGGACTGATCTGCCCGAGTCTCATGCTGGACATTTTCAAAACTCATATGATTAGGATGTGCCTGACTGCTGGATATTGAAAAAGCCAGACATAGCAGGATAATGGATAGTAAGGTTTTAGTGCTCATTTGAACTCCCCCTATAACACATGGATAGTGTTTTTTTAGAATTAAATCAGTAGTTAATGATAAACAAATGCCTGTTTCTCTGCTGAGCTAATTCTGTTACAATCGCGCCTCTATTATAAAACAATTTCCTGTTTAATCCATGTTTTTTTCCAGCCAGCGCCAGCAATTTTTCAAGCCTCTGACCAGTAAATACCGTGAACAGGTGGTGGAATGTCTACGTCTATTATATGAACGTCTGTACAGTGCCAATGCCGATTATGGTGAATCTCTGCGTCGGGAACAGATCATAGAAATCTTTGAAGAAGCGCTGGCTCGTACACCATTAATAGATATAGACAGTGATGATCCTGTGGAAGATGAAGTATCAACGCTGCGTTTTAAAAATGTCCGTGAACAGGCGGGCTGGACGCTTAACCTGTTGATAGAAAACGGCTGGATAGAAAAACAGGTGGATCAGGTCACTTTTCAGTCAACCTATCCGTTCAGCCGCATGGGGCGTCTGTTTACCCAGCCGCTGGTGGAAGCCAGCAGCACCCGGGTACGAACCCGACATCGCAATACCCGCAATACCTTAAATGCCCTGGATGCCTTTTTAAATCGGGGTGAGGCTCATGATCTGCTTGATGCCTATGAATATTCAGAACGTATTATTACCGACTTTACAGATGTTATTGCAGAACTGGAAGACTCTAAACGGGAACTGGTTAAACAAGTTGAATCACAGGTTATGGTACAGCAGGCATCTGAGCATTTTTTTGATTTTATGGAAAAGCGCTTCCAGCCGGATCTGTCCATTCGTCTGTCAGCGGATAGTGTGGAAAAACATCGGGATCAGATAGAGCAGAGCATTGCTAAAATACGCCGCAAACGCAAAGACTTTAAAAAACAGGCCGAACAACGCTTAAGACAACTGGCACCGGAGCTTATCCAGTCGGCAGAGCAGTCAGTATTATGGCTGATACTGGACACCATTGAACTGCGTATGCGTAAAGCATCGGATACTATGCTGCCGGCACTGCGTAAAGCCCTGCAAAATTTTACCAAACGGGCGGATATTATTATTCGTCAGATTGCCTATCTGGGTACTCAGAACCAGAGCAATATTCTGGCAGTTTGTGATGTGCTTAAAAATGATAATTCGGTTGATGCCCAGGAACGTCTGCAGCAGACGGCTGAAATTATGTCACCCATGAATCTGAGGCTGGTGGATCCGCAGCAGGTGGTTGTCAGCGAACGCAAACAGAAACGCAGCGTAGATACTCTTATTGCTGAGGAAGAACCGCTGGATGAACAGGCATTGCAGGAATTAATGATAGCGCAGATGCTGGAGCAGGCATTTTCTATCCGTAATGAGGATTTAAAACACTATATCCTTAAAAGTATGCACAGTCGAAAACTGATCCACACTTCTGAACTAACCGTTAATAATGCCGATGATCTACTGGCTATGGCGCACGCCATTGAACTGGGGGCAGTTAATCAGAGCAGTTCCGACTATACCTTTTTAATAAAACCGTTAAAAAGAACCACAAAAAACACCTACTTTAAACAATTTGATGAATTTTCAATTGCATTAATAAAAAAAGATGAACAATGATCAGTGACTTATTTGCCGAACAATTAGAAAAAAAGAATTATACTCAGGAAGAATTTTCAGAACTGTTAATTCGTCTGCTGGATTATGGGGTACTATGCCGGGATGAGAGTCAGGTGGAAGAACAGCTTTATGATCGGTTTTTACAATTAAAAGACTGGGTGGAAGATTATCTGCAAATGATCGGTATTCGTATTTTACATGATGACCGGTTTCATTTTGTACGCATATACCCGCCCGGTGCGCAGGTGCCCGGCCTGCCCGATGAAGTGGATCAGCCTTTTCACAGCGGTTTCAGACAACGCCTGTCGCAACAGGATGTGGCCGTGATACTGGTACTGCGTGCTGAATATGAAAAATCGCTCAGAGAAGGACAGATAGATGAAAATGGCTGCGTTATGCTGTCAATGGAAGCCCTGAGTCTGGGGATGCATAATTTGCTTAATCGCAGTCTGCCGGAAACCTTAACAGAACGCAATCGTCTGTTAATACGGCTTAAACAATTACGCCTGATCCATTTTAAAATGGATGAAAATGATGAGCATGAAGACAGCTGGATAAAAATTCGTCCCACTATTAACAACTTTATCAGTGAAGAAGCTCTGGCCGTTCTGGCAAATACGAGTGCACATAACAGTATAAATAACAGTGTAAATAAGAGCGCAGACAATAATACTGCTGATAACACTGATAACCGTTCTGACAAGAGTCAAAGTTGACAAATGTTTATAAAAAAAGTCATCTTTATTAACTGGGGTAACATCCCCTTACTGGATTTTGAATTCGGCCCGGTCAATCTGTTTTCCGGTGGTAATGGTTCGGGTAAAACGACCGCTGCCGATGGTATTCAAACCATTATGACGGCGGCACATGAAAACCTCTACAACTATAATCCCGGACAGGATGAAACCACCCAGCGCGGTCGTCGCGGCAAACAGGTGCGTACCCTGGCATCATATGTGCTGGGCTGTGATGACGGCAGCTTTGCCCGTCCCAGAGATACCGATGGCTATCTGATTGCGGTATTTCACCCCACTCAGGGCGAAACAGCAGAACCCTTTACTGCTGTTATGGGAATACGGGCGCATCTGGATCATTCAGGCGTGATCAAACAGGCGCGTCTGGACGAACTGAGTTTTTTTATTTTGCAGGGAGAGAGCCTGTCCCAGGATGATTTTATTGAGCAGCAGCACATTATTCCCATAACCGATATATTCCATAGTCTAAAACGACAATATGGTGCCAGGGTTGTTGAACGGTATGGCAAAAAGCGACCCTATTTAAGGCGTTTGTATGCGGCCTTAAAAGGTAAAAAAGATGCTGTCTCGGATCGTGAAGCCATGCATGCCGCCAAAACCTTTTCCTCTTTTATGGCCTACAAGCCGGTTAAAAGTATTAATGATTTTGTGGCACAGGAAATTCTTGAACGCAAAGACATGGGCGATGCGATACGTGATATATCCGACGCCATGAAAACCATTCATGGCATGGAAGAGGATGCCCGGCTTATTATTCACTCTATAGAAACTCTGGATCAAACCAGTGATTTCTGCCGGCAGTATATCAGTAACTGGACAGACTGGACGGTCAGTTATTATACCGAGGCAAAGCGTCAGACTCTGGTCAATCAGAAATTATATTTGCAGGCTAAAAAACAACAGCAGAACCTGATACAGGATATTGCTGAGCATGATAAAAAAATACTTATTAGCAGAGACCGCTCTAAACAGGCACATCAGGAAATTGTCCAGCTTGAAGCACAACGGCAGGGTATTAAGGCCTTAAAAAATAAAGACGAACTAACGGCTGCTATTAGTCAATACAATCAGGCTATTGCTGACCAGAGCAGACCCTTGCTGGAACAGCAGTTTAAACTGCAGAAAAATACCGACCATAGTAAACAGCTTTTTGAAGCTTTAAAACAAAGCAGTCCAGGCATCGATATTAACGGCTTTGATAATAGGGAATTACAGGCACAAATTCGCAGAGTAGTTGCCTTAAAAGAAAAATCAGATATTGATTTACACAGTCTACTGGGAAATGACTGGATAGATATTTCCCCGCTGGAAGAGCATCTGGATAATGCTCTGGAAGCGGAGCAGGAACACAATAAACTGTATACCTTATTGCATAGTAGTGAACTGGCTATTGGCGGCAGTTTGCGCGATCAATTACAGCAGTTGATCCATCGTCAGGATCAGCAGTTACAGCAATATCAGCAAAAAATACAATACAAACAGCAGGAAATTGATGCTCTGCATGAACATAAAATTAGCTACCCTTATTATGTTCAAAGTGCCCTTAATGCGATTAAACAACAATGTCCGCAGGCAGATCCCAGGGTCTTATGCGATTATATAGAAGTACTGGAACCAACGTGGCAAATGGCCATTGAGGGTTATCTGGGCGGCGCCCGCTTTGCTATTCTGGTAGAAGAAGATTATGAGGCAGAGGCCATAAAAATTGTGCGCACTCTGCCCGGAGGCAATCGTAATAAAGCCAGGGTTATACAGGGCAGTCGCGCCAGGGCAGATATGCAGCGGTTATCTGTTAAAACAGACTCAATGGTGGAAATTCTGCGCTTTGAACATAAAACCGCCGAATATTATTTTAAAGCCTCCTATGGCAATGTCATGCTGGTACCGGATGCTGAAACCCTGCGTATGACGCCCAGAGGCATAACTACTGAAGGTCTGGCATCCGGCAGTTATAGTATGTGGCGTTGCGATCTGCCGGATTCTGAACTGGTATTTGGTCAGGGTGCCAGAGAGCGTGCCTTAAAAGCCAAACAGCAAGAACTGGCACAACAGGAGGAAGAGGCTGGCAAACTACATCGTATTTTGCGCCAGAATAAAGAAACCTTTACTTATATCGATGCGATAACAACTCTGAATTATGTCAGTATTATTACCACCATGCTGGATCAGCACCGGCGCTTAAAACAGGCAGAAAAAGCCCTCTCCGAACTGGATCTCAGTTCTTATGAATCACTGGAAGAAGAACTGAAAATACGCCAGCAGGAATATAATCAACTGACACAGCAGATCGAAACACTGACCAAAGAACTGGGTGGCCTGCAGGTTGAACTGGAAAAACAGTTAGAGCAGGTGAAAAAACTGGATAATGAGCAGGAGACCCTGCAGCAGACTCTGGATCAAAAAGAACAGTCAGTCCAGAATATTACCCGAATTGATACCGAATTTTTACTGGATGAGATATTAAATCGTGAAGATGAGCGAGCCATGCAGGCGGGCAGCGAGATGGACTTTATACTCGAACTGGAGAATCTCGAAAGTGCATTATCCGATGGTATTATGGATATCGAAAAAAGTATTATGGAGCACAATCAGTACTGTAAATCCTATGATGCCATAGAACCCACGCACCATGCTTATGAGCGTAATAATCCGGATTATTTTAAACAGATCCACCATCTTCTGGCTCAGGTTGATAATATAAAAAACCGTTTAAAAAATAATGTGCTGGCAGAAAAACAGGAAAAACTGAGCAGTTTAAAAGAAGATTTTAATACCGCTTTTGTGACCAATCTGTGCCACTCTATTTATCAGGCTATCAATGATGGCAAACGTATTCTGGATGATTTAAATAAGGAACTGGAGCACCACCGCTTTGGTACCGACCGGGAGCGTTTTCGTTTTGCCTGTAACTGGGTGCCGGAATTTAAGGAATATCATCGTTTTTTTAAGGAAGTCATTAATCAGCCTGATCTGGGTGACGGCACCACCTTATTTAATGCACCATTGTCTGAAAATGCACAGATTATACGTGATAAATTAATGGTGATGCTGCTTGATGATGATGAACAGAAAGCCGCCAGAGAACTGGAGCGTATCAGTGACTACAGAAATTATCGCAACTATGAAATTTACAAGGAACCGGAAGGCAAACAGCCTATCGCCTTAAGCCAGTACGGTACCGGTTCTGGCGGCCAGCTGGAAACACCGGCTTATATCATTCGTTCGGCTGCCATAACCTCAGCCTTCCGCTTTAATGAAGGTGACAGCCACCTGCGTATGGTTATGGTCGATGAAGCTTTTTCAAAAATGGATGAAACCCGCTCCAGAGAAGTCATAGACTATTTAACCAGTACCCTGGGTCTGCAGTTAATTTTTATTATGCCCACCAGCAAATCCGGCCCGTTTATGGATATTATCAGCAATCAGTTCGTGTTCAGCAAATGCCCGGTTACTCAGCCCAGAGGCGAGTTAAACACCCGTATGCTGGTGGACAGAAAGATCTGCGATCAGGAAAAACTTAAACAGCTCTGGGCCAGTCATAGAAAAACCATCCGCCATCAGGCCATGCTGGATTTTATGGAAGAAATATAAATCGGATCGTTCCTCCTGAGCTTAGGAGGAGGAACTTTACCCACAAAATAGAATTACACAAAAGAGAGCTATATGAGTATAGAAAGCTTTATAGAACAACTAAGAACCACTCCGGAAAGTATAGAATTTAATGACACTATGTCTGTGATTGATGAAAACTATACTTTCTCACCCACTTCGTTTATCAATGGCACTACTTACAATGAAGCCGGTGAAAACAATGGCTCCTGCAAACTCTTTGCCTTCGCACAATTACATGATCTTTCAGAACAGGAAACTCTGGCCTGTTTTGGTGCTTATTACCGGGAAGATGTATTAATGAACCCTGATGCCGCTAACCACCAGAATATTCGTAATTTTATCAATAGCGGCTGGGAAGGCATTAAAATGGCCGGTATGCCGTTAAATGAAAAAGTAAAGTAAAAGGTATCGGGGGTGTTATGTTATCGTTCTGACTATTTATGACTTATAACTTATAACTTATAACTATTTCTAATTCTGAGTCGGAACTTTATAGCCCGGAGCAATGACCAGATTTTCTACCCCATACAGAGCCGGATAATTTTTTAGCCATAAATGATATTCATCACCCTTGAGTGAGTGTTCGGCAGAACAGTCAATATTCCATAAGCGTAATAAATAACCGGCAATGGCTGCGCGTATATTGATCTGCAGATGCGGATTTTTTTCCCCGTCCTCCATGGCATAATCCAGAGCAATGGTCTGCGGATGTTTCAGAGAGGGATGGGGAACAATTTCCAGCTCTACAATCCGGTTCCATTGATTATCATTGGCTCTGGTTTCATGTTCCTTTATGCCAGTATTGGTAATTTCCGGGGCTGTGATCCGGTTAATGACAAAATCTCCAAAACGGGACTGTTTGCGATCAAAAGCCCGGATATGCCAGCGCAAACCATTGTCCACCAGAGCCAGGGGGACTATTTCCCGGCTGGACGGACCGCTGGACAGAGAATAAT
>Ga0256831_1000886_pt1 | contig 15877 bp, 16 predicted proteins | sample 132544metaG_FD_189087 | JGI IMG/M metagenome (GOLD analysis project Ga0256831, IMG submission 189087) | Hydrothermal vent microbial communities from Lau Basin, Pacific Ocean - 132-544 | ecosystem: Environmental > Aquatic > Marine > Hydrothermal vents | place: Pacific Ocean: Lau Basin | collected...
TTTAACTTTCAGTCCAGCACCGATAAGAACGGTTAAACCGGCAACCTTTAAAAACTCTCTCCTCTCCATACCTCCTCCGGGAACGCTTTATTGGTGAATTTTACAAATCAATAGCTGAAATAGAAAATAACTATAAGTATTTTTCCGCCGTTTGATAGAATTGCCTACTAAATCAAACTTTAAAGGAGAGTGCGATGAAACTGAGAGCAGCAGTTCTTGCCCTTTTAGTAGGGCTCTCAACCGCCGCCATCTCTTCCTGCGGTAAGAAGGAAGAGGTTAAAAAGAGCGGAACAACGAGTGAGGCTCCGAAGGCTGAGAAGGGAGCTCCCATGCCAAAACCCTTAACTTCACTTGAAAGTCAGAACTCAAACCTTCCGCCGGGCCACCCTAAACTTCCTCCGGGCCATCCACCGCTCAACGGAAAGCTGCCTCCGGGGCACCCTCCGGTTAACAAAGATCTCATGTCAATGCACTCAAGCAAGAACATGACAAAGTTTGACAGGCCCATAAGAATTCCCGAAGAGGTTGTAAAAACCTGGAAAACCGCAACCGTTGACATAGTTGATAAAGCCTCTGGAAAAGTTGTGAAAGAGTTTAAGGTTCACAACGGAGAAACCGTTAAGTACGGTGGTCTGGAAATAAAAGTTCTCTACATTGTTCCTCATCTTGTTCTTGACAACGGATACACTTCCGGTTCAAACGAACCCCAGAACCCTGCAATCTTAGTTGAGGTTAAGGAGAACGGGAAAACAATCTACGCAGGGCCCATCTACCAGAAGTTCCCTGCAATGTACAACATCAACCACCCACGCTACGTTCTAATTCTGAAAGGGATTTCAAAGAAAGGGTAGGGTTTCCCCCTGCCCTCCTTTACACCGTCTCTCCCTCTGATTTAATATTAAGAGTAGAACGGCTTAACAGGAGGGAGAGATGCCGGTTAAAGACCTGATAAAGCGAAAAGTGGTTGTTATTGAACCAGACGACCCGGTGAAGTTAGCAGCAAAGAGAATGGAAGACAAACTGGTGGGGAGTTTGGTTGTAATTGACGGAGATAGGCCCGTTGGAATAATAACCGACAGAGACATAGCCCTGAGGGTTGTTGCCAGAGAGAAATCTCCCGATACACCGGTTAAAGAGGTGATGACGAAAGACCCTGTAACCATAAGGGAAGACGCCACCTTCTTTGAGCTGACAAAAACCTTTAGGGATGCAGCTGTAAGGCGGCTAATAGTGGTGGATAAAGACGGTAAACTGGTAGGGCTTATTTCAATAGACGATGTGATGGAGCTCCTCACAACTGAGTTTGCAAACCTGATAGCTGCCATAAGGGGATAAGCTTGGCAATAAAAGTTGAAACACCGGTTTTTGAAGGGCCCTTAGACCTGCTGATATACCTGATAAAGAAGAGGGAAGTCAGCATATACGACATTCCTATAGCCGAAATTACCGAGGAGTTTCTCAACTACATCTACAGGATGCAGGAGCTCAATATACCTTTAGCCTCAGAGTTCCTCCTTATGGCGGCAACCCTTGCACGGATAAAGTCTGAATACCTAATACCGAAGGAAGAAGAACAGGACCCAAGAAAAGAGCTGGTTCAGATAATTGAGGAGTACCTGAAATCAAAAAAGGCTGCAAAAGAGCTTGAGAAGTTAGAGGAAGAGGCAGCAAAGTACCTGAAACACAACCCTTCAGATCTCATCTTCCAGTTTCAGGACAAAATCAAAATAGCCAATACAGTAGAGGATTTAAAGGAAGCACTTATAGGAATATTTGAAAGGAAAAGACCGAAAAAGTTGAAAATCGGTCTTACACTTTCCTCAGAAAACTTCAAAGTTTCAGACAAAATAGAGGAAATAAGAAGCTTAATGAGGGAAAACTATCTGATTCCCTTCTCTGAACTCCTCAAAAAGAGTTCCTGTAAACTGGAAGCAATAACATACTTTCTGGCCATCTTAGAGCTTACAAAGTTGGGTGAAATAGCAACGTTCACAGACGGCGAAGAGATTTTCATCTCAAGAGTTTTCCCGTTAAATAGAAATGTTAAGCTCACAGTAGCTTCTGCTTAACCCTTCCTCTTAAGCTTTTTCTCAATAACCTCGGCCTTACTCTGAAGGTTTAAGACTCTGTTTATGTAAGAAACCCGCTCCAAACTTCTTCCTGAGTATTCAACAACTATGTCTATGGGGAGGCCAATTTTGAGGAGCTCCGCCACGTAATTATCCTTAAAATCGGCAACTGTAAGGTTAAATCCCAACTGTTTCATAATTCTATGAAACGTAACCTTAACAGTAGCAGGTCTAACGTTTAAAAGTGGTGCTATGGGAAGTTTCTCCGTTCTCAGAGATTCAAGCCTCTCTTTCAACTCATCATCAATAACAAACCTCTTTATCCTCTTCTCAGTAAGAACGGGAATTCCCATAAAGTGGCCGTAAGAACTTACCTTCAGCTTTCCTATTTCGGCAGGAGACAGTCCAAGCCTGAAAATCATGAGAAGAGCAGTCTGGAGGTCTTCAGACTTTAACCTTGAAAGATGGCTGTAAAGGGCATCAAACTCCTCTTTCTTTATAGGTCTAAACTCCTGAAACTCCCCAGACTCCGGTGGAACAAACTTCAGTCGCCGCTTTATCCCTTTAAACTTCAGGTAGTGCTGAATTGCAGACATTGCAGTCCTGAAACTCTTTTCCGTTCTGTAACGCGAAGCAAAATAGCCGTAGAGTTTATCTTCGTCAAAGTCTGTAAGGTCGTAGCCGTAGAGGTTGAGAAAAGAGTTAAAATACCTGAGAACTCTTCTGTAGGTATCTATAGTGTTCTTCTTATAACCGTCCTCTATCAGCGATGAGAGAAAATCCTCCACTCTGTCCCTTTCCCATACAGGTTTGAGTAGTAATATAGGTTAACGTAAGTTCTTTTAACATAATCCCTCGTTTCCTGAAAAGGAATGTAAACGTCTGTAAAAAGGATAAGATCCCCCGGGGTTTTTACTTTCCCAAACTCTCTCAGAGCCCTCCTAATCCTTGTAGGTCCACAGTTGTAAGCAGCTGCAGACAGGGGAAAGAGTTTAAACTCTTTCAAAAGGGAGTGGATATAGTAAGAACCAAATCTATAGTTCACTTCAGGTCTGTAGAGATGGTGAACCTTAAAGTTCCTCACTTTCAGCTTCCTGGCAATATGTTTGCCGGTTTGAGGCATAATCTGCATAAGGCCTATAGCTCCACTTCTTGAGAGAGCTCTCCCATCAAAAAGGCTCTCCTGTCTTGCTATTGAAAGAGAGACAATATCGCTGCCAAAAACGGGTGGTTTCGGGTAGAGAACGGGAAGGAGGTATGGATACCTTTTAAGCTTCTTTTTAAAAGGTGCTGCCAACTTTATCCCCTCCCTGTAATTACCGCACAAATACTGGGCAAGGGCATTCTGAGGAGAAGGCCTGTCTATAAAGGAAATTGCACTGCAAAAACCCTGATTGTAGAGGAACCTTAACCCCTTATCTTTCAGTTTAAGTCTTGAAAAAGCTTTCTTTTTACTGTAAGGAAACTTCCGGGGAGGGGATAGGAGAAGAGTGTAGAAATCAACAGATGAACCCCGCCACTTCTTTCCAGAGCAAACAGAGTAGAGAGCTCCCGCTGTTTCACTTCTGCTGGATAAGGATTTCAAACCTCTGCAGTTTCCAGTTAAAGCATAGTAGCGGGCAAGGTAATAGTTATAAATTTCCGGGAAAACTCTGGCGTACGGGAGAGCTCTCCTGAAAAGACCCAAATCTCTGTTGAAAAACCTATCCAGTATATAAACAGTTGCCACTTTCTTAAAGGAAATCCTATCAGAACTTCTCATAAGCTTAGTATAAAAGTCAAACTTCTCTACCGGGTTAGAGGAGAGAAACATAAGGAAGAAGTAGCGCTCATTGGGGAGAGAGGCGGAAAAGAGCTCTCTGGCAAGAGCTCTTTTTCTCTCCTTTAAAAAGACGTAGGCAAGGAGATATGTGTAGTAAGGATCGTCCCTCAGGTAAGAGAGGTAAAAAAGAGCTGTATCTGTATTCCCATTTTTTGCAGCAAGCCAAACCTTTTGCCTCAGAACTTCAGGTCTAAACAGAAACGAAACGTCTCCCCTGTTGGCTGTAAGAATATCCTCGTCAAGGTTGTTGGTAAGAGAAAAAACTTTCAGGTAGAGCTCCCTTGCTTCTTTCTCCTTCCCCTTTTCTCTCAAAATAGAAGCCAACTTGAGCTTTCCATAGAGGTTTTCAGGCTCAGGAACAGGATCAGAACAGTTATCAAGATAAAGGAGGAGGGCTGGTTCTTTAAGATCCGTTTTAAAAAGCCCTTTAAAGTTCTCAGAACAGAAACTACCCTTTTTAACCGAATGGACAAAGAGCTCAGCGCTCTTTAAAGGCAGAGCCCAAGAAAGGGAAGGCAACAAAAGAAAGAGAATAACCAAGAAAACCATAGAGGAATTATACAGCTTAAAGGAACCCCTCCGGAAGGAGGGGCTTTCAGGCTGCCCTGCAGCCGAGGGGACGGCTATTTGTGGGGCATCAGGGAAAGAGTCCCTGCTTTAAAAAATATTATCGCCCTTTTAAGACACAATTTGACACAAACGGGGCTAAAAACCGTTAAAATAAAGCCGAAAATGGATAAAGACACTTAAAGGCCAAAACCAAAAACACGGCGGTGAAACATGGACATAGCAACGATAATCGGTATTGCTGCAGCGTACCTACTGATTATCGGTTCAATAATCATTGGTGGAAGCCCTGGAGCCTTTATAAACGTTCCCTCTCTACTTATCACCGTTGGCGGGGGCCTTGCCGCAGGAATGGCAGGCTACCCGTTGGGAGAGTTCATAGGGGCCCTAAAAGCAATCCTAAAAGCCATAAAACCTGAAGTGGGAGACCCAATAGAAACCGTTGAGTTCTTAACAGAAATAGCCAAAAAGGCAAGAAAAGAAGGGATATTAGCACTTGAAGCAGACATAGATCAGTTCTACGCAAAGGACCCATTTTTAGGAAATATCATGAGGATGTTGATAGATGGCCTTGAAGTTGAAGAGATAAAGAGCACAGCAGAGAGCTCCATGGCACAGATAGACCAGAAACTCTCAACAGAGGCATCTGTCTGGGAATCCTTAGGAGACCTATTTCCCGCCTTCGGTATGATAGGAACGCTTATTGGACTCATCCAGATGCTCCAGAACCTGTCAGACCCTTCAGCGTTAGGTCCCGGAATGGCAGTTGCCATGATTACAACACTGTACGGTGCAATACTTGCAAACACTCTCTGCATTCCTGTAGCAAAGAAACTCAAGTACTACAAAGACTTAAAAATGCTCTTCCTTGAAGCCTACATACTAACGGCAGAAGCCATAGAAAAGGGGATAAACCCCAACATACTCCGTCAGAAACTTGCCGGTCTCTTTGGAGTTGAACTGAAAGAGGGTCAGTAATGGCAAGGAAGAAAAAGGAGGAGTGTAAAGCTCCTCCGGCCTGGCTTACAAGTTTTGGCGACCTGATGTCCCTCCTCCTCACCTTTTTTATCCTCCTCTACTCAATGTCAACCATTTCTCTTGAAAAATTCCAGCAGGCTATAAAAGGAATTATTGAAGCTTTTGGGGGCCACTACGTAATCTACGAAGAGAAGGTAATTCAGGGAAAGAACGTTCCCGTTCAAATGCCAAACATGTACCCAAAAATGAGGAGCAGGAGAAAGATAGAGGAGAAACTTCACGAGATAAGAGAAACACTCAACCAACTGGGGATTAAGTCGGAAGTTGCAAAATTTGGAACATGCATAAGGCTGAGAATCAACACAGACAAGCTCTTTCCACCGGGAAGCGATAAACCCTATCCTCAGGCTATACCGATAATTATGGAGATATGCCGAAAATTAAAGGAGCTTGATTTACCAATAACCATAGAAGGCCATACAGACAACACACCTATAAAGAGCAAGAGGTTCCCTTCAAACTGGGAGCTCTCTGCAGCGCGAGCAACGAGCATTTTAAGGCTTTTTATTCAGTGTGGATACGATCCAAAGAAACTCTCAGCAGCAGGTTGTGGCCCTTACAGACCAATAGCTCCAAATACTACTCCCGAAGGTAGGGCTAAGAACAGGAGAATAGAAATCGTAATCCACTTACCGATGTGAGAAAACCATGGCAAGGAAGAAACAGGAAGAGTGTAAATCGGTTCCAGCATGGCTTACAAGCTTCAGCGACCTGATGTCACTTTTACTTACCTTTTTTATTCTCCTTTACTCTATGTCTACCTTAGACATAACAAAAGCCATGAAGTTCCTATCGTACTTTCAGGGGGAAAAGGCAAAAGCGTTTAAACAGGTTTCAGTCGTTAAACCGATTCAGATATACACAACAGACCTTGCAAAGAAGATAAAAAAGATCCTTAAAAGAATATTACCCATTTCGGGATACCAAATAGTCGTAACGAAGAACTACGTAATGGTGAGGCTTTTCAACAGAATTCTCTTCAAAGAGAACTCCCTTGAACTAACACCTCAGGCAAAAAAAGCTCTAAACAGAATAGCTGAAGTGATAAAAGGGTTAAAAGGAAACTATCAGGTTGTTGTTGAAGGCCATACGAGTAAAGGGGAACCTTCTGTTCCAATGCCAAATATTCAGGACAGCTGGGATCTATCAATAAGGAGAGCAACTGCAGTTGTAAGGTACTTAGTATCAAGAGGGGTTGACCCGTCAAAGTTGGAAGCCGTTGGATACGATACAACACGTCCGCTCTATACCTGGAACAATCCGATACTTCAGGCGAGGAACAGGAGAGTTGAAATATACATAAAGGTTGCTGTTCCAAAGGAGGAAAAGGAAAACAAGATAGAGATGAAAAGGGAGGAAAAACTGCCCGGGAAAGGGCAGGGAAGAGCTAATTCAGGAAAACGTTAAGCTTTTTCCTTAAAGCATACTCCTTCATCTTTTTCTTTGCTCTGGTCTCAAGTTGACGCACCCTTTCACGGCTTATACCCAGCTTCTCGCCGATCTCCCTCAACGTTTTCGGTTCATTCCCGTCTAAACCAAAACGCATGATTATTATTTTCTTCTCCTGAGGGGTTAACTGCTCTAACATCTCCTGAATGCTCTGCTTCAGCTCTTCCTGAACAACTTTCTCTTCAACCTCTGCGGTGCCTTCTCCTTTGAGGAAGTCCTTAAAGGTCGTGTCTTCTTCATCCCCAATTGGGGTATCTAAGGATAGGGGAACCTGACAGATTGAGAGGAGTCTCTCTATCTCCTTTGGGTCCATCCCCACATACTCGGCAAGTTCCTCAGTCGTTGGTTCACGACCCAGTTTTTTTAGGAGCTCCCCGTAAGACCGGGTAATCTTATTAACAAGAACAGCCTGCTTTACAGGTATTTTCACAGCTCCCGTCTGCTGGGCAAGAGCCTGCATGATAGACTGCCTTATCCACCAGACGGCGTAGGAGATAAACTTTACTCCCTTGTCAGGGTCAAAACGCCTTGCAGCCTCTATGAGCCCTAAAATCCCTTCTGCTATAAGGTCGTGAAGTGGAAGGCCACATCCTAAATACTTCTTTGCAACGCTCACAACGAACCTGAGGTTAGACTCAACTAACTTTTTCAGTGCCTCTTTGTCCCCTGCTTTTGCTCTCTTTGCAAGCTCAATCTCCTCTTCACGGGAGAGGAGAGGAATCTTTGATATGGCCTTTAAAAAGGCGTCTAAGGAGTCTTTATCGGGAACGAAAGACTCAATGAGTGAAGGGTCTATCTCCTGGTCAAATAGGGGGAGCTCCCCCTCCTCAGAGGGAGCTCCCAAACTATCGTCAAAGAGCTGATTTTCCTCATCTTCCAAGAAAAATTCCTTCTCTTCCATTTTACTCCTCCGGCTTAAGTACTACATAGATAACCCCTTCTCCTCTAATAACCTTAAGGAGAACTCCAGAATCACCTGCCTGCTCAAGAACTTTAACCAGGTCATCAACGTTCCTAACAGTTTTCATCGTCCTCGGAGTTATACCGGCCTCAACAATAATGTCTCCCTCTCTTAAGCCGGCATCGTCTGCAGGAGATCCCGGCTTAACGGAAGTTACCAGAAGGCCGTGCTTTATCCAGTTAGGAACACCGAGTTTCCTGCGGAGCTCCGGTGTAAGCTTCTGAACAGACAGACCGTACTTGCCCATCAGATCTACAGAAGCTACGCTTGTTCCTCCGGGCATCTGTCCAATCTTAACGGTAAGAATCTTTCTCTTACCATTTCTGATAACAGTAACTTTAACCCTTTCTCCGGGCGGTGTATTTATAACTTTGAGCTGAAGGTCTGTAACGTTTTTAACAGGTTCACCGTTAAACTCAACGATAATGTCTCCGCTCTTTAACCCACCCTTCTCTGCAGGAGAACCGGGCATAACCTTGGTAACAAGAACTCCGTGTTTCACTCCAAACTTCTGGGCAAGCTCAGGGGAAACGTCCTCAATGTAAACTCCAAGCCATCCCCTAATAACCTTTCCATACTTAAGAAGGTCGTTCATAACCTTCTTTGCTATGTTTATGGGAACTGCAAAACCCAACCCCTGAGCGTTTCTCACTATTGCTGTGTTTATACCTATTACCTCGCCGTGAATATCACATAAAGGACCACCGCTGTTTCCGGGATTGATGGCGGCATCGGTCTGGATAAAGTCTTCAATAGGGTTAAGACCTAAACCGTGTCTCCCCTTAGCAGAGATTATCCCGTGGGTAACTGTCCAGTTAAGACCATAAGGATTACCTACAGCAATAACGAACTCTCCCACTTTAATGTTGTCAGAATTTCCCAACTCAACAGTGGGAACTTTTTTATTACCAACCTTAATCTTTATCAGGGCAACGTCTGTTTTCGGATCTCTACCGACAACTTTGGCCCTGTAAACTGAACCGTCGCTGAGCTTTACCTTTATCACTTTAGCTCGGGCAACAACGTGGTTGTTTGTAAGGATGTAAGCCCAGCCCTTCTCCTCCTTAACGATAAATCCTGAACCAAGGGCCCTCATCTGGAAATGGTCGGGAATTTCAGGAAATGGAAAACCGAACTGATGGAAGAAGTCCCTGAACTCAGGTGGAATGGGTGGGTGGTTTATCTTCACTTCAGAAACTGTGCTGATGTTTACAACGGCAGGCTTCACTTTCTCTGCAACGGTCTCAAAAACCTTCTGGAGAGACTCTGCTACAGAGTAGTCCTTCTCTGTAGCCTGAACAGAGGCAAAAACTGATGAGGTGGTAAGTGAAAGTGTTGTAACAACTGTAAGGGCACACTTTAGAAGCTGTCTTGTGTTCATCGCACTACCTCCTTTTCTGTTATTTTTAGTTGCTTTTTGCCGCGTAAAGTTTCTCTACAAGCTCTTTTACCTTTTTCTCACTCAAAACTCTCTTTGCTCCAATAAACCTGCGCCTGAAGTAGTGGTCATTAAGAGAGGAAATAGCAAGGCCGTGGTACATTGATGAGAAGTGGATAAACTTACCATTTCCAATGTAAATCCCAACGTGAGAAGGATAGCTGGCGTAAGTTCTAAAGAAAACCAGATCTCCTACCTTCAGGTGTTTCCTGTCTACCGGCATTCCCACGTTAAACTGCGCTCTTGCAGTTCTCGGTAAGTTTATTCCCAACTTTCTATAGACGTACATTGTGAAGGAAGAGCAGTCTAAACCGAACTTAGGGGAGCTCCCACCAAAAACGTAAGGGGTATTCTTCAGGGTTTTAAAAATGTCTGCCAGTATCTGGAAGAAGGTTCCTTTGTACTGAGGATCGTTAAGTATTGAGAGACTCCAGTTATCGTACTTAACGTTCAAAGGAGTTGAAAGAACGTCTGAAAGGGCCTCAGATTCTCTATAAACCACGTCTGTTATGGGGTAGATCTCCTCAGAAACTACCCTTGACTTTACCTGTTCCGACTTTTCCTCTAAGAACTCTATGGTTTCAAGGCTCTTTTTCGGTTTAAACCGACGGTACCAGCTAACAGAGTGAAACTTAGGGGGAATGTAGAGTCTCTGACCCACCCTTATGCGTGAACTCCTTAAGTGGTTAGCCCTCCTTATCTTTGAAACAGTTGTGTGGAACCTCTTAGCTATTTTGTAGAGAGAATCTCCCCTCTTAACTACGTAAACCTGCGAAAAAGCGGGGACAGAAGAGGCTAAGAAGAAAACAACGGCGAAAAACAGCTTCCTCACTCTATTCTCTCCCCTATAAGGTGAATTTTCATTTTAGCACACCTAAGCCAAAGCTCCTTCTGTTTCAACCTGCTCCTTAACATATCTGTAGTAATTCATAAGGGAATCTACAACACCGTTCTCAACGTTTGAAAGGAGCTCCTCAAAGAGCTGGTAGGCTTCCTTCTTGAACTCAACTACCGGATCCCTCTGGCCGTAACCTCTCCAGCCTATACTCTCTTTTATGTGATCTAAAGCTCTCAGGTGTTCTCTCCAGTAGTGGTCAAGTCTATCAAGGAGTATCATCCTCTCAATCTCTCTCAGTTGACCCTCTCCAACCAACTTCTCAAGCTCTTCATACTTTTCTACCAGTGTATCGTAGATGAGCTTTGCCAGTTTTTCGCGGTCGGTGGGAGCTCCCTCCACCTGCAGGTTCATCAGCTCCTCGTACTTTGTAGGAATGGGAAATTCAAAACCGAAACGGACTTCAAGGGTCTTTTTAAGCTCCTCAAGGTTCCACTCGTCGGGAAGAACCGTCTCTGGAGCAAAGGAGTCAACAAGTTCCCAGGCAACATCCTCAAAGAATCCCAAAACCTCATCTTTAACACTTTCACCCTCTAAAACCCTGTTCCTCTGCTCGTAAACAACTTTCCTCTGAACGTTGTAAACCTCGTCGTACTCAAGGAGCCTCTTCCTTATCTGGAAGTTTTGCTCTTCTACCCTCCTCTGAGCGTTTTCAAGGGCCTTACTGACCATTTTGTGGGTTATGGGTTCATCCTCAGGAACGTTCATCATCTCCATCATTTTCTTAATTCTATCCGAGCCAAAGAGCCTCAGAAGGTTATCCTCTAAAGAGAGGAAGAATCTTGACTCACCAGGATCTCCCTGCCTTCCAGCCCTTCCTCTCAGCTGGTTGTCAATCCTCCTTGATTCATTCCTCTCAGTTCCAATAATGTAAAGTCCCCCAAGCTCCTTAACCTTCTCCTTCTCCTTTTCGGTTATCTCTTTGTACCTCTTCAAGGTCTCCTGGTAGATCTCCTGGTATTTCTCCTCTCCAACTTTTTCAGGGGTTATCCCTTTCTCCTTCAGCTCTTTCTTCGCAAGGAACTCAGGGTTACCACCTAAAAGAATATCGGTTCCCCTACCTGCCATGTTCGTTGCAATCGTTACAGCACCGAGCCTTCCCGCCTGAGCAACTATCTCCGCTTCCCTCTCATGGTGCTTGGCGTTTAGAACCTGGTGGGGAATACCCCTTCTCTTCAGGAGTTTTGACAGGTATTCAGAGTCCTCAATGGAGTTGGTTCCAACCAGAACAGGCCTTCCTATTCTGTAGTTCTTCTCAATTTCCTCTATAACAGCGTTGAACTTTGCCTTCTTCGTCTTGTATATAAGGTCGGGATGGTCTTTCCGTATAACAGGCCTGTTTGTTGGAATTACCACAACATCAAGGCCATAAATTTCCTTAAGTTCGGCAGCTTCAGTCTCTGCAGTTCCCGTCATTCCTGCCAGTTTCTTGTAGAGCCTGAAGTAGTTTTGTATCGTTATCGTGGCGAGGGTCTGGTTTTCCGCTTCTATCTTTACTCCCTCTTTTGCCTCAACTGCCTGATGAAGACCATCGCTCCAGCGTCTTCCCGGCATTATACGGCCCGTAAACTCGTCAACAATTATTACTTTCCCGTCTTTTACAACGTAGTCAACGTCTTTATGGAAGAGGTGGTGGGCCCTTAAAGATTGGATTATTGCATGGAGGAGGTCTGAGAATTTAGGGTCGTAAAGGTTAAACTCCTTCATCCCTGTAATCTGCTTTACTATCTCCTCAACCTTCCTTATCCCCTCGTCTGTAAGGGTTGCAGTCTTTGTCTTCTCTTCAACTTTAAAGTGTTTACCCTTTTGAAGCTGTCTCACTATTCCATCGGCAATGTAGTAGACGTCAACGCTCTCTTCAGAGGGCCCTGAGATAATCAACGGAGTTCTGGCCTCATCTATCAGAACGGAATCTGCCTCGTCAACGATGGCGTAGAAGAGCTCCCTCTGAACTTTATCCTCTTTTGAGAAAACCATGTTGTCCCGCAGGTAGTCAAAGCCAAACTCTGAGTTTGTTCCGTAGGTTACATCCCTTGAGTACATCTCTTTCCTTTCATCTTTCTCCATCTGGTTCTGGAGGTAACCAACAGTTATTCCTAAGTAGTTGTAAACAGGCCCCATCCACTCGGCATCCCTCTTTGCCAGGTAGTCGTTTACCGTAACAACGTGGACACCTCTTCCGGCAAGGGCGTTAAGGTAGACAGGAAGCGTGGCAACGAGGGTTTTTCCCTCTCCCGTTTTCATCTCTGCAATCTTTCCCTGGTGGAGGACGATTCCGCCAATGAGCTGGACGTCGTAGTGGCGCATTCCAAGGGTTCTCTTCGCAGCCTCTCTAACTGCAGCAAAGGCCTCGGGAAGTATCCTATCCATGTATTTGAACTGTTCTTCAGCCTCTCCTATTTTCTCAAGCTCTGAGCGCCACTTTGCAGTTAAGGACTGGAGTTCCTCTTTGCTCTTTTTTTCAAATTCCTTCTCTAAGGAGTTAATCCTGTCAACGATAGGCCTTAACTTCTTTATTTCCCTCTCGTTCTTACTTCCAAGTATTTTGGTAAGAATAGCGTTAATCACGGCTTCACCTCCAGCTGTTGGTTTAAAGTGCAAGGGAAAAGAGAAAATGGATTAGATAGTTAGACTAAAGGTGAAGCCCTTGGTGGCGAAGAGTTGAACCGGTGGGAGATCCTTTCGGTAAAGTTGTAGTGGAGCTCCGTTTCAACCTCCCTTTCAAGGGGGGTGGAAACCTCCTGGCAAACTTCCTCTATCTGGTGGGAAACCGAAACGGAAATGGCTGCAACAGGGCTTGAGAAAGTGCAGTTAAAAGAGGAAAACTCTGCCCCTCCACAAACAACCACTGTTATTAGAAGAACACCAATGAAAAGCTTTCTCAGCCTCATCAAACCTCTAAGTTTACGGAGCTCCCGATTTTAAGCGGAATAACCTTATCGCTAACGTTTGAAATATAGCTGTAAGAGAGGAGCCTTTCAAGTGCCTTCTCCCTCTTTACAAGGAAGGGAACAACGTGCCAGCTTCCGTAGTGGATAGGAATTAGCCATTTAGCCCCCAGTATCTTAAAACCCCTAACCGCTTCTTCTGGAGTCTGGTGGAACTTCCGAAAGAAGGGTTTAAAACCGCCAATAGGGAGAAGGGCAACATCAACGTTAAAACGTTCTGCAATAGAGACGTAGAGGTGTTCCGAAAAAGCTGTATCCCCCGCAAAGTAGAGAGTTATTCCGCCACATTCAACAATGAAGCCACCAACCCCTGTGTTGGGATAGAGGAGGTTTCTTCCTCTGTTGTGTCTTGCAGGAACAAGGGTTATTTTTACGTTGCCGTAATTAAACGAGTTAAAGGCTTTAAGTTCAACAACATCCCACCCTCTAAGAACTGATGAGCAGTTCTCTGGGGTAACGGTGAGGAAGTCAGAAGGAATCCGTTTCAGAGTTTTCAGGTCTAAGTGGTCGTAGTGGGCGTGAGAGATAAGAATTAACTGTGGAGAAACTTCTTCCGGTGGGCAGGCAGGCGGAACAACCCTTGGAATTCCGCCGGCAGAGGTAGTGAGGAAAGGATCTGTTAGGATTTCCAAACTCTCTAACTTTACCAGGTAGGTTGAGTGTCCTAAATTTTTTATCTGTAGCGCCATGTTCTGATTTTACCCCATCAAAGGAGAAGAGAAATGAAAAAGGGCTTTAGTGATATAGAACAGTTTTTCCTTGAGGCAGAGGAGAAGAGGTTAAAGGAGATAAGAGAAAAGAGGGAGAAAAATCAGAAACAGCTGCCAAGGAGAGAAAACCTCATAAACCAGATTAAGAACCTGAATGAAAAGCTGAAGGGAAAGGACAGGAAGATTAAAGAGCTTTACAGGGAAATAGGGGAGCTCCGAAGCGAACTCTCCCGCTTCAGGAAGAGACAGAAAGAGATTGAGAAAAAAGAGGAAGAGTTTAAACAGATAACCACCTACAAAGAGAAAATTGAGAACCTTCAAACTGAAATAGCAAAACTGAGAGGGGAAATTGCAGAAAAAGAAAGGCAGATAGAAAACCTAAAAGCTCAGGAAGTACCAAAGCCAAAAGTTGAACTCTTCATAGAGGTTGCACTGAACTCAGTTTCCGGTCTTGCAGCAGGAAAAAACAGATTAAAAGTGCTCTTCTCAAAGAGATTTAGAAAAGATATGGTTAAAGAGGTATCTGTTCGCCCCTTCCTCTTTGACAGCTTTATCTCTGCCCTCTCACGAATAGATACGACGTCAAAACTAATTAAGAGAGATTCAAAACACGACATCTACAGAATAAGGGTTACCTCTCCCTACGGAGAGTACAGGGCTGTCTACCTGAAGATGGAAGGGGATACGATTAAGTTTGTAAGGTTTGGCCAGAGAGATTCTATATACGGAGAGCTTGAGGCCTGCGGGTGGAAGTTTGAGTAGAGTGATAAAAACCCTCTCAGAAGTTGAGGAGCTCCTCCCCCTCTCTCCTGAAGAGAAAAAAGCTTTTGAGCGGGTTTCTTCTGTCTACCCCTTTTCATCAACCGAGTACTACATAAAGCTGGCAAAAAAGTCTGAAGCTGTAAGAAAAATGGTCCTGCCCTCTTTAGAAGAGATTGACGAGGAAGTTCAATCTGTCGGGGAGGATGACCCTTTAAACGAGGAGAGGGACTTAAAGGCCCCCAAACTTACCCACAGGTACCCCGACAGAGTTCTACTAATAACAACCAACTACTGCCCCGTTCTGTGCCGTTACTGTATGAGGAAAAGGAACTGGAAAAAACCCACATTCACCATCTCTGAAAGGGAAGTTGAGGGAGCTCTCTCCTACATCAGGTCAAACCCGCAAATTCGGGACGTTCTCATCTCCGGAGGAGACCCTCTAACCCTGCCTTTAGAACTTCTTGAGAAAATTCTTTTAGAGCTCAAAAAAATCCCCCACGTTGAGGTTGTAAGGATAGGAACGAGAGTTCCAGTCGTTGACCCTGAGAGAGTTCTAAGGAGAGAGCTCCTCTCACTCATTGAAAGGGCAGAAAAAGTTTGGATCAACACCCACTTCAACCACCCAGACGAGATAACACCAGAGGCAGAAGGGGCTGTGAGGGCACTTTTAAAGTGTGGAGCTCCCGTCAACAATCAGACAGTTCTTTTGAAGGGAATAAACGACTCTGCTGAAACCCTTGAAAAGCTCTTCAGAAACCTTCAGAAGATAAAGGTTCGCCCCTACTACCTCTTCCACTGCGACCCTGTTAAGGGAGTAATCCACTTTTCAACTCCCATAACAAAGGGACTTGAGATACTGAGGGAGCTCTTTAAAAAACTCTCTCCCCTTGCAATTCCCTACTACGCAGTAGACGGCCCCGGGGGATACGGAAAAGTTCCCCTCCTCCCCCACAGGTTTAGAGTGGAAAACGGCAAATACCTGTTTGAGAGCTTCAACGGTAAGTGGTTTGAGATGGAAGACCGTTAACCCTTTTTAATCCTCTCCATAAACTTCTTAGCCCTGTCTCCCCTCAAGTAGTCTGCAAGCTTTAGAAGGCCCTCTGTATAGTACCTTGCCTTAAAACCCTTAAACGTCAGGTAGAGCCTTGCGATTTCAGCCCTATCCTTGTGGGGGCAGACGGTAATTATTACCTTGTTCTTATCAAGTTCATCTAACCG
>Ga0256831_1000887_pt1 | contig 15877 bp, 17 predicted proteins | sample 132544metaG_FD_189087 | JGI IMG/M metagenome (GOLD analysis project Ga0256831, IMG submission 189087) | Hydrothermal vent microbial communities from Lau Basin, Pacific Ocean - 132-544 | ecosystem: Environmental > Aquatic > Marine > Hydrothermal vents | place: Pacific Ocean: Lau Basin | collected...
CTGGCTTTTAAGCTTCCCGCCGGCACTTATTGCTATTGTGATATATGTATCCTGGCACGAAATTGGCTTTGATACGATTATCTTTATGGCGGGTTTGTCTGGTGTTTCTCCCGAACTTAAAGAAGCGGCAGAAATTGACGGAGCAAACGGAAACGGCGTATTCTGGAATGTAGTATGGCCTCTTCTTTCTCCAACTACATTCTTTATTTTAATAATTTCTATGATAGGTGCATTTAAGATGTTTACTCCTGTGTTTGTTATGACGAGCGGTGGTCCGTATAATTCTACGACCACTATGGGGTATTATCTATATGTAAAGGCATTTGATGATTGGCAGGCGGGCTATGCGAGTGCAGTTGCGGTTATGCTATTCGTGTTTATATTTGCTTTGACATTACTCAATATGAAATTTACTGGTAGAAAAGTATTTTACTCTGGAGAGCAAAGAACGGAGGCCGAAAATGAAGCGGCATAAAAAATTTCAGTGGTCTGTTTTCTTTACATATCTAATACTTTCCATTGCAGTTGTAATTATGGCGTTCCCATTTTATTGGATGGTGATCTCATCACTTGACAAAGCGTCTACCTTGTTTAGGTATCCACCAAAACTTATTCCGGATTTTTATTTTGGCAATTACAAACAGATGTGGACCAACCCACCATTCGGTATTTCCTGGTGGAGGTTTATATGGAACACAGTTTTCATTGCCACTACTACCACACTTTTGTCTGTATTTAACTCTACTATTGCTGGGTTTGCGTTTGCAAAAATACGCTTCCCAGGAAGAAACAAAATATTTATGCTTTTATTAGGACTTATGATGATACCAGGTGAAATGTTGCTTATTCCTAACTATGTAATTTTAAAAAACCTGCATTGGCTTAATACTTACCAGGCAATGATCGTTCCATGGGGTGCAAGTGTTTTTGGTATATTTCTTATGAGGCAGTTCTTTAAGACTCTTCCTAACGAATTGTGGGAAGCTGCGCAGGTAGACGGTTGTTCCATAGGTCGCTACTTCTTTTCTATTGCAGTTCCTATGGCTACGCCGATGCTGCTTACATTGTCGTTATTTGTCTTTCTTGGCAGCTGGAATTCGTTCCTCTGGCCTTTAATTGTTGCAAGAGACCCGCACATCTGGCCTCTTGAGGTGGCATTGAATTCCTATTTAGGAGAAGAAAGCCAGCAATGGGGATTGCTTACTGCTGGTGCAACTATGGCAATGACTCCTGTTTTAATTCTGTTCTTGATTTTCCAGAAGCAATTTATAGAAGGACTTTCAAGAGGTGCTTTAAAAGGGTAGTAAAAATATTTAAAAATAAATTAAACGAGGAGGTGTGTAGTATGAAAAAGTATCTTGCATTGATTCTTGCTCTCTTGCTTGCAGTTACAGTTATTGTTCCTTTCTCTAAAACTGCTGCTGAAAATGTAACTACTGTTAAGATCTACATTGGTAAACCGGTGGCGTATGTGAATGGAGTAGAAAAGCCTCTTGATCAACCGCCAGTAATAATGAACAACAGAACTATGGTGCCTATTAGATTTGTATCTGAGGCAATGGGGGCAAATGTTCAGTGGAATCCTAAGGACAGGACTGTTACTATTACTCTTGGAAAGAATATCGCTATTTTGAAGATCGACGATGTAAAAGCACAGGCAAATGGGTACGATGTTTATCTTGATGCGCCACCTACAATTATTGTAAAGACTTCAAGAACGGTTGTTCCTGTAAGATTTGTTGCTGAAACTCTTGGTATGGAGGTTTCATGGAATGGTACTGAGCGTTCCGTAACGATTAAGTATTCTCCTGATTGGAAACCGGTAAAGGTATCCTTCTGGAATGCAATGAATTACAAGCAGGGAGATACGCTAAAAGCTCTCGTAAAAGAGTTTAATGCCACTCATCCAAGAATTGAAATTGACAGTACCTCTTTCTCAAGTTACAGGCCGCTTCAGCAGAAGACTATTGCAGCAATTGCAGCTGGTAATCCACCTGTGCTTACTCAGGCATACGAAAACTGGGTAGCGCAGTACATTACTGGTGGTTACTTAATTCCTATGCAGAAGTTTGTTTATGGTCCAGAAGGCCTTCTTAAAAAAGATAGAGAAGACTTCTTTGAAAACATGTGGAAAGACGGTTATCTTCCTGACGGGAAACTCTGGATGCTCCCGTTCAACAAGAGTGACATTGTGATGTACTATAACATTGATATGCTTAAAAAGAACGGACTTTCTGTTCCAAAGACATGGGACGAGTTTGAAAAAGATTGTAAAGCACTTACCAAGTCAGATGGTAGTCAGTGGGGTGTGTCTTATACTCCTTCTGTAGATGTGTGGTATGCAAGAGTTTACGAATATGGAGGACAGGTGCTCTCTAATGACTATAGAAAAGTCCTCTTCGATAAAACTCCCAACACTAGCGAACCAGCAGGGCTCATTGCAATGCAAAAGTTTAACGACCTCGTGAAGAGCGGAGCAATGCACATTACGACGAGGTATGCGTATCAGACTGACTTTGGAAACCAGAGATGTGCATTCATCTTTGCAAGCGTTGCAAGTTACTACTACATTAATAAAGCAGTGGGTGGGAAGTTTAAATTTGCTGAAGCAGAACTTCCAGCAGGTCCTGCAGGCCAGCATTCCGTAATGTATGGTACAAATGTCGTAATCTTTGGAACCAACTCTACTGCTGAACAGCAAATGGGTGCATGGAAGTTTGTTAAGTGGTTTGATTCGCCAAGGCAAACTGCTCGTTGGGCTGTTGGATCTGGTTACCTTCCTGTAAGAAAGTCTGCTCTTAAGCTTCCTATCCTTCAGAACTTCCTTAATGAGCATCCTGACCTCAGGGCGGGTTACGATCAACTTGCAAATTGTTTGACTGAGCCTCCAACTGCTGCATGGAATACTGCAAGGAGGGACATTTCTGCTGAACTACAAAAAGTGTATCTTGGAAAGACGACTCCTGAAAATGGGCTTAAAGAACTTGCAGCAAAGATTCGTGCAGATATAGGTGAACACTAATTAGTTAACATAAGTTCTTTGAAAACCCCTCCGCAAATTGGAGGGGTTTTCTTTTTAATCTAAATCCGTAAAATACTTGACAGGAATTTGTTTTTCAGTATAAATAATAAGAGAGTGGGCGGTTAGTTCAGAGGTAGAACGCTTCGTTGACACCGAAGAGGTCAGTGGTTCGATTCCACTATCGCCCACCATAACTTTATTTACTGGTAGGAGGAATCGAATGTCAGAGAATATTAAAATAAAGGCAGGAGATAAAGAACTTCTTCTTAAAAAAGGCATATCAGCGAAAGAGGCTCTCGAATCCCTTGGTCTATATAAGAAAGATATTATTGCTGTAAGATGTGGAGATAAATTATTGGATCTGTCAGATAGTTTAGAAAGTGACTGTGAAATTGTTCCTATATACATAGATTCTAAAGAGGGCGAAGAGATCTTGCGACATAGTGCATCTCACATTATGGCACAGGCAGTGTTGCACTTCTTTCCGGAGGCTAAGTACACTATAGGACCTGCAATAGAAAACGGCTTTTACTACGATTTTGATCTTGACCATACTTTTACGCCTGAAGACCTCGAAAAGATAGAAGCAGAAATGAAGAAAATCGTGAAAGAAAATTATCCATTCGAAAGGAGAGTCCTATCAAAAAAGGAAGCAGAAAACTTTTTTAGAAGTAAAGGTCAAACATATAAACTTGAAATTTTGTCTGAAATTCCTGACGATACGGTGAGCATTTATACTCAAGGGGATTTTACAGATTTGTGTCGAGGTCCTCACATTCCTTCCACGGGGTACTTGAAAAATTTTAAACTTCTTTCTGTTGCAGGTGCTTATTGGCGTGGAGACGAAAAAAATAAAATGCTTCAGCGTATATATGGTACTGCCTTTGCAACTAAAGATGGCCTTAAGAAATACCTTCACTTCCTGGACGAAGCAAAAAAACGCGACCATAGAAAGATTGGAAAGGAATTAGATTTGTTCAGCATCAATGAGAATGTAGGCCCAGGTCTTATTTTATGGCATCCTAAAGGTGCCGCGATAAGAATGGTTATTGAGGACTTCTGGAAAAAGGAACACATAAAGCGTGGTTATCAATTTTTGTACACGCCGCACATTGCTCGCGTGGATTTGTGGAAAATCTCAGGCCACTGGGATTTTTACAGAGAAAACATGTTCTCTCCTATGGAGGTGGACAAAGGGCAATACATGGTAAAACCAATGAACTGCCCTTTCCATATTATGGTCTATAAGTCAAAGATGCGGAGTTATAGAGATTTACCAATTAGGTATGCGGAACTTGGGACAGTTTATAGATACGAAAAATCCGGAGTACTACACGGGCTACTAAGAGTTAGGGGCTTTACTCAGGATGACGCCCACCTGTTTGTTACTCCGGAACAGTTGGAAGACGAAATTATAGGTGTTTTGGACTTCACTAAGTTTATGATTGAAACATTTGGGTTTGATAAGTACAACATCTATCTGTCTACTCGTCCCGAAAAGTATGTGGGTTCACTTGAACACTGGGAACTTGCTACTAATGCGCTAAAAGTCGCAGTGGAGAAGTTAGGGCTGCCTTACAAAATAGATCCAGGTGAAGGCGTATTTTACGGCCCAAAAATTGATGTAAAGTTGGTCGACGCATTGGGAAGAGAGTGGCAGGGTCCTACTGTCCAGGTAGACTTTAACCTTCCCGAAAGATTTGATGTAACTTACATAGGAAAAGACGGAAATCCACACAGACCAATTATGCTTCATAGGGTCGTACTTGGTTCTATGGAACGATTCTTTGGAACATTAATTGAGCAATATGCTGGTGCTTTTCCAACATGGCTTGCACCTGTTCAGGTAAAGATTGTGCCAATTTCTGAAAATCAGTTGGAATATGCTAAAAAGGTTTACGATGAGTTATTTAGCAATGATATAAGAGTAGAACTCGATTCGAGAAACGAAAAGATGAATGCTAAAGTTCGTGATGCAGAAAAGGAAAAAATTCCTTATGTTCTCGTAATAGGACAGAGGGAAGTAGAAAATGGAACTGTTTCTGTGCGTAAAAGACATAAGGGGAATCTAGGGCCGGTTAAATTTAATGAGTTTGTTGACATGATTAAAGAAGAAGTTAAAAATAAAACTATTGATTAAAAGTAATAAACCTGTATAATAAGTCAGAAAATTAAAGAAAAAGGGTTTTTTTACCCTACCTTAAGCGGCTCGAGGCTTGCGAAAAGGTTTTTTATAATAAAATACTTTATAAATTAGGTAGCCTCGTGCTACCTAATTTTTTTATGGAGGTGAAAATATTAAAGAAAAAGACGTTATTGCGAACGAAAGAATTAGGTGGAAAGAAGTACGATTAATTGACGAAAATGGAAATCAAGTGGGAATTGTTAGTTCTCGTGAGGCACTTAATATTGCACGCGACAAAAATCTCGATCTCGTGGCAATTGCTCCAAGTGCAAATCCTCCTGTTTGCAAAATTGTTGATTTAGGCAAGTACTTATACGAGAAAAATAAGAAAGAAAAAGAAGCCAAGAAGAAGCAGATGAAAGTTGAAATGAAGCAGATGCGTTATAGACTTAAGATTGATAAGAATGACCTGGATACAAAGAATAAAAAAGTAAGGAAGTTTCTTGAATCCGGAAATCGCGTTAAACTTGAAATCTGGTTTAGAGGTAGGGAAATGGCGCATACTGAAAAAGGATTTGAACTTGCTCATAAGATTATTGATGCACTTTCTGATGTTGCAACTGTTTCAAGTGAGCCAAAACTGTCAGGAAGGAATCTCATTTTCTATATGGAGCCAACAAAGGAAACATTGAAAAAATTGAAGGAAAGGAGAGATAAAAATGAAAAAAAAGATGCGAACGACAAAGTCAGCAGCTAAAAGATTTAAAGTAACGGGTAGTGGAAAAATAGTTGCTTATGGTGCCGGGCATAGTCACCATCTTGAGAAAAAGACAATGAAAAGAAAGAAAAGACAACTCAAAAAAAGGGTCGTAACAAAAGAAGACATGAAGAACATAAAGGCGCTTCTTCCTTATTTAAAGTGAAAGGAGAGTGAGTTAAATGAGAGTAAAAGCCGGCGTTGTAAATAGAAGAAAGCATAAGAAAATTCTTAAAATGGCAAAGGGTTATAGAGGGGCTGCGTCTAAACGCTTTAAAGTAGCTAACGAAGCTGTTATGCATGCCTTGAAAAATTCTTATGTTCATAGAAGAGAAAGGAAGAGAGAGTTCAGGAATCTCTGGATTATAAGGATAAATGCGCTCTCAAGACAGTTTGGGCTTTCCTATAGTAAATTTATGAACGGATTAAAGAAAGCTAACATTCAAATTGACAGAAAGATGCTTGCAGATCTTGCAGTTAACGACCAGAAAACTTTTGAAGAATTAGTTAACAAAGCAAAGGAAGCACTTGAAAAAGAAGTTAAAAATTAATACAGAACAAATATATCTTTGGAATTTAATATGGGAGGCATTGGGCCTCCCATATTTGTTTTATACTCTTTGCCTCTTTTTTAATGCAGCATAAAGTAGAAGCGTAAAAATAGTGTCGAGTGCACCTTTCAATAAATTAAAAGGGAGGTTTACAGTATATAGGTAAGTCATAAGTGCTTTATGTGTTATTCCAGGTGACCAGAAAGTGGGAACCGCCCACATATTTACGAAAAACATTAAGGCTGTCATTGTGATTGTTCCAGTAATAAAGCCAATAGTGATACTAATATAGTTTTTCGCTTTTTGAGTAAATAGTCCCAATACAAAGGCAAGTGTGCCTACGGCAATAAAGTTAATAAATGCTCCTAAAATACCGCCTCCACCTCCTCCACTTAACAGATAAAGCAAGTCTTTTGTAAATACCATTCCTATTCCGTACCATGGCCCAAGGAATATGGTTCCAAGTAGTACTGGAAGGTCTCCAAGGTCTGTTTTGAGGAAAGCAGCTGAGGGAATTAAAGGGAATTCTGTAAACCTCATTAATACGAATCCAAGTGCTGCAAGAATACCTGCAAAGAGTACTGCTCTTAGTTTTGATTGTTGCATAAATAGCTGTCCAGGGTCAGCGTTCACCTCCTTCCGTCCAGACTATACTGTCGGCTTCGGATTCTCACCGAATCGGCCTTTTTGGCTCGTGGGCTTAAGGCATAAACCTATCACCACCGATCAGGAATTGCGGATTGTTTGTCCGCTCACCTTGCCCTGGAGGCTGAAACCTATTATATCATATTTGAATATTCATTGAAATAGTGTATTATAGAAAAATGAACTTAGTAAAATATGTGGCATTAAACAGTATGCGGTTTAAAGAAAGAAGGCGCTTTTCTAAAGTATATAGGTATTTTTTAGAAAATAATGCCATTTCTAAAGAATTTTTTAGCGATACTGATCTAAAATTTGCTGAAGCAGAAATCAAAAAAGCAAAAAGCCTTGATGTAAAAATCGTAACAGTAGAAGACGAAGATTACCCATTTTTACTGAAAGAGATTAGTGACCCCCCACTCGTTCTTTATGTAAAGGGGGATTTATCATCTTCTGGTAAATATTTGATTAGTATTGTTGGTTCAAGAAAGTGTACAAAGTACGGTCAGACTGTTGCGCAAAAGTTTGCCGCATCTTTTGCGAGGTTTGGTATTATTGTGGTAAGTGGGCTTGCTCTTGGAATAGATAGCGCTGCTCATAGCGGTGCAATTACTGCTGGTGGAAAGACTTTTGCCGTTATAGGAAGCGGCCTTGATAGGATTTATCCTGCATCAAACAAATTTCTGGCTGAGAAAATTTATAGTGATTATGGTGCGGTGATTTCTGAATTTCCGTTTGGAACCGAACCGAAACCTTTTAACTTTCCATTCAGAAATAGGATCATCAGCGGTCTCAGTTATGCTACAATTGTCGTGGAGGCTGCGAAGAAAAGCGGCTCTCTCATTACTGCCCGTCTTGCTGCCGAGCAGGGGCGCGATGTATTCGCAGTGCCAGGGAACATTACGAGTAAAATGAGCGAAGGTACGAATATGCTAATAAAGGACGGCGCTATTCCCATTACTGAGCCTAACGATGTACTTACTTATGTTTCTGTGTTTAAGGGCTTGTTTGTTGAAGAAGCAAAAAGCAAGAAGTTCTCAGCCGATGAGGAAAAAGTCATTTCTGTTCTGGACAATAGTATGGAAACTCTTATGGGAATCTCTGAAAAAACTGGTATAAGTGAGCAAAAGTTAATTTCACTTCTTACATACATGGAGGTAAAAGGATTGATCAAGAGAAACGGAGGTAGATACTTTAAAGTATGACAGTTAATGTAATTGGCGGTGGGCTTGCCGGATCTGAAGCTGCACTTCAGATTGCACGAAGTGGTATTAAAGTTAATCTTTACGAAATGAGGCCGTATAAACTAACTGAGGCTCATAAAAGTGGACTCTTTGGCGAAATTGTGTGCAGCAATTCCTTCGGTTCTGTAAACCTGGAAAATGGTAGGGGGCTTCTAAAGAACGAGGCAAAAGCCCTTGGCTCTATATTGCTTGAAGTTGCAGAGATTTGCAGAGTACCTGCCGGGAAGGCCCTTGCCGTAGACAGAGACTGTTTTGCTCAAAAAGTTACGAATCTTATTAAAGAAAATCCTTTTATTAATGTAATTAGAGAAGAAGTTACAGAAATTCCCGAGGGAATTACTATTGTTGCAACAGGCCCTCTTACGAGTGAAAGTTTATTAAAGTACCTTAAAGATTTTCTTGGCATTAAGGATCTTTATTTTTACGATGCGCTTTCTCCGGTGGTTACTTCCGAATCACTTAATATGGAAAGGTTGTTTTTTGGAGGAAGGTATGACCAGCCTGCAGACTATTTGAATGCGCCGTTTACAAAAGAAGAATACGAGAATTTCTATAATGCGTTAATAACAGCGGAGAGACACCTTCCGCACGACTTCGATAAAAAATTTTTTGAGGCGTGTCTTCCGGTAGAGGAAATTGCACTGCGTGGCAAAGATGCTTTGCGTTTTGGTCCGCTTAGGCCGAAGGGATTTTCTAAAAATTATTATGCGGTGGTGCAGCTCAGAAAGGAAAATGTAGAGGGTACTCTTTATGAACTCGTGGGTTTCCAAACAGCCCTTAAGTATTCTGAGCAAAAGAGAGTATTCAGGCTTATACCAGGGCTTGAGAAGGCAGAATTTGTGCGTTTTGGCTCTATTCATAAAAATGCGTACATAAAATCATCTACTCTATTGAACGAATTCTTACAGCTTAAGTCTCGTCCGGAAATTTTCTTTGCAGGCCAAATAAGTGGAGTCGAAGGGTATGTTGAAGCGATTTCTACAGGCCTTTTTGCGGGTATAAATGCTGCAAGGCTCTTCAAGGGTTTAAATCCAGTAAAAATGCCGGACGAAACTATGTTAGGTAGCCTGATTCGCTTTATTGTGAAAAATCCTCTTGAAACACCTCAGCCAATGCGTGCAAATTTTGGTATTATTCCAGAACGATTCTTTAAAGTTAAAAAGGCGTTAAGAAAAAAAGAATTTGTAAAGGCGAGTGAGAGAGCTATAGATGAGTTTAAAACCAGAGCAAGAATTACACCAGATTAAAAAATTATATGAATTATTATCTCCTTGCTTTTTGTGTCCATTGAATTGTGGGGCTAGAAGGCTTGAAGGTGAGCGTGGTATATGCAATGCTTCGCAAAGGGTTAAAATTTCTTCTTATACATTGTATAAAGGCGAAGAGCCGCCTCTTAGTGGAGTGAATGGCTCTGGTGCTATTTTTTTTAGCCACTGTAATTTGAAGTGTGTGTATTGCCAGAACTTTAATTTTAGCCAGTATGGAAAAGGGCATTTCGTTAGCGTGCGTGAACTGTCAAATATAATGCTTGACCTACAAAGTAAAAGAGCTGCAAATATAAATCTGATTACTGCAACGCATTATCTGCCGCAGGTAACTGCTGCGATAAAAATAGCAAGGGATAAAGGGCTCGCTATTCCTATTGTTTACAATACGAGTGGATACGAATCTGTTAGGGTATTGCGATTACTAAACGGTTTTGTGGATGTATATTTAACAGACTTCAGATATGCTTTTAATGAGCATGCAGTAAAGTATTCTTCTGCACCCTTTTATAAGGAAATTGCAAAAGAAGCATTGATAGAGATGTATAAGCAAGTAGGTAATCTTAAAATTGGAAAAGACGGTACGGCAGTTAAAGGACTTATTATACGGCTACTTTTGTTTCCTAATGGACTTAAGGAATTAGAGAAAATTCTCGAAATTATATCAGAATGCGTTGGAAATAGAGTGCACATAAGTTTAATGAGTCAATATGTACCAGTCTATCGTGCAAAGGAATATCCTGAGATAAGTCGGAAGGTTACAAAAGAAGAATTTTTGCGTGCATCACACTTACTAAGGAAGTTTGGTTTTACGAATGGGTGGTTGCAGTACGGTTAATGTTTCTTATACTCATTTAGTAAAGAAGTAATTTTAGCCATTATGATGTCCATTGCAATCTCATTTTTTCCACCTCGTGGAATAATAATGTCTGCAAACCGCTTGGTAGGCTCTACAAATTGTATGTGCATGGGTCGAACGGTATCGAGATATTGTTTCGTTACAGAACCAAGGTCTCTACCCCTTTTAAGCACATCTCTTCTTATTCTCCTTATAATGCGGACATCTGCATCTGCATCAATAAATATTTTTATATCAAACAGATCTCTAATGTCTTCAAAGTAGAAAAGTAAGATGCCCTCTACTATTACTATAGGGGCCGGACATACTTTTTTGAATTTTCCACTTCTTGCGTACTGAGCAAAGGAATACTCTGGTACTTCTATACACTTTCCCTCTTTTAGCTTTAACAGATGTGATTTGAACAGCCTGATGTCAAATGCGGATGGGTGGTCGTAATTGATTTTTTTTCTCTTTGACAACGGTAGGTTAGGGAAGTCTTTGTAATAGGAATCCATAGATATAATGCAAGTTTTATCATTCCCTAACTTTTGCTGAATGATTTTTGCAACTGTTGTTTTCCCGGAACCAGTACCGCCTGCTATTCCTATAAATTTTGGCCAGCTCATTCTATATTTTTGAAACGACGAGTTTTGTCATCATTTTTAGGGCTTCTAATACACCAATACCTTGTAGTGCAACAGTCTCAAAGTACGGATATTTATTTTCCTTGTTAAGCATCTCCTGCATCTCTTCTATACTCATAATGTCTTCCATATCTCTTTTGTTGTATTGGAATACAAGTGGAATTTTATCGAGAGACTCTCCGAAATCTTCCAGGTTCTCCAGCATGTCATTGTAACTGTAAATGTTTTCCTCTTTTTTTCTCCTTTGAGAATCTGCTACAAATATTATTCCATCAGTAGAACGCAAAACAGACTTTCTCGTTAGTTTATAGATAAACTGTCCTGGTACTGTGTACAGGCTGAGCCTGATTTTGAATCCTTTAATGGAGCCAAGCTCCAGTGGTAAGAAGTCAAAAAATAGTGTGCGTTCTGTTTCGGTTGCAATACTCGTAAAACCACCTTTTACTTTCTCAGGTAATTTGCCATAAATGAACCGTAAACTCGTAGTCTTGCCGCTAAGTGCCGGACCGTAATATACTATCTTAAAGGAAATTTCTTTCCTTGCGAAGTTAAAAGTGCTCAACTTGGCCTCCGATTAAAAAAGGTTGTCTATTTCGTTGCCGATGTCTTGACCAATGCCTTTAGGGGCTTCTTGCTTTTTACTTCTCGTCTCTGCTTTTTTAATAATTTCTTTAACGCTATTCCCTATCTTTTTGGCCCAGAATCTTATTGCACCTATGGGTGCTCTGTTATCGAATATAATAGCAAGTAGTACAGTAGGTGTGATTAAAGATATGTGAATGTTTGTTTCCTGTCCCTGGTGGAATGTGATCGTAAATTCTTTTTCGCCAAGAAGCCTTGCAAGTTCATTTGTTGCGGAGAATACGCCTGCTGCAAGCGCAGAAACCATTACTGCGGCATCGGAGGTAATGTCTCCACTTTTTGCTATTAATTCTCCACTCTTATTTAACAAAATGATGTCCTTTGCCTCGGAATCTGCCAGATATTCCCCAAACATTTCGTTAATTGCGTTACTTTCTTCTTCAGTAAGGACGATTTGTACCTTTGAGAGCCTTTCGTCTTCCTGCATTATTGCGCCACCTCCTATGTTATTTTCAGCAATCCCTTTTTAAGTATGTTTGATAATATTTTACATGCTTCATAATAAGATAAACTTTCTTTTTCCAGAATTTCATTTATGTTTTTCCCTTCGGTTATACTTTTAACAAGTTTCCATTCTACTTCGTTCAAGGAAACCTTCTCGGCATCGCTTGATATTGTAATTTTTGCTTTACCGCTAAAAACATCTCTTATTTTACTACACTCTTCACGCACACTTATGCCCTGAAAAATGATGTTCATATTGTCCTTTTTAATCGTTTTAGGTGGAAGTATGATGTTTTGTATGAATTCAAATCTACCACTTTCTTCAAGAAATACATCCTTTATTGCATCCTCTCCTGTAGAATACGGAGCAGATGCATGTACAATTTCACCATTCTTGAAGTAAATCCTATATCTTCTATTTTCGGCATTTATTTCCAATTTTCCACTTTTTTTGCCTGCAGTAATCATCTGAAGGACTTCTTCTAATTTAAAATCTTGTAAGTTACCTTTCATTGGCATAAGCCTTTTCTCCTTTGCCTTATTTTATAGTAAATTGATTTTTATGCAAATGTTTTTATAATAAACCGGAGGTGAAAAATGGAAAATTTAGAATATAAAAACAAAAATGCCTGGTTTAGGTTACAAAAACCTGAGGTGATGGATTTTGCTGAGGGCTACAAAGAATTTATTTCTAAAAATAAGACCGAGCGTGAAGTCGTAAACTTTGCTATAGGTGAAGCAGAGAAGGCAGGCTTTAAGGATCTCTTTTTGGAAAGTTACTCAGGTGAAGATTTTTTTGCCGTAAACGATCTGAAAAGTGTTTTAATTTTTAAAAACGGAAAAGCGGACATCACTCAGGGTATTAATATCGTCGTTGCACACATTGATTCTCCACGAATTGACATTAAACAAAATCCTTTGTATGAGAAGTTTGATGTAGCATTGCTAAAAACGCATTATTATGGTGGAATTAAGAAGTATCAATGGGCCACCATTCCTCTTGCAATTCACGGTGTTGTTATACTAAAAAGTGGAGAAAAGGTGGAACTCTCATTGGGGGAGTCTCCTGAGGACCCAGTTTTTGTTATTTCGGATCTTTTACCGCATCTTGGTAGAAAACAAATGGAAAAACCTGCCCGTGAAGTAATAGAAGGCGAAGCCCTTGACCCAATTATTGGTTCTATACCTGAAAAAGGAAAAGATGGCAAGGAAAGTGTTAAAAAAGCGGTATTGGAAATTCTTCATAGAGAATACGGTCTGGTAGAAGAAGATTTTATCTCAGCAGAAATTACTCTTGTTCCTGCTGGTGTCGCACGGGATGTCGGGTTTGACAGAGGAGCAATACTGAGTTACGGGCACGACGATAAGATTTGTGCATATGCTGCTTTTAGGGGATTGCTCGATACAAATATTCCTGAAAGAGCTGCCTTAGTGATGCTAATGGATAAAGAGGAAATAGGGAGCGAAGGAACAACCGGGTCGCAAAGCGATTTTCTTGAATATGCATTGGAAAGATATATGAAGGCAGTTGGAATTAACGATGTTTCTGTAAGAGAAGTTCTTCATAGATCATTCGCACTTTCTGCAGATGTAAACGCAGCTATTGATCCGCTTTACCCTGAAGTCTTTGAAGAACAAAATGCGGCAAAGTTTGGACACGGAATTGTGGTGACTAAGTTTACTGGCTCTGGCGGGAAGTATAATTCCAGTGATGCTTCTGCTGAACTTGTTTATGCAATAAGAAAGTTATTTAACGATAACGAAGTACCGTGGCAAATTGGAGAACTCGGAAAAGTTGATGTGGGTGGAGGCGGAACTATTGCAAAATTTCTTGCAAGAAGAGGTATAGAAACTATTGATGCTGGTCCTGCCCTTCTGTCTATGCACGCACCGCACGAGATTGCTTCAAAGGCAGATCTTTATGCTTCGTACGAGGCTTATAGGGTGTTCTTATCTAAAAAGATTGAATTGATAAAATGAGAAAATTTGTTCCTTTTGTGGCGCTGAGCATAATCTTTGGTGTATTGATATCGTGGGGAGAGGGTGTGCTTCCTCTCCTCAATTGGGGGCATTTTAATGCGATAAGTTTTACCTTTCTTTCGCTATTATTATCCTTACTCGTAGTTCTTCTACTCGTTACTTTTTCGGGTAATTTCATTAATGCTTTATTCTCGCTTGTTTGTTATATAATTGCGTATCTGGGGACGAAGCTTTATTTTGGCTATCCAATAAATCTTGAGGTTTATGTGCTTAGTGGAATACTGCTCGTTTCAGGCATATTGGCAAGTTTACTCTTGTACATTGGCAGGCATCTTTTGAATAGGTCTTCCAATAAAAAGTGGCGCATAAAGAAAGATATTGCTATGCCCGTTATATTCTTTTTGGTTTCAATACTTTTCTCCGCGTTTGTAGTCCTGGCAGAACAAAGGGCAATGTATCCTGTACTTTTGAATTATTTTTACAGTTATTTGTACTTTCTCGTAGGTGTAACTCTTATTATAGCAGTTTTGTCGTTTAGTGAAGTTTCTGGCTTTCTAATAGGTTTCTTTTCTATACCTATTTACTTTTTAATGAATCGTATGATAGCCAATAACTTTGATGTGTTATTTCTCATCTATAACGAGAAGAATTTTTTTATCTTAGTAGGGCTCTATTCTTTATTGTTTGCGATTTCTACTTTAATTATGGGTCATACAGGAAAAGTTTTTACGAACGGTATTGCAATAAGTCGAATGGTGCGATTTAACAGTGATACGGCTAAAAAACCTCTTTCAGGGAAAAGCAAAAATTTCACAAAAGGTAGTAGTCGGATTCCTAATAAAAGCATTGTGGAGGAAAAGAGTGCGACTAATGGTAAAAATGGTAATAGTGTAATTGCAAATGTCAAGAAAGAAACAGAGAATAAAAACATTCTGAAAGTAAGGGAAACAGAACGGACAGACGAGAAGGTTGGTAAAAAGTTAGGTAGTAAAAGCAATTAATGTAATTTAATTTTTTATTTGAAATTTATATTAGTATTGATTAAATTTTTAATATTCGTATAATTCACTGAAGATTAAAACTCTTTCTTTACGGCTATGTAAAGTCGTAAAGCAAAAATAGACCGCAAGGAGGTATATATGAATTATTATGAAATTTTGTACATTCTCTCTCCTGCTTTATCTGAAGCAGAAAGGGAAGAATTGGTGAAAAAGTTAAATGCTTTTATCGAGCAAAAAGGTGGAGAGGTGGTTAGTGAAAATAGGTGGGGCACCAGGACACTGGCGTACCCTATAAAGAAGTACACCAGTGGTTACTACATTCTTACCTATATAAAGTTTCCGCCAGAGAACCTATCTGAACTGAAGTATTTTATGCGAATTAACGAAGGCTTCCTAAGAGAAATGATCTTGAAGAAAAAGAGTGCACCCGTTGTCCAAAAGCAGACTGGAAGTAGCAAGCCAACGGACGAGAAGAACAAGCCAGCCGAATCCGTCAGTGAAGAAGTTAAAACCAAGGAAGGATAGCCATGGCTTCCGATTATAATAAAGTTATTTTGACGGGAAGGCTCGTTGCAGACCCTGATATAAGATACACACCTAATGGTGCAGAAGTAGCACAATTCAGGATTGCCGTGAATCGTAGTTATAAAATAAAAGACCAGCCCGATTGGCAACAGGAAACATTTTTTATAACGATAATAGCTTGGAATAGATTAGCC